>ERZ791574.333-NODE-333-length-40071-cov-5.412060_pt1 | contig 40071 bp, 35 predicted proteins | sample MGYA00433098_ERZ791574 | MGnify/ENA primary metagenome ERZ791574 (study PRJEB30046, sample SAMN00791933) | human gut metagenome | study: EMG produced TPA metagenomics assembly of the A metagenome-wide association study of gut microbiota in type 2... | reverse complement strand
CTGGCGAAATGCAGCAGTGGGCTCACGATTATCTGCTGTCCAGCGGCTATTCCGAAGCCGATTTCACCGCCACCGTGTACATCATTTCTCATGAGTCCGGTTGGAATGTCGCAGCCACGAACCCAAGCTCCGGCGCGTACGGCCTGCCGCAGGCGCTGCCCGGTTCGAAGATGGTGAGCGCCGGTGCCGATTGGGCCACCAACTACCAGACCCAGCTTAAGTGGTTCTGGGGCTACTGCGCACAGCGCTACGGCTCCATCCAGGGCGCCTACACCTACTGGCTCGCCCACCACTGCTACTGAGTTTTAGTTTTTCAGACAGGAGAGGCTCCGCACACATTGTGCGGAGCCTCTCCTGTCTTATACGCCTTTTTATATTTCATATGGAAAGATGCAGGCCATTCATGGCGTTACGGTTGTTTATGCACGCAATTCATTCATCGCTTTTATCGCGGCCCTTTTGGCCATCTTACGCGTGAGCGAACGGCCAGACGCAACGGGCTCGAAAAAGCCATCATGCTCTTTTTCCACCGTCCATCGCCAACCAAGCACGTTATTTTGAGCGACTCGAATACTGAACGAAAATCCTACACGCCCACTACCTGCCACATTCATTCCAAGCTCCCTTTTTCAGGATTTTTGGGCTGGATGCATACGTACTCATTATTAGCGTTTATGGACGTTTCGCACAGCCTATCAAGATACTGCATATAGTACAGCACTCACATCAAGAGAACTGTACTATATGCGATTTTTCAAGCTGAGCGGAATATTGTTCACTTACTCGCCATCTTTGGCCGTATGATGCGAACCTTTGCGGGGACCGCGCTTGCCGGATACACCCTTTGAAGCATCGGCCACAGCAAAAATGACAACCTTCTCATCCGGGTAGGACTCGCCATCCATGGCGAAATAGGCAATCTGGTCGTCTGCGACCGGCGGGAAAGTGAAATACTTCTGCACCGCTACCAGCACATCGGTGGTACGCACGGTCACGGAAGAAGCCTTTCCTGCAGCGTCAGAGTCGACGCCATCGGCCTTGCTTCGCTTGGTCTTGCAGAACTTGATGGCGTTCTCGTCTTTGGCGTTGCATGCCTGGACTGCGATCTTCTTCCGCTTGTCATTCACCAGCAATTTCACGTATGCCGGGCATCCGAGCGCTTCGGTCACGCCTTTGGAAAAGCGAACGGATGATTCCATGACCGTCATGGTCATCTTATTGGTGGTGGTCTTTTCTCCCACTGCTTCAAATCCGTCAAGAACAGACATGCCAACCCCTTGAAAATATAGGATATTAATTACATGCAATATAATACAACAATTCGCATAAATACACCCTTTTTTCACTAATAAAATAGGGGGTATCTCCGCTTTCCGGCAGAAATACCCCCTGTATTTCCAAGAATATAGCAATAATTCATAGACTTCATTGAACAAGTTTTCATTGAGATGAATTCAAGGAAATCATGCACCAATAATGTCGAGAATTACCGCGCCATATTTCAATAGTTGTATTTCACATCATTGGTCATTTTGCCACACGGCGTCTGATCGAGCTTCATATCAGCCGTGGCCTTGTCAGACACGGTCACGTCGAACTCGTACGTCACGCTCTTGCCAGGTGCGATGTACGCCATACTGGAGTTCAATGGCTTGCCGTCCATGGTGGCATTGCTACGGTCACGCACATCACCGGTCACGGCGATTGATCCAATCGAACCACCTGCAGGCGCGTAAATCAGCACACGCTGCGCGGATGTGCCACTCGGCGCCACGGGCACGCCACCAACGCCCTTCTGCTCACCACCGAGAATGTAACTCGTGCAGGTAGCCATTTCCGTGGAAGTCATACGGTTGGTCAGCGTGTACTTCACGTGGTAGGTCTTGTCACCTGTCTTGGTCACTTCGCTGGTACGGTCGATATACCAACCCATCTTCGAAGGATTCTGCTCGCTGATGTAAATGCCCGTTTCCGGATTGGTCTCGCTCTCAGGCGCATTCTTGGCGAGTCCAGCACCTTGGAAGTACTTCGCTTCGTCATCGTGGAACGTGTAGGCGTAGAAGTGGCGGTTCTCGGCCAAATCACCGATGCTTTGCGCCACCTTCATCATCTTGTCCACAGTCATGTTGCCAAAAGCGCCGTCCATCACCGTTTTGGCAATGTACTCGAAGTATTCGTCCTGCTGTGCCACAGGAACGTCCTTGTAGATGGTGTTGAGCATGTATTCGGCGGTGTTCTCGCCGGTAAGCACAGTGCCGTTGGACAAAGTGACTGGTCCGTTGATCTCCACCATCTTCTGGATGAACACCGGATCCACGGAAATCAAACCGTCGATGTTGCAGGCATATTGCGAACGCTGCCATGAAGCGTTGAGCATTTCCGCGTTGCGGGAAACATCCGGCACCGCGAAGGTGTCTCGCACGTCGAAGGAGAAACCCAACGGCCTGTTGAATACCGCATGTTCCTCAGCGGTGCCGTTGTTGCCGTTGACGAATTCAGCATTCGGGTGGAAGTCCCCCACCGCGATTTTGCCATGATCCGCAGTCATGGTGCCGAGGGAGCCAACCAAGCCGCCGCCGGAACGTGTTTCGGATGTGGTCTGCGCCGCCAGCAAGTATGTGCGGGCACCGTTCTGGCCGAGGAAGGAAGGCAGCATGTGAGTGGCGTTGCTGACCTGTCCGACCAGATCGGCGATGTTGTCAAGCTGGTCTTTGCCCTGCTGATAGGCTTTCTTCACCATGCCGATTTTCGGCTCGGCAAGACTGTTATACTGCTTGTTCTGCTGCTGCACCTGCTGGTTGAGCTTGTCGAAGTTGCCTTGCGCATCGGCGATTGGCTGCAGGTTGAGTTGCCCTTCCGCACCGGAAAGATTGGCCCCGGCAAGCTGTTGCACCGCAGTGGTCAACGATGGCAGTGTCTGCTGTGCAAGGTTGTCCACGACTTCCGTCATGCCTTGCACAGTGGCGATGTCACTGCCGACGAACGGCATTTTCGCAGCCACGTTCCATAGTGAACCGTGCGCAATCTGCTTGGCCTGCGCCGTCTGCTGCTGAGCCTGCGCGATGGACGCCTGCGACGCGGCGGCATCCTTGAGCTTTGCAGGGTCATTGATTGCGGATAGTGAGGATATGGCTTGCGATTCGTGTGCCTTGACGCTTTTTGCCTGCTTATACAGTTGCATACCGAACACTGCGGCAATGGCGAGTAACACGATCAGCACCGCAAGTACAATAAGCGTCACATTCCGTGCCGTATGTTTTTCCCGTATTGCTTGAGCATGTTGCCCCATGCTTTGCTCCTCAAATCATTAAGCACTCAATTTGACTATTCCAGCGCATTATTGTGCCACATGGCACCCCTTTTTTCGGCCGCCAAATGAAATTTCCCTCTGTTCCATCACAAGAACAGAGGGAAAATCACAGAAAACCCACTTATTGGCTCAGTACGATCCACGGCCAGTGAAGATTACCATCACGGTTTTGGCAAGAATCGCAAGATCTCCAGCGATGGACCAATTCTCAATGTAGGAGACGTCCAAATATTCGCTTTGCTCCTGTGAAAGATCGGACCGGCCGGACACCTGCCACGGACCGGTGATGCCCGGCTTGACCAGCAGTCGGGCGGAATATAGGGAACCATAGCGGGCCACTTCTTCCGGCAATGCCGGGCGCGGACCGACCAGAGACATATCGCCCTTGAGCACGTTGTAGAACTGCGGGAACTCATCCAAAGAAGTCTTACGGATGAAGTGACCTACCTTGGTGATACGCGGATCATCTTTCATTTTGAAGATGAACCGGTCTTCCTGCCCAGTTTCCTCAGCGAGTTTCTTCTTCAGCTCCTCAGCATTGGTGACCATGGAACGGAATTTATACATTTTGAACGGCTTGCCGTGCAGTCCGATACGGGTCTGAGAGAAGAACACCGGACCGCCATCATCAAGCTTGATGGCGATGGCGACGCCGAGAAGAATCGGAGAGGAAATAATCAGCGCGCACAGTGAGCCGATGATGTCCAGCAAACGCTTGATTACGTTCGCAGCTCCCGTGTACTGCGGCAGGGAAGCCAACAGAACTGGCTGTTCCGTGGTGTTTCGCAGATACAAACGGTGACCGCTCACATCCGCCAGGGAGACCGCCAAGGCAAGTTCCATACCCAGCGACTCCACCGCAAGAGAAAGACCATGCAACATTTCGGAATCACGCGAAAGCACGTCAGCCACATAGACTTCCTGTACACCGAGGCTTTCGCAAATACGTGGGAATGCCGAGTTGAAAGGAATCACCTTAAGTTTGCTGGAGCCTTCGATATTGGCATCCGGTGTGTATGAGGTAACCACATAAGCGTCTTTTGAAGCTGGATCCGCTTCAATTGGGCATACAGCAACTGGTTCGTACCCCCAATTCATGCAGTTGCGCATGGTCTGCAAGGCTTTGTTGATGCCATCGGAAGATCCGATGACCACCGTTCTGTACTTGCAAGAGCCTTTGCTGCGGTGACGATGCAACGCTTGACGCATCTGCCAACGTGCGATGATATCCAAGAAGAAGGCGATGACTGGCGCGATAATCAACGCAGTACGGGGCAATGCAAGTTTGAAAATAAATGCAAGGCTGCAGTATGAGATGATGGTCAGCAACGACGCATTGATGATTTTGGCATACAGCTCATAGCCGTCCGCCATAACATGGCGGTGGTATGTGCCCGCGAATGCCAAGCACAGCAACCAAATCAGGCTGAACAGAATGAGGAAAAGCCAAAACGGCATCACATCGCCGATGGCATCGAAAGCAGCACCGTTGATTACAAGGCTGACGGTCAACGAAAGCAGCATCACTGCCAAATCGATGGCGATCAGGCTGGCGACGAAGGCGAAACGCCACCGGGGAGTCGATTCAGCCTTGCCGCGCCTATGTCCTTCCTTTTCCGCAGGAAACGGGGTATTGGAAAAAGTCATCGGCTCGAACTGCTTTTGCAGACGCTGATTCTGCATGGACGCGTATGCCTGTCGATGCGCATTGGACGAGACGATATGAATCTCTTGAGTCCTCATACCTTGCTCGCCGTTTGGTGCGCCGGATTCACCGGTATTCACGCCTTGCATGTATCTCCCTCCCCTTCAGCTGCATACGGCAAACAATTTACCACAGCCCCCCCCCCAGAAATTAAGAGGGACCTATGGGGGTACCATTCGCTATATCCAAATCCTTCTCCGGTATGGCTTATTCGCCAGCAGTACCTGTATCTGAGTTGTCGTTACTGCCGTCCGAACCACCATTGCCATTGTCGTTCGAATCGCCATTACCACCGTTACCGCCGGTTGAACCACCGTTGCCGTTCGAATCGCCATTACCACCGGTCGAACCGCCATTACCGTCGTTAGAACCGCCGTTACCGCCGGTCGAACCACCGTTACCGTTGCCGGTCGAATCGCCATTACCACCGGTTGAGCCACCATTGTTATTGCCACCGGTCGAACCACCACCGTTCACACCGTTTCCAGAGCCCGGACCAAATTGCCACGTATACGTGTAGCGCCGGTTCGTAGTGCCGTTATTGGTATTCGAATTGGTATTCGACTGGGCATTAGCAGCAGTTTGCTCCGCCACAGACTTGTTCACGCCGTCAGAAGTCGAGGAAATCACCTTCGAAGCGTTCTGCATGGCCGCGACATCGGTGCTTTTGCCATCGAGGAGTTTCTGGGCAGCGTCAATCGCCTTGGCAAGCGCGTCACGTGTCGACTCGTCCGCAACCTGGCCTGCAGAACCGTCAAGCAACGTCTTTGCGTCGGCAATGGTCTTCTGCAACGCGGCAGTCGTCTTATTCACTTCCAAAGCTCGCTTGCTGGCGGCCACAGCTGTGGCTGCTGCGGTAACGGCCTTGGTCTGTTCTTTGATATTGCTGATCTGCTTGCTCATGCTACGGGCGTGCGCACGCAGTGTGGTCTCTGACAGCAACACCGAACATCCGCCGACCGTCTTGAGGTTTTGCGCCTTGGTCACGGCCTGAGTGAGCTGGTCGATTGTGGCGGCATCCGCCACCTGATTTGCCGCAGTGCCCTGCAAACTGGTCGCCTGTTCGATGGCGTTTTGCAGTTTTTCGTTGGCTTTGGAGTATTTGGATTTCGCCTTCTCACATACCACCACTGCCGCACGCTGTTCTTTCGAATTGATACGATTGCGTACCACGATGACGCCGGCGATAGCAACCGCCACTGCCGCAATCGCAGCGACAATGGCAATAATCTTTCGCTTGTCCGCAGATGGCTCTTTCGGCGCGACCGGAATGGTTTTCAGCGGATCATGTTCCGGATCTTCCGCGGCCAGCTCCTCTAGGTCGGTTATGCCATCTGATGCATCAAAGGCCTGAGTCGCTTCGGCGTCCTGTTCATCTGTCGAAGAAACGAGGGGTGGCAAAGTGGCGGTTTCCTCGGCATCGGCTGGTGCAACCGCATCATCGAAATCGATGGTGTCGAGCGGCATACTAGGTATATCCGCGATTGTTGGCGCAGCCGAAACCGGCTGTTCCGTTTGCGCAGGTACGGAGGAAGCGATGGTACGGGGCTCCGCAAGCGGAGTCTCATCCGCACCAGCGGCCTCTTCCGAATCGGTAGGCTGCAATTTGGGGAAGGTCAGCGGAGGAATATCCCAGCTGGTGTCCACCACATCCCGAGATATATTGGACAGAATACCGTTCATAGACTGGGAATCATCGTTCTCAGTTGCCATACACCCCTCATTCCGTGAAGAAGGAAAACGTCAGATCCTCTTCTTCTTGCCGTTTGCACGATGGCTGCTACGCGGAGCACCATCTTCATAGTAGTAGTAATAGTTGGAGTGGGAGTTGACCTTCTTCGGATCTGCACGGTTGAAGATGAAGCCAAGCACCGGCACCTGCGCGGTGGCGAGCGTGTCGGCCGCCTCCTGCAGGGACTTCTTCTCGCACACGTTACGGCTGACCACCAGCAGAAGGCCCTTGGCCCAACGGCCGAATACCGCTCCATCGTTGGACACCGTCAACGGGGCGGTATCAATAATCACGTAATCGTATTGGGTGAGCGCCTGCTCCACCATGAGCTTCATGGTTTCGGAACCCAGCAGCACGCCAGCGTTCGCCGGCCTCTTGCCGCCAGGCAGAATGTGCAGGTTCGGCTTCCAGTAGCTCTGCACCACGTCCTTCGGGCCCATCTGTCCGGACAGCACGTGCGCCAGACCGGCGGCACCTTCAATGCCCAAGTGGTGAGCAACGGACGGGTGGCGAAGATCAGCGTCGATAAGCAGTACTTTCGCACCATCTTCAGCAAGGGCCACCGCAGTGTTGATAGCCATGGTGGTCTTGCCTTCGGACGGCTGCGCAGACGTGATGACAAGCAGCTGGCCCACACCTTCGGTGCGGTCGGTCTGCAGGAAGTCGATATTCGTATGGATACGGCGGAATTCCTCGGCAATAGCGCCGTTAGGCTGGCTTACCAGCACCGGACGCTTATTATCAAGCGAAGCGTCCATCGGAACGGAGCCAAGAGAAGATGCTCGAACGATGCTACGCACATCGGAAGTCTCTTCAACCTTAGTGTTGAGGAGGTCCTTGATGAGTGCGGCGAACACGCCGATGATGATGCCGAGCACCACACCGACAGCCAAATACAGGGCAGTCTTCGGCGAAGACTTAGACGTCGGAACCTGTGCCTTCTGCACGATGGAAAGCTTCACCGGGGACTTATCTCCGGAGTACAGGTCGCTTTCAATGACGTTCTTCAGCGATTCGGCAACGGAATTGGCGATGTCCGCGGCCTGCTTCGGATCTCCATCCACCACGGCAATGTTCACGAATGCGGTGTTGGTCGGATTGGTGACGGTGACCTGGCCGGCAAGATCCGTCACGGTTTCGTCCAGACCGAGATCATCGATGACCGGCTTGAGCACCTTCGAAGTGGTGGCAAGCGTTGGGTATGAGGTGATTTGGTTGGAAATGTAGCTGCCGCCAGTGGACTGCTGGGCGATGCTTTCGCCACCATCGGAAGCGTTATAGGTGGCCATGGTCTGGGCCGTAGCCGTATACTTCGCCGGAGCGAGGAAGGTATAGGCGCTCACGCCTGCCACTACCACCACGAATGCGATGATCGCGGTGACCAGATGCTTACGAATGATTTTGAACAGATCCATCAGAGTGATGCCGTCATCCGCTTCCTCAACTACCCCTTGCGGTGCGGTAGGCTGCTGCACATTAGCGTTCTCTACAGAAGTCACTGAACTTCCCCATCTCACGTTGACAATATCCTTTCCAAGGATAATCTTCCCCCTCGAACTATTCCTCATCCCTTCATACATTGAACACATTTTTTGGGAACTCAAACAGATGGGCTGTGAAATAAGGAACATTCCCTGTCGATATCGTGCGCGTACGAGACTTATTGGCAATTTCCTCAAATCATTGGTAGTGACCGGTACAGGCTTTCATCATCATTCCGCCACGCCCTGAAAGTGACGGAATGTATGTGCCCAGCTCCCCATTTCGCTTATATGTGACAGATTTCGGAAGATGGAAACTCCCATTTCGTCTATATGTGGCAGGTCATAACGGGCAAAAGCCACTTTGGGGGTACATTTTCCACAGTTAAAGGGTATATCTCTGCCGATTGCCTGCCACAGATAAGCGAAATGACATTTTCACGCCGCCCAAATCCGCCACTCATAAGGCAGATGACCCTCTTCACCGCCAGTCGAAGCGCCGCCCATTGGAACGTCTCCAGTCAAAACACTCCTCGTCGAAGTGCCGCTCATCGACGCAATCCATAAGAAGCACCGTCAGTCAAAGTGCCATCAGGGTGCTGCCTCAATGAGGCAGCACCCCTAATACACCATCAGTCTCGAGGAATCAGCTCTTTTGGTTGGGGACGAGCATGATCTCGCCGTCGGCTATACCCTTGAGGTGTTGGCCGTACGGGCTCTTGCCGTAACGCTCCGCGGACTCCATGAGCTGGCCGCGCGTGATCCAACCGTTCTCGAACGCGATCTCCTCCACGATCGCGATCGGCAGGCCCTGCGCCCGCCACTGAGCCTCTCGCCTCACCGTCCAAACACCAAGCTTGCAGCGGACACCATGCCGCAAGAACCTGCCAAGAGATGAGGACCCACGGAAGGAAACGACGAATTTTGTTGCACGATTCCGATTTTCGGGGCAAATTTCGAATCGTGCAACATTTTTCCTGCCGAAATGCGGTTTTTCCGCCTATTCCATACCCCCCCAAACCGGTTTTTTCGGCACTTTTCTGCAACTACGGAGGTGCACGATGTAGCACGATTCCAAAAAACAGCCGAGAAATGGAATCGTGCGACATTTAGGGACACAGAACGTGTCGAAGCGGCCGGAAGCATGCAACCACCGCAAGAAAAACGCATCCAAGGCAGACTCCCCCTTTTTCCCATATATTTTAATGCGCTTTATCAGAGAGGAACCAAGAGTCCCAGAAACGTCACCCATCTCGATGAAGCTGGTGATGTTTTGTTGGGCTATTTCAACACAATCATCTACTACGCAACTTCCGAGTAACTGCTCTGGGTCCGACTGTTCAACCTGAAGAACCTCTACCAGCAAGCCGTTGGCAATTCTTCAAATACTTGGAATCCTGCTGGCGATCTACGCGGTCCGCATCCTGCTCGACTTCATCCGTCAAGAGCCATCCGCCACCCCTCGTTGACCGGCACGTAGCTAACGTCAATCACGGGGAACAGCGTTCTAGACGCCTAGATGACTGTGAGTGATCAAATAAAGGTGTTCGGCGTTGGCACTTGTTTCTGCATACTTTCCCGCACAATGGGATTAGCGGCATAATATTCTTGAATTGTCTTTTTGCTGATAATCGTGCTGCATGGAGCGGAAGGCGGCAAATCACCGCGCGCGATTTTCCAAGGGCTCTCAGCGTGCGTCCTTATGCTTAGCTCATTTCCCGTACGAGACGACAGCACCGCGCACACTGCATCTATGGTTTGCTTTTCTTCTTCAGAAAGCGTCTTTTCACAGTCGTTCACAGGAAGCTCGCCTTCACGGATAAGGAATTTTCCCCTGTGCTGCGCATACAGTTCACGACATACAGGGCCGCCACGCCATGCTTGGAAATCTTCGTCAAAAAGAGGATGTCCACGACGAGCCAAAGATTCCGCCTGCGAATAGAACGCGAGCTTTTGTAATTTCATAGTGGTCATTGCTCCACAGCGTTTAAGAATGTACGCCGCGACATCCACCACAGTTGCCATGTCAATCCTCCCCTCATATATATGAAATCTGAAATCAGTCTAGTATAGTGGATGGCCATGGACGCGCCCCTTACTACCATCAGCCTCGGCACTATCAGTCGGAACAGAGCGAACAATGCTGGGAAAATATTACGTGCAGGAGCACAATCAGTTTCGCCGGAAGAATACCAGCTCGCTATCGATACAGCACAAGCTTGGCGTGATCAGCATATCGAAGCCACTCAAGAGTGTTTTTCAGAGGTCTTAAAGTGCTCAAATTATTTTGCCGAATCCGTCTGCACTTATCGTCTCAAACGAATTGCTTCCATCATTCGTAAACTGCAACGCGCCCAAACCCACCTGAAATTAGGCGAATTGGATGATATCGGAGGATGCCGTCTGATTTTAGAGACCAATAATCAGGTCCGTCAAGCGGCTGAAATTCTGAAATCTCAAATCCCTCTCAAGAAAGGCAGCGGAGAGAAGGACTATATCCTCAATCCGCAAAAGTCCGGATACCGATCCCGCCACCTTCTGTTCAAACCTGAGACTCAAACAGGCTCTTATCAAGTGGAGGTACAGATTCGAACACAGCTTCAACATTACTGGGCAACAGCTGTTGAGGCCGCTGGAGAAATCTATGGCACCGAATACAAAAGCCCCGAAGTTCGTAGACAGGCCGTAGGGCCTGAAGACCAGGAAAGGATTCAATTCTTTCAAATTGTTTCCAGCCTATTCGCTCTCGAAGAGGGAGCCCCGCAGGTTCCCGGCTTTGAACGCAGCCAAAAGGAATTGGTAAAAGAGCTTCAGACGCTTGAATGCTCATCATGCTTATTGGATGATTTGGCAGCGTCCACAGACAGCATCTTCCCTTTGAATCCTCCAACGGATAAAGCGGCAACGCTGTTTCTCCTCAAACTTTCTCGCGAAGATCAACTCCTTGATATCGAGTCTTTCCGCCAAGATCAGCTTTCTGAAGCATTGCAAAAATACGGCGATCTTGAAGACCGAATTGAGGCAGCGACCAATAAGGGAACCGAATTCGAATACAACAATGTTGTGTTGGTTTACGCCCAAAATCATGAACAGTTAAGCATTGCCTATCCAAACTATTCAGCTAATGTCAGCCACTTTGTGGACAAGGTTGGAGAATATCTGCAATAGTGTACGTTCAGTCAAGCCGACGTTTCGCGATGAGAACGGTGTCTATTCTGAACGCCAATAATGTTCAGCATAACTGGCGACGGCATGCAGATTTATTCGACAAAAAGCATCAAGTAGAGCAGCGTGATGATGCTCAATGATGATGTTTCATGAGGGGGCGCCGATAATACCGGCAATCACGATTCCGCCAAGAGAAATCCGCGCGGCCGATATAAGGTTAGACGCACGGATTCCTTAATCATGCAGACTGTAGGATACTGAAAGGCAGATGCCGCGAGAACCTGCCAAGAGATAAGAAACCACGGAAGGAACCGACGAATTTTGTTGCACGATTCCGATTTTCGTGGCAAATTTCGAATCGTGCAACATTTAGGGACACAGAACGTGCCGAAGCGGCCGGAAGCATGCGTCCATAGCAAGAAAACGCACCCAAGGCCTAGCAACGTATGCTTTGTCATAAAGCAGAACATACGTAACATCCGGATACCATGAGATATAGGGGGATTAACAATCTTCGCTATAAGGTTTCACGAAAGGCATAGTAATGGCCAGAGATTCTCGGAACTACGAAGCTCCCGGAAAGTTCTCCAATGTTTACAGCTTTCGGCTTGTCTGTATCCAAGTCTGCAATACATCTACATTTTGCAAGCCCATCTCGCAGCATACATAACCAATATAATCAGGGATATCCTTTTCTAGATTTACGAGTAAAGATTCAAGCTGCTATAGGAATTCCAGATACCGTTTCTTGTCCGTGACCAGCCTCAAATCCTTAACAAGCTGGAATACAGTGATGTTCCTATCATGAGGATGTGCACAATACAATCGCTCATCATGAGCACATATATTTCGAAAATCCTTTATTCTCCGGTATATCTTGTCAAGCTGTATAGAAGTAATCTCTTCCCCATGACGGTGAGAATCCTTATATAAAGCAGTAAAGCTACGCGCAATATTTCCACGGACAACGCTACCCTGCGCTTGGAAAAACCAATAGATCTGACCAATAGTGAGATCATTGCACAATACCCAAAGCGGCACTTCCCCCTCATATTCCTCGAGACAATGCCGAAGATATTCTTTCCTATCAGGGAATCTAGGATTTCTGTTTAAAGAGATGATTTTCTCTAACTTTGGAATAAGTAATACAGCTTTGTCGTGTGCTTTGCCTGTTTCCGCATAATTTGCGATATTCAGATAAGGATTTTTCTCTTCTGCATTCTCTTTGGTGAATTCGTATGAGCATATTGTCTTCAGAATAGCTTCTGACAACGTAGTCATACGGAACAACAAGAATCGCAAGTTCCTATCAAAAACGAAAAGAGCATACAAGTCATTGAACGACGTGCCAGTAAGATATCGGTCTTCATGTGTTCTTTTTCCAGCTTCTTTATCGAGAAAAGGATCCTTGTACCCGTTAACAATCGAATAATAGCCTTCACGTTCCAAAATCCACGGAGTGCGCATGTCAGTCTGCAGACCACGTCTGTTAAGCTGTTGCACTTGGCTTTCTATGCCATAAATGGTCTATACATAACGCCTCCCTAATGCACGAAAACCGTTCCCTATCTAGGGAACGGTTTTCGCGAACTAGACAACGCCTAGCTTTATCGCATCTGATAAATTTACTCATGAATATCAGCAATGTCAATTCAGCGTGTCTCAACAGGATTTCCGTTCTAGAGAAAGCGCAGCACATCTCACACTAACGGATTTGTGGTATGCGAACTGTTGCAGAGACATTGAAAGATGGAAAGCCGGAACACCCGGAACCAGACCTTTGTCAGTTCTTCTGGTTGGGGACGAGCATGATCTCATCGTCGACGATGCCCTTCAAATGCCGGTAGGGGCCCTTGCCATAACGCTCAGCGGACTCCATGAGCTGGCCGCGCGTGATCCAACCGTTCTCGAAAGAGATCTCCCCCACGATTGCGATGGGCAGGCCCTGAGCGCGCTGCACGGTACGCACGACCCCCTCCCCATTACTAGCACAAACTCTTGGAAAGCAAAGCACTGTCAGAGCCCCGCGCAAGCCGCACCACCCTCAGCTCTGACTTTGCCCGAGTTCCGCACCCTTGGCAGGATACCGCGCAACATTCTGAGCAATTAACTCATCGCCCATCACCTTGCCGAAATCAGCCCATGGCCACGCTGCAAAAGGCGAGACGTCCTCAGACCCATGATCCTGAGAAATAATCTCCCTGACTATGCTCCGGGGATCATAGCCCTTCTCAAGCCGATCCTGATCAGCGGCATCAGTGAAATAAAGCTCATAACAACGTCTTCCCTCATGAATCCCCCTGCGCCACCTTGCAGGCGTGATCTCATAGCCCGTATGGACGATTGAATCATCAACCAAATCTTGCGGATCCGAATAGTTCAGCCCAAGGACATGCGGATAGACCCTATCCAGCCCACATTCCTTAAACGCATGTTCGAACACATTGTCAAACGTCGGATAAAGCTGCGGAATCTCCATGAATCGAATTCCCGAAGCAAGCAGACTGAGAGCAGATTGCCCCACAATCTCATGTTTCATTTGCGTCTTGGTAAGCATACTCGATCTTCCTTTCCTAAAAACCGTCGTTGCAAAACACCAGATGTTATGCTCAAAGAAAACGTCTCAGCCAATCAGGAAGATTGAAGCTATCAATAGACCAAGAATCCTCTTCATCTTCCTCCCAAACATTCTCTTTACCATCAAAGAATTTCTGGAGTATGAAAATCTTTCCATTCAACTTCCAAAAAAATATCCACAACCTCTCATCCATAGGCAAAGTATCATATTCGTACCTCATAGAATAAGTTCATGCTCAACATTTAGATTCAGTATCAATATCACACTTCTCATTTTCAATAAACACATTCTTGCGGCTAATCCAAGAGTGCAAACGAGCCTTATCGTCTATTTTTTCGCTTATCGATACACATAAATCAACAAGCGACAACTGCACATTTTTACTATCACACAGAGTGCATTCTCCATCCTGAATTTCCCAGATTAAAGCTTCACATATATCATCATTATTCCTAAACTCCAACCAATATTTCTCCGCAGTTCGAAGAGCAGAATCATAATCATGTTGCAGAATAAGACAACAACAAAGATTGTAGTAACCGAGACATCGATTTGTAAGGCCACGTTTCAATGCATCCTGAATGATATCTCCAGCTTCACTAGGGGAATCGGGAATGAGACAGAACCCTCGTGAATTTTGAGCACACGTATCGCCAGGGTATTGCTTTAAAAAGAATTGAAACAATGTGGCAGCAGCACCGTACTCCTGACGAGCCAAATGCCGTTTAGCAGACTCGTACACTTGCATGTAAAGACGAGAGTTACTCCTATCCGATCGCAGAACGGCACGCTTCGCAATTTCTGAATTGAGTTTCACCTCATCTAGACCCAATTTTTCAACGGCACGTTCAGGAAAGGCATCTGTATAACCGCAATGGATAAACTTGTACTCTTTACGTAAAGATGAATCTTCCCACGCTTTCATATTGTCGCCAAACAAATATCTGTCTCTTAACCAAACATAGGATTCCACGACAGATAAATCCTCCATGGGAGCAAGATTAAGATTATCCCACTCATCCTTTGAAGGAGGGATAAAACCTATTAAATCATTCATAGAAGCAGTAGAAGCCCAGATCTTAAATCTATGGATATCATTTAAGAACCAGGAACAATCTTTCCCATCCTCCTCTATTCCGAGGATGTTGCGCCAACGAGACACCATGGAATCAGGAAGACCAATTTTATTCAAAATTACCCCTGAAATAAGAAAAACGGCAATGTCATCGGCAAATCCATATCTAAGAACGCTCTCTGTAAGGCCGTGCTTTTCTAATGCGGTAATCATTTTTTTGATAAGGGAAATACGTTCATGCGCTTTTTCGTCAGTGTCCGGAATGGGCCGCATGACTGCGGAATAAAGCACATAGAAGACCTTCCGCAGACCTTCCGGAATCCGAACTTCACAAACAGCGTCCATACACGTATTCTCTTTCCTTCTTCATCAACAGCGATATTTTTATATAATATCATGTATACTTTTTTATGTATAAAGGTTTCAAAAACGCAGGAGTATGATGATGGGGACTTTTCAAGTTTCCGATTTAGCAAGAAAAAGAACAGCAGTGATAGAAGCGGCTCGAACCGACTGCGCCGTCATTCGAGATAAAGACCAGGATTTGGTCATGCTGAAAAAAAGCAGACTGTCGAATCTTGAAAAATATCAGCAATGGTCTATGCGTCTAGAAAGACTACGCAGCATTATCAATTCAGAGAATCGTCCCAACACAGTAGAATGGGGCGATTTAGCATGGTTGCGCGTCCTCGACAACGATGATCTGAGCACTTTCTGCGAAGATTTAGCCAATGAACTCATTATCGATGCCTCTGAAGATGACTTCACCGGTCTCGACTGTTTAATACGAGAGTGGCGCGCAACAGCCGGACAGCTTGAAGACCCGTTACGGAAACGCATCCTGCTATCTTCAGAGCTCGAAAAAGCGGACTTCACCGAAGCCCAGGCACCAGCATCAGGAGCGGACAATGGGAGCATATGATCCCGAAGTGCCAGCAAAGAGGCCAGGAGGGAAACCTATCAATGCACCTAAATACCGCATATTGGTTCATAGAAAGTACGAAGCAGCTTGGAATCAGATTGTCGAACGGGTTGGCTTGCAGCAAGCCCAACAATTCTGGGTTCATGTCGCATATTCGCCAGGCGGCAAAGACCCTATAGCTAATAGCTGCTTCCTGAGAGGCAAGGCTGGAACCCCAAAAGGGAAAGGCTTCTCTAAAACCATCCATTATGAACTTTCAAGCATGGCTCGGATCAACTACCAGTATTGCGACGAATATCAAACATCGCCACAGGGAGACAAGCACCATGTCGTTTTCATCCTCAGCATTGACTATTCGTCTCACTGATCAAGACAACGATTCCAAAACTAACACATAGAAATACACGACAACCAGTAGAGAGGCATAGCCACATGCCAGGGACCATGACTTACGACATGTAAATTATCTCTCAGGAGTCATTAAAAATGTGACAACATTTGTTGAACTCGCTATTAATCCGCGCCCGAACTGCTGGACACCGCATCTGGCAGTTCGGCGCCCCTCTCGACAACGCCTCGCACAGCAAAGCCTTTTTGGGAGTCAACGCCATAAAAGAGCAGTTCAATCAAGCTGCATCTTCCAATTTCCAATCGCTCTTTTGTCTTAGCAAATGAAAATCGTTCCGGGAAAAATAGCTACGCTCTCTTCCGGAAACCCAAACCACAATATACGTAAGAATCCGAACGCCCTTTAAATATAAAAAAGCATTTAGAAATCGAATCGTATGTACATTACCGAATCTGTGAATATCCCCGACGAATTGGAAAGACAACTCAAGAGGGACCGTTTGGTCCTTTTTGTAGGCGCTGGAGTATCTGTTCCTTCCGGACTTCCAGGTTTTTTCGGACTCGCTGCCGAACTAGCTGGGCAGAGCGGCCACTTGTCCCCTGCCAAAAAGGACGCTGACCGACTGGACTATTTCATAGGCCGGCTTTCCGACGATCATTTCAACACCCATGAAATTTTTTCAAGAGAAACAGCCCGCCGCCAACAGCGAACATGCGGCTGTCATGGCGTTAGCCACAGCCTGCAAAACACCACGAATCATCACTACGAACTACGACAATCTTCTTGCAGAAGCGGCGGATGAACAAGGCCTTGATTATGGCGAACAATACTTCGCACCGGCTCTCCCTCTCGGACGTGATTTCAAAGGATTAGTTCATCTTCATGGTTCCATACTTAGACCCAGCAAAAATATGGTGCTTGATGATAAAGACTTTGGAAAAGCCTACTTCACTGACGGTTGGGCAACGCGTTTCCTCACTGAAGTGTTCGCCAACTACACCGTTTTATTCATTGGCTACAGTGTCAACGATCCTGTCATCAGATATCTGTCTCTCGGTCTGCATTCCAATGGACCTAAACATTTCATTTTCCTCGGTCATGACAACGAAGAGCCGAAAGACCATTATGAAACCACCTTGGCCAATTTCGAACATCTACAGTTCCAGACCATTGAGTATCCCGTTCAGAACGGGAGTCACCAAGCACTAATCGATGCTCTTAACGCTTGGGCCGAACACGAAAACGCAGTCAGTTCCGGATTACATTCGAAAAACAAAAGAACTTGTTGAAGCGGGTATTCCGCAAACACAGCATGACACAGATAGTCTCCTTAGCGAACTCTCCACACCGTCGGGCTTAGACACTTTTATTCAAACCGCAAAAGAACCAATATGGATTAATTGGCTCTACGAGCAAAAACGATATTCAACGCTGTTCGATGGCACAGAGCCTCAAACACCCCAACAGCGGCAACTCCTCAACTGGATTACACGAATCTGCAACATAAACTTCAATAGCGAGAGTATAACCCTGCAGTACATCAAGCTATGCCAGCAGAGACTGTCCGATTATGCTTTCCAGTCATTTTCAACATCCGCAATTCAACCTAGCAACGATGGAACGCCGAAGAAAGCGCTGCAAGCATTCCTCTCAACATCCATAAAAGATAAAACAATGCCGTATATGCCGCATGATTCTTTATTGTGCGGCTTCGAAGACCAATTCCGCGCTTCCAATATTGTTTGGGAAGCCGCATTGCGCCCATTTTTGGAGTTTGATCGAAGCTCAAAATTCTATGAGCCAGATCCGGTTCCTTTTTCTTCCGGCGAGAAGCCCGATGTCAACGTTAGTTGGAACATTCCGTCAAGCTTTGGACAAGGAATCATCGATGACCTCGCCTCAAGATGCGAGCACTCGCCGTCCTTCGAAAGGATCATCGAAAATTCAATAAATCAGGCAATGAATTTGCTTTCAGAATATTATTCGGATTCGAATCACGAACATTGGAACGCGTTCATTCGCATTTGGATACCTGAAATTGAAGCTTGTGGAAATACACGAGGCGATCTACATCTCATTATCGATACACTTCGCGTATTTGGAGAGCAGCACAATGAGAAAAACGAACTCGCCAATCGCTGGATCCACAGTGATCAAATCGTTTTGCGGCGTCTTGCCATCCATGAACAGGAAATCAGCGAAGCAGCTCCTGATGAAAAGCTTGAGTGGTTGCTGAAGCAGAATCTTCTTTTTGGCAGATTTTGCGAACATGAGGTTCGGCAGCTCTTCAAGGCTGTTATAGAACATGTTTCAGCAGCACAGAAAGCGTCACTTCTAGAAAAACTGCAGCCTCCGTATAGCCCTGAAGATATTCCGAATAGAGCCAAAACCACAGACAAAGACGAAAGACAACGGCTCATACGCTTGTATGAGTTATTTAATCGGGTCTGCTGGCTGTCTGCAGCCGACCCGAATTGGCATGAAATACAGCAGCTGCAATCACTCTATGAAAAAGATTTTGGCTTTGTTCCAGACCCGGACTCAGACGTTCCGCTCAAAATTTATCATTCAGTAAAAGGACGAATCTCTCTAGAGGAATTCGCCTCATTAGTCAAACAATCTCCCAGTAAAGCAATTTCCAAAATTTTGTCTTTGCCTAAGGACGCCGATGCCTTTGACTCATTCTCTTTTGAAGCTGGATGCAGACTCATCGGCGAATATTGTTCAGAGCATCCGCAGGATACCCGCGGCCTTTGGGACGCCATCCTAGCCGCTCCAAACACCACTGAATATGAAAGAGCGCAGATTGTTCTGTTTATTACCAACGAGATTCGAAGCGCAGACTTCAAGAAGGATGTTTGCAACATCACACAACGCGTATGCGCTTTCGATTGGAACGAGGCTAATCTTTATTCACCGATTTTCTTTGTCACAGAGCAAATCAGTCGAATTGAATCAGAAAACGCAGAATCATTTTTCCAGACAGCCCAGCATCTTATAGATTCTTTGATTCCAAAATATGGCCAGGCTTTTCATACAGAGAAGCCAAACATTAACCAATTTGACTATGTAGCCTGTAACCTATGGCCAGCTCTCATCATCACGTATCAGATTAAAACAGTGTTATACCGATACACAAATACCTCGCCAACCGATTGGAATGGAATTCCCAGCAACGAAAAAAGATAGAATACAGAATCTCTTAAACCAGCCCAATAACCTCATCTGGCCAATACAGATAGCGTGCGCCCAAAAACTAGCCACGTTCTTTATCCTTGATAAAAAATTTGCCAGAGAGTGCATAATGCCTCTATTCCATGATGAAAGCACCCAACATCAAACATGGGCGGCTTTCCTCGCTTTTCCGCGTATTACCAGTAGTTTTTCCGAAAAAGATGTGTCCGGTCTTCTCGAAGATCAAATCGCAGAGGCTAGAAATCTTTGCGAATACAAGGATCAAGGACTCCGAAATAACTACTGGGATGTTCTCTTCAATTTCATGAACATGCCACCCAATACAAGCAACGCATATGATGCAGTACTGAAAAAAGTACTTTATAACAGTGGATTCTCTACACTGTCTGAGATTGCAAAGTTTCTCCCCTATTGGTGCCGTCAGCAGAATGATGAACAAATAGATATCGCATGGAAAAATTGGCTTAAGACGTACATCACCAATCGTTTCCAAGGAATTCCTCGCGATCTTGATTCTGAAGAACAAAAAGCTCTCATCTGCCTTATTCCAAGCCTAAGAGGGCATATCTCCGAAGCTCTAGAAATACTCTCCACGACAGATAACACCGACATCGACTTTTCCCAAGACCATTACCCAGTCCCCGAAGGATATGACGAAAAGGAACAGCAGCAATTATTACTGTTTTATCAGTGGCAGGTTAAGCACCAAACCGGCGAATGCGATTCAACGTTGCTTAGGTGGTGGTTACATCGGATTCTCAGAAACCTGACAAATGAATACCCTGATTTGGATCTGACTGCGCTCCGCGAAACAATGCAAGACCAGTTCGGATTCACAGGAATAGCCGGAATCGATTGACTCACCTGACCGTTTCACAGCGAACGTTGCTGGGACGAACCTACCAATCAGCTCAGGCAATTGCGAGCAGCGGGACCACGGAAGGAACCGACGAATTTTGTCGCACGATTCCGATTTTCGGGGCAAATTTCGAATCGTGCAACATTTTTCCTGCCGAAATGCGGTTTTCCCACCTATTTCATACCCCCGAACCGGCTTTCCCGACACTTTCGCGCGACTACGGGGGTGTGCGATGTAGCACGATTCCAAAAAACGGCCGGAAAATGGAATCGTGCGACATTTACGGGACATAGAACATACCGAAACGGTCGGGACCATGCGATTATGGCAAAAAACACATCCAAGGCGCCGCTTTTCATACATTTTGAGTCCAAGGCCTCCCCTATCGGAAACAGAAACCGAGAGTCCCGGAAACGTCACCATCTCGTTTATGCCAGCAAAGAACAACTGAATTTCTGCATATGTTGCTTTCGACTGCCCAAACACGAGACTAGACTGCTTTTGACTCCATACGCTGAAATTATTTGATATATCTGCATGTAGTCAATGCGCATATTCCCGAACAAGGAGAATGATTCAAAATGACGGAAACCATAGCATCACTTATTGGAGCCATTGTCGGAGCAATCATCACTACATCATTCTGGTTTGTTCAGCACCGCATTGAGCAAAAAGACGTTCTCAATAACGAACGAAGGCAAGACAAAAGAGAACTCGTTAAAAATATCATGCGCAACAGGATGGATCAACGAGCGCTCTGCGTTGAACTTAACCAAATTCCGCTCACTTTTTACGATGATCCACAAGCCAAAGAACTTTATAGAAAACTTCTGGAGACGCACGACGTTGCTACAAGGGATACGATTTTGGCGGATCTGGTGAATCATCTGGCTGAAACAATGAATTTCGATGGTGAAATTCATCCTTCGGATTTCAGCAGAGGACTATACGTCAAATGACATATAACGAAAATAATTCCTGAGCATTATGTGCAAGACTCGAATAATGCTCGTGTCTCACCGCACGTTCCCGATACACTGGTTAGTAGAGCAATATATCACGTTCCTTGGGACCGAACATACGAAAAAACTTTCGCTTAGTTCCCACGGAAAAAATTCGCAGTCCTTTATCGAGGCTAAAGTTCTTTAATTAAATCCCGATAAGCTGATGCTGTAATTGATATTACATACCAAACCCAACCAGCTAAATGAGCAATGAGAAATATCACTAAAGCTGAAAACCACACGGGGAAGATACCCTTTTTATCACACAACCTAAGTGATGAGGCTAGTCCAATTACTAATGTTATGATCAAAGACAAGGCGGATGCATAGACAACTGAATAAAACATCTGGTCAATCATCTCTATAACTGCCGTTTTCTCCATTAGAGGACTAGATGCTTCTGACGCTCGTCTATGTTTTGCATCAGAATATGCCATTCGCAATTGGAAAACAAATATTGCATGAGCAAAAAGCAACCCACCAAGAACTCCAACTCCTGACACAATAATGTCAGCATTGCCCACTTGCATCTTACGTACGAAAGAAAGCACCGAACAACCTATTGGAATCAATAAGACAATAACAATTGCCAGCAAATCAGGGTGACGTTGTTTCCTTCCTTTTGGGACAAGCATATTCAAACATTGTCTAAAAACTCCCATTTCCCCTCACAATATTTGCGAAGTATTCCATCTAAATTTAAGAGAATCTTCTGACCATTCACTTTGTTCATATGCAGTAGACCATTCCAAGCCAAGACACTTATAACGACTCGCTACCAATTCTGCTGCTCTCTGCTGAAAGGCATCATCTCCGAGAGGTAAATCGCCTTTCTCAGTAAGAACTTCTCGGAAAACTGGCGCACCAACTTTGCCGAGTTCTATAGTCTTCGTTCTCCCTTCATGTTCAAGCGTAATAGTGCATTTCTTATCCAACGAATCAGACTCTTTATCTTCAGACGTTTTGTCTGGCGAATCAGACACTTCAAAAAGCTCAACGACATCGATAACGTCCGAATTCCTGCGCACTTTCGGTTTTGTTCTTCGTTGAGATGTTGAAGCGGGCATGGCCCGCGTCCTGTGTACGATTTTCAGTCGCCAAACAAAGAATCGCAATTGGAAAGCAGGACGCGCAGCCATGCCCGACAGCAACATCATACAGATCGACCAGAACCTGTTCGAGACCAAACTCGACCGGCTGGTCACCGAGAAGATGACCCAGATCCTCAACGCCATGCTCGACGCCGAGGCCGACGAGATCACCGGGGCCGCCAGATACGAACGCAAGGAGGGGCGCAAGGCGTACAGGGCCGGCCACTACGAACGCACGCTCACGGCAAAGGCGGGCAGGCTCGAGCTCAGGGTGCCGAAACTCAAGGGCGCGGTCTTCGAATCCGCGGTCATCGAACGCTACCGCAGGTGGGAGTCCAGCGTCGAGGAGGCGTTGATGGAGATGTACCTGGCGGGAGTGAGCACCCGTCAGGTCGACGACATCAGCAAACTGCTGTGGGGTGACAGGATGCCATCCCAGACCCTTTCCGACAAGCTCAAGCGCGTGTATGACGACATCGACCGATGGCGCACCCGGCCATTGGAATCCGAATACCCGTACGTGTTCATGGACGGCGTGTGGCACAAGCGCTCCTGGGGCGGAAGCGTGGAGAACGTCAGCGTCCTCGTCGCCATCGGCGTCAACGCGGAGGGCCACCGCGAGGTCATCGGCGTGACGGAGGGCATGAGGGAGGACGCTGCCAGCTGGGAGCAGTTCATACGAAGCATGATCGAACGCGGTTTGAAGGGCGTGCGCCTCGTGGTCGGCGACCGGTGCGCGGGACTCGTCTCCACGGTGAACTCGATGCTTCCCCGGGCGAAGTACCAGCGGTGCATGGTGCACTTCATGCGCAACGTGCTCTCGAAGGTGCCGCCCAACCACCGGGATTGGGCGTCCGCGGCCCTGAAGGCGATATTCGCCATGGAGTCCCGCGAATCCGCCCTCGCCAAGGCCGGGACGGTCGCCGCGGAGATGGAGTCCAGGAAGCTCAAGGCGGCGGCCGGCTGCCTGCGCGAGGGCATCGGGGAGACGACCGCCTACCTTTTGCCGGAATTCCCGACGGAGCACCGCAGGAGGATCCGCACGAACAACATGATCGAACGGCTGAACCGGGAGATCCGGCGTCGCACGCGCGTCGTCGGCAGTTTCCCGGACGGCAACAGCGCGTTGATGCTCATCTGCGCCAGAATCAGGTACGTCACCGCGAACGAATGGAGCACGCGCCGCTACCTCGACATGTCCCGGCTCGATGACAACCTGCAGGAAGCGAACTGATCATCGTCCCATGGACGGGCACGACCCTAAGTGCGCAAACCTTCGGGCACTACCCGTCAATTCATTTATCAAATGTGAACAGTATTCAAGAAGTTGCCAAAGCGGCAAAGGTGTCGGTTTCCACGGTGTCCAGATCACATTCGCCCGACCTGAGCTCGTATCTGAGGCGACACGGTCCAGGGTGTTGCGCATCGCCGACGAGATGAGTTTCTCCATCTCCCGTTCGGCCACTGCGCTCAAGTCCGGCAAAGCATTGCGTGTCGCCTTGCTGATGAGCGACCATATCCGACTATGGTTCAGCGCTTCCGTCATCGAAGGGTTGAACCAGGTTTTGCACGCAGACGGCTATGATTTATCGATCTTCCAGATCTCCAGTATCGAGGAACGCCGTGAGTTCTTTGATATGCTGCCGGTTCGTCGCAATGCCGACGCGGTGATCGTTGCTTCCATCGATGTCGATGCGCAGGAAAGCGCACAGCTGGCCAGCGCCGGCGTACCAATTATCGGCATCAACTGTGTGAATCCAAGAGAATACGGTTTCACTGCGGCCGTGGGGATAGACGATGATCAAGGTTCGCGTCTGGTTGCGCGCCATCTTATCGGGCTGGGGCATCGCAACATTGTCTACGTACGTACGTCGCGTGAGGTTTCCTTGCGCTTCAGTGTGCAGCAACGTTATGACTCCTTCGTCAAGGCCTGTCTGGAACAGGGTGTCACGCCAACTACGTTGGTTGCGCAGGAAAGTGAGGACCGCATTAGCACGATTGTCTCCGAGTTGCTGAGCTTGCCGCAAATGCCAACCGCCATCGCTTGTCAGGAGGACGGCATCGCGATTCCACTGATTTATCAGCTTGTGTGTTGTGGCTACCGTATTCCGTCTGATATTTCCGTCATCGGCTATGACGACAGTTTCTATGCGCACGATATCGGCTTGACCACGATTCGCCAGGATCCGATTGGCATGGCACGCGAGGCGGCTTGTAAGACTCTTGACTTGATCAATCGCAAGACCACGGGTATGCCGTTTCAGACGTTCCCGGCGCAACTGATCGTTCGCTCCAGCACTTCGCGAGTGTCCTTGGATAAGGGCTAATCGCTTACCGATGCATAGAAAACCGCTCCGGTTGGTTCCGGAGCGGTTTCCTATAAGGAGAAAATCAGACAGTGAAGTCAATTGCGGTCACTTGTGGGCGTTGGCATATTCCTTAGCCCAGCCATCCACGAACGCGGACTTGACGCCATCCCAATTGCCGGTGCCTTGGGCATACTCGAGCAAAGCGGAGCCGAGGTCGTTCTTCCATTGTTCGGACGGCATCATGGTGAAGTTCCAAGACACTGCGGTGGTACCGGACTTTTGGTCGTCCATGGCGGCAGTGACCAGCGGGTTGTCGGATTTGACGCTGGAGAAGGTCTTGAACGGGGTGGTGAAGCCCATCTTCTGAGACAGCGCTTCTTTGCCCTTATCAGAGGTGATGACCCACTTCAGGAAGTCGGCGGTCGCTTTCTGATCGGCCTTGGATGCTTTCGAATTAATGCACCAGTAATTCTCGGAACCGGTTGCCAGACCTTGGTTCTCCTCGCCCTTGGCGCCGATGTAGATTGGCATCATACCAACGGAATCGACCTCCATGCCGGCTTTCTGCAAATCGGACCATGCCCAAGTGCCGTTTTGATAGAAAGCGGCCTCGCCGAGTGCGAATTCGGAATTGGCGTCGTCACCAGTCTTGGAGCTTAGTTGGGACGGCTCGGTGGTGGAATCGGTGATGTACAGGTCAAAGATGTTCTTGTACTCCGGCAGATAGGTTCCCTTGATAGTGGCCGGCTGTTCAGTGATGTTGTCATCTTTGAACTCATAGTAAAGAGGCAGGTTGGCTAGATGGGTCTTGAAACGCCAATCGGAGCTGGAGTTGAAACCAGCAGAGGTGAAGGCGCCCTTAATGCCGAGTTCATCCTTCTTGGACTGCATGTCGTCAGCAACGGCCTTCAGCTTACTAAAGGAGTTGATGTCTTTGATGGACTTGGCTTTGGCGCCGGAAGTGCTGAAGTATTTGTTAAGGATGTCTTTGTTGTAGATTAGGCCATAAGTCTCCATGACGTACGGTACGCCAACGACCTTGTCGCCATCCTTGAGGGCAACATCTTGGTTCTGCAGTTGCTTGTATACCTCTGTGCCGGACATGTCAGCAGTGTAGTTCTTCCAGTTGGCGTAACCGACCGGACCGTTGACTTGGAACAGGGTCGGTGCCTCGGACTTAGCCATCTCGCTCTTGAGCTGCTGCTCATAGGTATTGGAGGCCGCGGTCTGAACGTTGACCTCGACACCGGTTTCCTTAGTGTACTCCGCAGCCAAATCGGTCCACTCGTCGGCGGCTTCTGGTTTGAAATTGAGGTAGTATACCTTGCCCTTGCTTGAATCAGAGCTCGATGAGCTGCCACAAGCGGCAAATGTCGTGACAGACATGGCGGTGACCGCAATGAGGGCTAGTGCGGACTTCAATTTACGATTCATCTTCGAACCTTTTTTTCTGCATCGGGTCCAACGTCCCCGTTGGATATGTGCACTGAGATAGTGCTGCTTTCTGCCGATGCCCCTATTATGCATCACTTTCATCTTTTTTGCAAACGATGGCAGTATTTTGTTGATTTATCACGTTGCAATACCAGGCAATCCGCTATTTGCCGCCATTTTTAGGCATAAAATTAGGCGACACACTATGCAAGCGTTTGCTAAAAAAGTTGTACATCAAACGATTGACTGTAGCAAAAAGCCGCATCCCCTGAGAGACAAGGGATGCGGCTTGAGGTGAGCTACTTATGGATGACGTCAGCGCGGCCAACGTTCCTCGGCGCTAGGTAGTTGCGGAAATGGAGCGTGTGGCCCCTTCTGGTACCAGTAGGCAACTGATGCCACATCATCCTGACGTTCGAAGAATCCGCGGTGACCAACACCGATTTGCTGAACGGTCACCTTCAGGTTGGAACGGAAACGAATCGGATCGGGGATGTGCCAACGGTAGAAGCCACGCATCGGGGGGCAATCATCATTGTGATAATCGTTGTGAATCAGCTCGTCGTGTGAAGAGTAATACGGGTATCCGAGATACGGTGTGCAGTAGTTTTGCTCCACGGTCTTGCCATTGACCTGCTTGGCGAAGCTCCAAGAGCCTCCGAAATAGTCCTCGGTGCCGGTGCCGCAGATCGTGGGGTACTCTTCATCGTCATCGATGTAGAATTTGAATTCGCCTTCACCCCACCAGTAGCGCTCAAGCGTGGTCAGTGCCAGGTAGGTACCTACATAATGCCCTTCACCTTTCACGCCATCAAGCACCACATAGTCTCTCCCCTTTTCAGTAAGGCGCTGGCGCCGCCATTGTGCGTGGAAATAGGCAATGTCATCGTCGAACGGCTCGTCATTCACGGTGTAGTCAATCTGGTAGAAAAATGCGCTGATGGCGTTCTTGTGTTGGTTTTCGAGCGTGATGCGTGCGCGTGCGCCGAACGGCATCGAAAAGTACATGTTGAAACCGCGGTTCGGCACTACGGCGACAGGCATGGAATTTACTAGGCACGCACGGCCGAATCCGCAGCAAAAGAAGTCACCAAGCGGACACTCCACACTTGGTTCCTCCTCGTCATCCCAATAGAAGCGCAGCACAAGGTCCCGCAGTACAAAACAATCGGCATCGGTGGTCTTCTCGTCAACGGTTATCCAGATGTGTCGAATGCAGCCGGGGCCGGTGATATCAGCAAGAGTCGCCGTTGCACCGACGGGTATGTTACGTAGGCAAGGGCTGCCTTTGCGACTTGGGCCAAGCTCACTGGCCGCTATGCCGCCTTTGCCCGGTTCGCCGGTCGGGTTTTCCGCGTTGACTGCGCGGCTTGATTCGTGCCGTATCTTGGTCAAGGATTCTAGTGTCATGTTCGTTCCTTTCATGGCGTATGCTGCGTCTGTTTGCGCGATACATTCATATCTGTGCGTATCAGCTTCGGTCACAGACGTTGTTTGTTTTTTGAATATGAGAAAGTCTCCATCGGCGAGCGAGAAAGCCGATGGAGACTTTGGTCATGCCGTTATGGACCAGGTGAAAATGGCGTTATGCGATTCACCGCAGCCCATAGGCGAATCACTTGTGGGTCGGCGGAAGCATGCCGAAGTTGTTTTCATAATCATTCCAGGCGCTGGTCCAATCGTCCAGATATGCCTTCTTCACGCCATTCCAGTCACCGGTGCCCTGAGCGTACTCGAGCAGTGCATTGGCCACGCCGTCAGCCCATGCCTGTCCCGGAATATAGGCGCCATGAATTGGAGTGAGGCCACCGGACTCAAGCTTGAGCGCGGACTTGGTCAGCGGGTTGTCAGGCTGGAAATCCTCGGAGTCAAAGGTGGTGAACGGAACGGCGAAGCCCATATCCTTGGAGAGAATCTTCTTGGCATCCTCGTCGGAGACCATCCACTTGATGAAATCCTCAGTGGCCTTCTTGTCCTTGTCGGAAGCGTTCTTGTTCACAGACCAGGAGATGTCATAGATGGAGTTCGCGGCGTACTTGCTCTCATTCGGGAAACCCATGTAGTACGGCAGCATGGCCAAGTCTTCATCGGCAACTTCGTTGCCTTTGATCTGGCTATAGGCCCATACACCATTCGGGTAGAAAGCGACCTTGCCGGCGGAGAACTCGGCGGTGGAGTCCTCATAATTCACCGAGCCAAGCATGGTGTTTTCGGTTGGGTTGTCCTTCATCTCGAGATCCCACAGATTCTTGTAGTTATCGAGATAGGTGCCCTTGAGTTCCTTCTCGAAGTCCACGCCCTCGTCAATGTACTCGTAGGCGACTGGCACCTGAGTCATATGCGAAGCATATCGGTAGTAGTTGGATGAGTCCAGACCCGGCGTGGAGAACGCGCCGTCGATGCCCAAATCATCCTTATGCTGTTGCATGCTGTCGGCGACCTTCTTCAAAGTGTTGTAGTCCTTGATGTCGTCGAAGGACTTGATGACGGCGTAGTCCTTTTTGGCATACTCGTTGATGAGCTTCTTGTTGACGATGATACCGAACCATTCGGCGGCATATGGCAGGCCGTACACGTTGTCGCCGTCCTTGTGGGCCATCTGCTTGCCCTGATCGTTGAGAAGCTTGTAAGCCTCAGTATCCTGCAAAGGTTCGAGGTAGTCCTTATATTTGGCATACTGATCGAAGCCGCCGATACCGAACATGGTCGGGGCGTTGTTCTTAGCGAGTTCGGACGACAGAGTGGACTCGTAGCTGCCGGAGGTGGCGCTCTGAATATCCACTTTCACGCCGGTTTGCTTGGTGTACATTTCGGCGAGTTCGTTCCACTGATTGACAACTTCCGGCTTGTTGTTCAGGAAATAGACCTGTCCTTTGTCGTCCGCGGTGTTGGAACCGCAGGCGCCGACGCCCGTCAACATGGCCAACGCGCCGACAGCGGCGATGCCTTTCGTGAGATTCTTCATGGGGTTTCCTTTCCTCCTTGCGACCTTCCTTCGTCGGAAATCACTTGTCAAGGTCATATGCGGGACCTCTCTTGCCTGATGCAATCTGACCGTGGCCTGATTCTTGCAGACGGTCATCGTCTGTGTCGAACCGGTCCGAGATTGATTGTATCGAACCGGTTCGCTACTGTCAAAGTCGGAGGGTTTATGCGTGTTGGCGTATTTTTTTGTTGCCGTATTGCGACATGTGTCGAGACTTTGCCGATACAAGTAGACGCTCTTTTTGGGAGCAATAGTGGCTTCGGACATGCCCAATAGTAGATGGCCATTATCCTCTGCGTGCGACTGCAGCAACATCGGGCGTGATAGCGGAAGATGGAAGGAGGGTTGCGTCATGGGGACGATATGACTGAAAATGATGGGCAGGATCGCCTATTCGGGCCGAATCCGAGTGGGCTGGATGAATCGCCTCACGGCATGATGGTGCTGGTGATTGTCGGCATGATCGTCGGCCTGTTGTCCGGCATGTTCGGCATCGGCGGCGGTACGGTGATCGTGCCCGTACTGGTGTGGCTCGGACTGTCGCAACGCCATGCGGCGGCGACCTCCATGCTGGCGATCGTACCGACGTCGATTTCCGGTGTGATTTCCTATGCGCACAATGGCAACGTCGACTGGGTCGCGGCCGCGCTGCTGAGCAACGCGCAATCCTGCTACGCCCGTGCCGAACTGGAAATGACGGGACTTGCCGGCGTGCTTGACGATGTGATCATCTCCAGCGAGGAGAAGATCCGCAAGCCCGCGCGCGACTTGTACATGCTGGCGCTCGACCGCGAATTCGTGACCGCCAAGCATGCGCTGATGGTGGGCAATGACGAGCAGAACGATATTGTTGGCGCTCGCACCGCGGGCATTGACGGCGTGTATTTCCGCACGGAGATTTCGCCGGCAGATGATCCGGAAACGTCGAGCTATGCGGTGCGTTCGTTTACCGGCGCCGATTATGAGGGATTGCTGGATTACGTGCTGAACGCATAAGCCTGCGTGGTGCATGGGTTTTGACAACGTTTGCAGTATAATAAAAAACAGATTGAAAGGGCGTTGTCGCTCCAAATACCCTCGTACTTGCCATTTTTGATTCACGGTACTAGTGCAGGGGTATTTGCATATGCAGCCCGCTGCTGTCTGTTGTCGCCGTCTGCGCGAATCCCGTTCCGCGTCTGCATCACCCCGGAATCGCTCCCAAATCCGACTTGTGCAGACGGAGGACTTGAATTGTGTGAACGTAAGGAAGTCTTGGAATGGCGTTACTTTCCGAGCATCCAGTCGATTGCGTTGGCAACGGTCACGCCGTCGCTTTTGCCGAGTCCGAAACGATCTAGCGTCAGCACCATTCTTTTCGCAGACAAATCGCGTGCATTCAGCAGTGGTGACAGTTCGCGCTCGCGAGTGTGCTCGTCCAATATGCTGGCGCTCACCTGGATATACAGTTTCTCTTCCGTAAGATCTGCATGTTTCCGAGTCGCAACAAAATCAATTTCAGCTTTACCGATTTTCCCGACGCGAATCTGATATCCGCGAATCTTAAGCTCATTATGTACGGCATTTTCCAGAAGAAATCCGAAATCTTCTATGGAATATCCGAGCAGCATATTGCGAATTCCTAAATCTGCTGGATAATACTTAGCTAATCCTTGTAAATATGCGCCACCTTTAACGTTAATTCGTTGCGCATTGTAGAAAAGAAAAGCATTGAGAAGTCCACTAATATATCGTTCGATGGTCTCATTTGAAGCTGGTCGATGCGCGCTTCTCAATCGATTTTCTATCTTCGAAGTTGAGACTGGAGATCCTGCGGTATCTGCCAAATATCGTGCGACATCGTTGAAAACTAGTGGATTTCTTACTTGCAGAAATTGCGAAATATCTCGCACCAAAATAGTGTCGTAAATTCCGGAAAGCACGGTGTATGCCAGGTTTTGATCGGTGCCTTGATTCACGACCGGCGGCAATCCTCCATATCTTGTGTACCTTTCGAAAGCCGCGTTCTCGTCGGTCAGATCGGCGTACGCCATGAATTCCGCGAAAGAAAGCGGAAATACATTGATCTCCATGTATCTGCCGGAAAGCAGCGTTGCCAGCTGGCTGGAAAGCAGGTAGGCGTTCGATCCAGTGATGGTGATGTCCACGTCGGCATCCGTGTGGAGCGCGTTCACGGCTCGCTCCCACTTGTCCACCAGTTGCACCTCGTCGAGCAGCAGATAATAGTGGTCGTCTTGCTGCATACGGTCGGCGATCGCGTTGTGCAGGTCTTCGAAGGTGAATGACGAGTATTGGAACGATTCCAGGTTCATCATGATGATGTGGTCTTCGGCGATGCCCTGCTGCAGAAGATGCTGTCGGAAGAGTGTGAGTAGTGATGATTTTCCGCAGCGGCGCATGCCCGTGATGACTTTGATGAGGCTGTTGTCTTGCGCCGCGACGAGTTTGCTGAGGTACTGCGGCCTGGGTTTAAGTTTCATGATGTTCAACTTTTGCTAGTGTATCCGGAAAAGTATGTATTCTAATGCGACTTTCACTAGTATACCTTTAAAAGTGTGCTCTGAGATACGACTTTTACTAGTATGACCGGAAAAGTGTGTGCCATAATATGACTTTTGCCGGTATGGCTGGAAAAGTACGGCCGTACGGTTGTGGGCTGGGGGGGGGTAGGGTGAACTCGCGCAGGCTGCTCATGCGCGGGCATCGCATACCGAATCCGAAGCAATGTGCGCGTGCAAACGGGTGCATGTAACGTTGGGCAAATCTTGGCATGGGAGGGGGCTTTTTCTCTTCTTGCTTTCTCGCAATGTGCCGGGTTTGCGGTGCTGAAATGTGCGGGAATGTACTATCGCAACTATCGCAAGAAGGAAGAAGTGCGATGGTAGGGGAGAGATGAAGAAATCGGATATTTCCAATATTTCGAATGCTGAAAGTGTTGAACGCGCTGAAGATAGCGGGCAGATGAATGCGCAACCGAGCGGGCAGGTGAGTGAGCGGTTCAGCAAGAAAGCGAATCGGCTATTTGGTGCAGATCCTGTGGGGCTCGACGAATCTGCGCGAGGCATTGTAGTGCTGGTGATCGTCGGCGTGGCAGTGGGGCTATTATCCGGCATGTTCGGCATTGGTGGCGGCACGGTGATTGTGCCCGCGCTGGTATGGCTCGGACTGACGCAACGTAATGCGGCAGCGACGTCAATGCTTGCGATCGTACCAACCTCGATTTCCGGCGTCATTTCTTACGCGACTTGTGGCAACGTGGACTGGCTCGCCGCGCTGCTGCTGTTTTGCGGCATGTTTGTAGGCGGGCAGATTGGCAGTTGGCTGCTTTCGCGATTGCCGGAACTCGTATTGCGATGGATTTTCGTAGTGTTCCTCGTGTTTGTGGTGTTCAATCAGATTAGTTTTGTGCCGTCGCGAGATCAGCACATTGCGATGAGTGCGCTGACCGGAGTTTGCCTGGTGCTGCTGGGCGTGGTGATTGGCATCTTGGCGGGACTGCTGGGAATTGGAGGCGGGGCGCTCGCTGTGCCCGCACTATCGATGCTGTTCGGCGCTTCCGATCTGATTGCGCGAGGCACGTCGCTGCTGGCCATGTTTCCGAACTCGATTACCACAAGCGTGGCAAACCTGAAACGAAGGCTGGTGCATGTAAAGGCCGCGCTGATTATTGGCTTGGTGGCTGCCGTTACCGCGCCATTCGGCACATGGATTGCGGGCGCAGTCTCGCCCCGCATCGGCTCGATCATGTTCGCCATCTACCTGTGCGTGCTGCTGATTCGCAGCTTCTTCGTAGCCGTCAAGGCCACTCGTTCCGCCCGCGCCTCTGCCTGACCGTTTGCACTTCATGCGGCAAAAGCATGAACCATAATTCAGTATTTAGGGGGTATTGGGGATGATGGTTGACGGAAAGAGGATTTGAGATAAATGTTCACTTTGTGAAGACGAGAGTTCATATTGTGTTCGTCTAAAACGCCTCGGAAGTTGGTTTGCGGAACCTAGCGTGGGAATCGCAATACAGCACAGGCTGAAGAAAGAAGAACAAGATGAGCAATCGAAAGGCTCTCAAGGGAGCGATTGCAGCAGTCGCTTCAATCGCAACGCTCGGCGCACTCGCGGCACCGGCGCTCGCTGACGAAACCACCACCTACAACCTGAACGGCAAGTCCGTTGCGGAACTGGCTCAGCACGGAGGCGCACAGCGCATTGCTGCCATCGGCAACGGCAACGCCAAGAACGTCATCCTGTTCATCGGTGACGGCATGGGCGATTCCGAAATCACCGTCGCCCGCGATTATCTCAAGGGTGCGAACGGCCACTTCGAAGGCCTCGATGCAGTCGGCCAGCCAGCAGAATTCGGCGACACCAACGCCGGCACCGGCCAGTACACCACCTTCTCGGTCGGCAACGGCAGCAAGGACAGCGCTGTCGGCAAGGATGGCGACGGCAAGCTGGTCGCCAACCCCAATCCGGGCAAGCTTACCCCCGTAACCGATTCCTCCGCATCCGGTTCCGCATGGGCCACCGGCACCAAGACCTACAACAACGCCGTTGACGTTGATATTTACGGCAATCCGCAGCTGAACCTCTTCGAGCTGGCCAAGGCGGCCGGCAAAGCCACCGGCAATGTGACCACCGCCGAAATCCAGGATGCTACCCCGGCCGTGCTGGAATCACATTCGTCCGAACGTGCCTGCTACGGCCCACAGGGCAAGACCGACGGCACGTCCAACAATGCCTCCAAGCAGTGCCTCATCAACCAGCTTAAGGAAAACGGCGGCATCGGCTCCATCTCCGAGCAGCTGCTCGACACCCGCGCTGACGTAACCATCGGCGGTGGTTCCAAGTACTTCCGTCAGACCGTGCAGGGTGGTGAATACAAGGGCAAGACCGTGTGGGAACAGGCCAAGGAAATGGGCTTCCAGACCGTCGAGAACGATCCGGCCGCGATGAACGCCCTGCAGTACAAGGACAACCAGCCGGTGCTCGCTCTGATGAGCGACGGCAACATGCCGACCAAGTTCGACCCGTCCAAGGCCACCGCCAAGGATCCGGCCAAGGACGCCAACCCGACCGTGTGCACGCCGAACGCCAATTGGCTCGGCAACCAGGGCTCCTCGCTCAAGGACATGACCAAGAAGGCGCTCGATTTGCTGAACGACAACCCGAACGGCCAGAAGAACGGCTTCTTCCTGCAGGTCGAGGGCGCCTCGATCGATAAGCAGGACCACGCAGGCAACGCCTGCGGCCAGATCGGCGAGACCGAATGATATCTCCGTGGTTGGGTTCGATAATCAGGAAATGATTTCCGCGCACATGCATCCCGCGCTGACCACCGTGGGTCTGCCACAATATGAGCTCGGTGTGATGGGCGTACGAACGTTGTTGCGGCAGTGCGGCCGCGATGAGGATGATGGTGATGAACATGTAGTGACGAGGACGTTCGAGCCGATTTTCGTGCAATGTCCGGCGGTATCTAGGGATTCGGTGAAGAGGTTGTAGCATGGTCGTCGTAGTGCTGCGACACTCGTGGAAACACTCACGAAACGGTGGAAAAACGGCATTGTGCAAGGTGACTGCGTCAATCGTTTGACATTTTGATTTTAGTGCTATATCTATGCTTAATCGCTTAAACAGTTTAAGCGCTTAAACTGAATAATGCGAAGTAATACTGGTTCCTTCAAAAGGTAATCGCAGACGATTGCCGAGCGAAAGGCAAAGCAGCTGAAGAAAGGTAAAGATATGAAGCTTTATTACCAGTTCCCTGGCACTTGGTTCGGTGACTGCATGCCATTTGGCAAGGGCGACGAATTCTTCCTGTTCCACCAGCGGGACAATCGCAACCCGGAGCCGTTCGGAGAGCCGTTCGGCTGGGATCTTGCCACAACCAAAGATTTCGTATACTTCGGTACCACATATCGCACGATGCACGACGTTTGTCATCATCTGACGACGCTGTCAGAATCATTATTTTTTGGAGGAGATCATGAAGAAACTCACTCGTACCATCGCCGCAGTGTCGGCGCTCGCCATGTCCGTTGGTGCGCTCTCCGCATGCGGCGGCTCAAATGTCAACGCTGACAAAGGGCATGTATATTTTCTCAGCATGAAGGTGGAACAACAGGACCAGTTCAAGGAACTGGCCGAAAAGTTCACCAAGAAGACCGGTATCCAGGTCGATATCGCCACTGCATCATCCGACACCTACGAGCAGTCGCTTAAGAGTGAGCTGGCCAAATCCGAGGCGCCTACGTTGTTCGATGTCGGCAACAACGACTTTCTGAATTGGACTAATTATTATGCCGACATGTCGGGAACCAACATCTACAAGGATCAGGAGAACCCCGACTATGCGCTGAAGGATGGCGATACGGTTGGTGCTGTGCCCTACGTCATAACGATATGGCATCTACAATAAGAAGCTGCTGCAGAAGTACTTCGATTCTTCCTGGGCAAGCATTAAGTCGGTTGACAGCATCAACAATTTCAAGACACTGAAGACAGTTGCCGATGAAATACAAGCACATAAGGTTGAGATGGGCGTGAAAGGTGCGTTCACCTCCGCCGGCTTCGACACCAGCTCCATCAAACGTTTCGGTGATCAGCTGGCGCATATCTCCGTCTACTATGAGTATCGCGATCAGGGTGTCACGCAAATGCCGGCCACTATTTCCGACAAGTACGTATCGAACTTCAAGAACATTTTCGACCTGTACATCAACGACGCCACGATTCCGAAGACGCAGCTCGCCAGTGCCACCATGGACGACGCCAACTCCGAGTTCGCACTGGGTGAGGCCGTGTTCTTGCAGAATGGCTCTTGGGCTATTCGCAGATTCGCGATCAAGAGGTCGCCGATGAAGATATGGGCGTATTGCCAATCTATATGGGTGTGAAGGGTGAGGAGAATGCAGGCCTGACCGTGAGCTTCCTGTACTTTGCGATGAACAAGAACGCCTCTGAAAAAGATCAGAAGGCCACCAAGCAGTTCCTTGACTACATCCTGAACGATGATGAGGCACGTGACATCATCACGAATGAGGCGGGTTTCGAAACACCGTTTAAGTCATATGCGAAGGCCGGCTACCAGACCAAGAACCCGATTCATCGCGCCAACGATGCCTATGCCAAGGCAGATAAGTACGATATTGTGATCTATCCGTTGCCAAGCACTCAGTGGGTGTTGACGCTGGGCAACGCAATGTTGGAATATGCGCAGGAGACCGGTACATGGGACACCGTGCATGATGCATTTGTGGATGGTTGGGCGTCTGAATATAAGACCACTCATTGAGCGCAATAGAGTCTCATCGAATGCGCAAACGGGACTTGGCGGATAAACCTCCAAGCCCCGTTTGCGCATTACGATATAGGACTAGTCAGGTTGAGCTTCACCGGGACCGCGAAGATTTGCCACGCTGAACCTCACTGTAATGCGTATGTGTTCATCTGGCTTGTTGCAGGGCCTTTAACCACTACACTCAAACCCTCTTTGCTGAAGGGGGCGCATACCATAGGCAGGCTGAAGGGCCGGAGTGCCGATGATGAGTAGGTCATCCTGCAGGGTCTTGGTGAATTGCTGGTCGGATTCCAGTCGTGATGTCATGACTATCTGCGTGTCGTGGTTTTCGAAAATGCCATCTTCCTGCCATTCCGGACAGAATTAGAGATTCGATGATGATGCCGATGCGCCAAGGTCACTCTGAATGGTGATTTCGGATTCATAGCCGGTTGGGCAGTCAGTTACAGCATATGTGCCATAGAGAACCCTTTGGCGAGGTAGTAGTGGCTTGGTCAGTCGATGAATGCGGTGGTTTCATGCATCATGAGTTGTGCCTGTAGTGTTTCATGCAGCGGTTTCGGTGTTTTTCCGGACATGACACTCAGCATCTTACGTGCGGCGTTTTCACCCATGTTGAACGGATCATGATGCAACGTGGTCAGGCCGATCTTTGCGGCAAGTGGTACGTCGTCGAATCCGATGACCGAGAGCTCTTGAGGGACGGCGTGCCCGTACTGGCACAACTTATAGATGACAGGCAATGCCAGCTCGTCACTTTCGCAATACAGTGCGGTGGGGGCGGGGTCCATGGTCAGCAATGAATTGAGAATAGTGTTGGTGGCGTCTTCATAGTTGCGGATTGCGATGCGTTCCACCGTCATCTTTCGCTTTTCGGCAGTTTCCATCAGCCCATGCAGACGCGCTTCTGCGCTGAAGACCATGTTCTGGTTATTGTCATTTGATGTCTCGTACGCATAAGCGATACGTCGGTGGCCCATGGAGAACAAGTGCTCCACAGCAACATGCATGGCCTGACGGTCGTCGATACTCACCGTGGCATTGAATCCGTTGATTGATGGAATGTTGATGCCGACGATCGGTACCTTCATGTTCGAAAGTTTTTCGACCTCTTCGGGCACGATGTTGAAGGAGTTTACGATGACCGCGTCGACGTTGCGGCGTACCGGCAACGTTGCGAAGAACTCATGGCGGTCGTGCGCGTCGGCCATCTCGAAGATGGAAATGTCATATCCGGCCGGGTGCAGCACGGAATCCAATCCGGCATAGGTATTGGAATTGAACCAAGTCGAAATCGGATCGCTCATCAATAGCGCGACGCGGAACGATTGACCGGTTTTCAGTGCGGCCGCTGAGCGGGAGATGCGGTAGTCAAGTTTTTCCGCTGCTGCCATCACTTTGCTGCGAGTCTCCGGCAGCACCAGATTCGGTTTGGCGAATGTGCGAGAGACGGTCGAAATCGATACTCCCGCTTCGGCGGCCACGGCTTGGATGCTCGCTTTCATAGAGAATCCTCCACTGACGAACGACATTGCTGTCATGACAACTGCTAGAGACACGTTAACATAAGTGTTTGCAACGGTTGACGTGCGTGTTCTGCGGATATGAAGAAAAGGGGTGCCGACGAAAATTCCGACAGCACCCCTCATGCGATGAAGTTAATCAGCCTTTGACAGCGCCGGCCATCACGCCCTTGATGATGTACTTCTGGCAGCACAGGTAGAATATGATGATCGGCACAATCGCCACCACCAAGCAGGCCATCATGGCGCCCATGTCCACTGATCCATAACCACCCTTGAGGTACTGAATCGCAATCGACATCGTCTTGAAACGGCGCATGTCCAACGTCAGGTACGGCAGCAGGAAGTCATTCCAGATCCACATCGTCTGCAGGATCGCCACTGAAATCAGGCTCGGGCGCATGATAGGCAGTACGATTTGGAAGAAGATTCTCGGTACCGACGCGCCGTCGATCATCGCAGACTCCTCGAGTTCGGACGGGATGCCCTTGACCACGCCAGTGAAGATGAACACGGCTAAGCCCGCACCGAAGCCTAGATACACAATCCACAGGCCCCATGGGGTGTTCAGGCCCATCATGTCGGCGAGCTTGGAAAGCGTGAACATGACCATCTGGAACGGAACAATCATGTTAAACAGGAACAGTGTGTACAGCAGGCGCGCAGCCCAGTTGTTCGTACGTACAATCCACCAAGCGCACATCGACGTGCACACGATGATCAGCAGGACCGCGCCGACCGTGATGACTACGGTCCAGCCAAAACTGCTGATTAGGTTCGTGCGCTCGATGCCTCTGATGTAGTTCTCCAGTCCCACGAAGGCCTTGCCGGTGGGCAGGGAGAATGCGTTGCGCGAGATGTAAGCCTTCTGCTTGAAGCTATTGATCAGCACCAGCACGATTGGATAGACCCATGCCAGTGAGACGATGGAAAGGAAAACCGTCCAGAATACAGGATGCTTGACCTTGTCGCTCATGCTTGGACCTCCTTGCTGGTGGTGAGCTTGTTCTGGATGAGGGCAATCACGGCCACGATGATGAAGAACACCACGGCCTTGGCCTGGCCCACGCCCTCGAAGCCGGCGCGTCCGTAGAACGTGCGGTAGATGTTCAGAGCCAAGAGCTCGGAGCTATTCGACGGGGCGCCATTGGTCAGGGCGAGGTTCTGGTCGAACATCTTGAAGCCGTTGGTCACCGTCAAGAATGTGCACACTGTGATTGACGGCATCATCAATGGAATCGTCACGTTGAACAGCGTCTGGCGGGAGTTCGCGCCGTCAACCGCGGCAGCCTCGATCACATCGCCGGGCAGGCCCTGCAGACCCGCGATGTAGATGATCATCATGTAACCGATTTGCTGCCAGCAGGTCAGCAGAACCATGCCCCAGAAGCCGTACACGCCCGAGAATGTGATCGAACGACCCCAGTGCGCCAGTACGCCGTTGAGCAGCAGTAGCCAGATATAGCCCAAGATGATGCCGCCGATTAGGTTCGGCATGAAGAACACCGAACGGAACAGCGTGGAGCCCTTGATGGCCTTGGTCAGCATGTACGCAATGGCGAACGCGACTACGTTGATCACCACGGTTGTCACAATCGTGAACAGGATCGTGTACACCAGCGCGTGCAGGAACTCCGGATCCGTGATTGTGTTTTGGTAGTTCGACACACCCACGAACGTGGCGTCAGTGACCGTGCTGAACTTGCAGAACGACAGGTACACGCCCATGGCGAACGGCACCAGGAAACCAATGACGAAAGCCGCGAACGTGGGTAGCGCAAACAGCGCCCACCATCTGCGAATTGCCTTGCCGGACATCGTAATCATTTCATGCCCACTTTCTCCTCCTTGGGTACACCCGGGGAACACCCCTCGAGTGATTCAACGACACTCAGTTCGACCGTGACCGCAACGTCGGGTTCGAACCGGTTCGATAATACCCTACTTCACAGATAAATAAAAGTCAAACATTGTCATGATTTTCATGCAACGTCAATTGATAACGTCCGAATTCCTGCGCACTTTCGGTTTTGTTCTTCGTTGAGATGTTGAA
>ERZ791574.330-NODE-330-length-40201-cov-5.626688_pt1 | contig 40201 bp, 28 predicted proteins | sample MGYA00433098_ERZ791574 | MGnify/ENA primary metagenome ERZ791574 (study PRJEB30046, sample SAMN00791933) | human gut metagenome | study: EMG produced TPA metagenomics assembly of the A metagenome-wide association study of gut microbiota in type 2... | reverse complement strand
TCCACACCCTGCACCTGTCGGGGCAGTTTGCCTCCACCATGTCCACCATGCTCTCCGCCGGTCTTCCGGTGCAGGCGGTGTTGGGCATCGTCAGCCAGATCTCGGACAACTATGTGTTCTCTCTGGGCGTCCGGAAGGTGAAGGAGGGCGTGGAGCGGGGCCGCGGCATTGCCGACAGTATGGAGGGCGTGGAGTGCTTCCCCAAAATGCTGACGGAAATGGTCGCCGTGGGCGAGCGCTCCGGTTCTCTGGAGGAAACGCTGGACGTGATCGGAGATTATTTCGACCACGAGGCCGCCACCATGACGGAGCGGCTGCTGGCGGTCCTGGAACCGGTCATCATCATCGTGCTGGCGATCATCACCGTCATTTTGCTGCTGGCAGTGTACCTGCCCATGTTCTCCATGTACGGCAGCATGTAAATCTGGTATCTCCCCGGGCGTCCACCCCGCTCCGGGCGATATAAATAGAACTTGAAAAGAAGGAGGAACTTCACTATGCTTAAGAAGTTCACCAACAAGAAGGGCTTCACCCTGATGGAAATGCTGATCGTTGTTGCCATCATTGTTGTCCTGGTTGCCATTGCCATTCCCTCCTTCACCAGTTCTCTGAACAAGGCTAAGGCTGGCGTGGATCTGGCTAACATTCGTTCCGGCTACGCCAATGCCCAGATCATTGCTATGACAGAAGGATCTGAAGCTAACGGCGACTATGGCCTGAACAAAGACGGTACAGTGACTACTAAGGGCGGGACGGGCACTTATACAACTCAGAGTGATTCTAAGTATGTTGCCGATGGTACGAGCATTGCCGGCCAGTTTACTGTAGGGACTGGCGGTGTGACTTGGGAAAGCGGAAAAACTATTGTCTATACTGTTGAAAATGGAAAAGTAAAGACGATTAAGCCTGGAACTTAATCACCACAATAGCACTATTTAAATTTTCCGAGCCCTCGCCGGAGCGGTCGCTCCGGCGGGGGAACGCCCCCTTCCTTCTTGGATGAGCCGTTTCTGCAGAGGGCTCATCCTTCACCGGATCAGATAGCGAAAGGGGGTGGCCGAGGGTTGGCGGCCATCCCCCACGAAGGAACTACAGCGTGTCGAAAAAGTCTTTTCGCCCCGCTGAGCAAGTTTTCAGAACTTTATAAAAGTTCTGAAAACTTAGGATTTCAATGGCGCAGGACACCCTTCTTGGGTTTCCCGCGCACACCCTTCCTTACCATTGCGGAAAATTTACCACTTTATCGACAGTCTCGGAGGATACCAAAATGCTGCGCCTGTCTCCGTTCATCACCGTTTACTGCTGCGCGGTGGCGGCCCTGCTGGGCGCCTGTACGGGCAGCTTTTTGGCCTGTCTGGCGTGGCGCACCGTCCACGGGGAGTCCGTTCTCCGGGGGCGCTCCCACTGCGACGTCTGCGGCCATGTGCTGGGCGTCCGGGATCTGGTGCCGGTGTTCAGCTATCTGCTCTCCGGCGGCAAGTGCCGCTACTGCGGCGCAAAGCTCTCCGCCCGCCATGTGTGGGGGGAGCTGATCTCCGCGGCGGTGTTCGTGAGCCTGCTGCTCCAATATGATATTTCGCTCCAAACCCTCGAAGGGTGGCTGCTGGCCTGTGTGCTGCTGGCCTGCGCCTTCGCGGATCTGGAGGGGTACATCATTCCCGACCGCTTTGTGGCGGTTGGTGCTGTGCTGTTCGTCGCCACCTTATTTTGGGAGCCGGAACCGCTCCGCCGGGCGCTGGACGGCGCGCTGGGCGGTGTGACCGTAGCCGGCGGATTGCTGCTGCTGTCCCTTTATATGGACAAGCGCATGAAGCGGGAGACGCTGGGCGGCGGCGACATCAAGCTGCTGTTTCTGACGGGGCTCTTTTTCGGCTGGAAAGGGAACCTGCTGTGTCTGGTCCTGGCCTGCGTGGTGGGGATCGTGTGGGGCCTTGCCGGAAAACGGCGGGGCGAGGCCATCCCGTGGGGACCGTCCATCGCCGTCGGCGCGTGGATCACCGCTCTGGCGGGACAGCCGTTTATCAACTGGTATCTGGGTTTTTTTGCCTGAGTCTTTTTATCGAGAAAGCGAGGACATGACATGGGGAAGATCGTAGGCTTTGAAATTGGCGATCACAGTGTCAAGCTGGTATATTTTGCCGGTAATGAATTGAAAAAGGCGGTGTGCGCGGAGTTGCCGGACGCCATGGTGTCCCACGGACACATCCTGTCCATGGACGCTATGGCGGATTTCCTGCGGGATACCGCCCGGGCCAACGGCATTCCGCGGGCGGGGGCGGCGGTGTCCCTGTCCTTGGCGGATGCCTATACCCGGGACGTGACCATGCCCGCCATGACGGAGCAGCAGCTATCCTACAATCTGCCCTTTGAATTCCACGATTTCCTGACGGAGGAGAAGAGCAAGTATTTCTTCGACTATTCCGTGCGGGAGGTTCGCAGAGATCCGGACGGCTATCCCTTGGAGATGGATCTGTTTGCCTGCGCCATGCTGAAGGAGCGGGTGGAGGCCTACCGGGCCATGTTCCGCCGGGCTGGCTTTAAGCTGAAGGTGCTGACACCTCTGGAATGCGCCTACGGCGCGCTGATGGCGGAGCACATCCGCCGCACCGGCGCACCGGAGATTGGCCGCTGCGTGGTGAATCTGGGCCATCGGGTGACCCGGATGCACTTCCTGCAGGGCGGCGAGTGCGTGGGTGTCCGGGAGATCGACATGGGTCTGGCGGATCTGGACCGGATCATTGCCGACAAACTGGACGTGGAGATCCATGTGGCCCATGAGTATAAGCAAAACAATTTCAACGGTGCACTGGAAACGGAGTACGCCAGGGAATTTTACAGCCGTCTGGCGGTGGAGATCATGAAGGCCGTCAATTTCTACCACTACAACAACCGGGACCGGGAATTGAAGGAGCTGTATCTCTGCGGCGGCGGCGCGGCCATCATGGCCCTGCGGGAGACCGTGGCCGACACGGTGAACCTGACGGTCCGGGGCGGCGAGGAGCTGTTGGACGAGGGGATGCGCCCGGCCGAGGAGCCGTGGCTGTATCTGCGGGCCATCGGCAGCGTCTGTGAGGGAGGATTGAAATGATTCTGGAAAAAGAGCGGGAGGAGGTCTCCGTCCCGGCGCAGCAGCCGGCGGAAGCCATCCCCTATGAGCCTGCCCCCAGCGGGGCTACCCCCCGGAAAATGATCAAATGCCCCAGCAAGACGGGCATCAATATGAACAAGCGGGAGAAGCGCACCGGAGAAATGCTGACCTTGGTGATCGGTCTGGCGGTGATCCTGCTGATGGCGGGTCTGGTGGCCCGGTTCGGCGTGATGGAGCAGTACCGGCGTCTGTCCGAGGCCCAGAGCGCCTATGGAAAGGTCCACAGCCAGCTCACCGCCTGTCAGGAACAGCTGACGGACTACGATCAGGTGCTGGCGGAGTACCGGAGCAGCTCTCTGGACGGCATGGCGGACAGCGAGGGCAAGCTGGTCACCGTCCCCCGGCGGGACGTGCTGGATTTGGTGGAGGACCTGATGATGCCCCGCGGCAAGGTGCTCTCCGTCGAGATCCTGGATGACGCTGCCGAGGTGGAGATGTCCGATATGCGGCTGGACCAGATCTCCGAGATGTTCGCCGTGATGGAGGAGCAGCCCATCGTGCAGAGCGTGGAGCTGAATGTGGCTTCCACGGAGGAAAACAGGGCGGCTTCCGTTTTGAGCTTCTCCGTGAGGATCTATCTGCGGCCGGAAACGGAGGTGGCGGAATGAACCGGGAACTGACAAGACGGGAAACGGTCCTGCTGCTGATTTTGGTGGTTCTGGTCATTTTCCTGGGCTACTTCAAGCTGATCTTTGAGCCGATTCAGGATCAGGTGGCCCAGTATCAGGACACGACCTCTCAGGAGCAGAGCGAGCTGGAGCAGGATCTGATCCTGTTGACGCGGAAGCAGGAAATGCAGCGCAAGATCGAGGAGGTCCGGGCCTCCGGCGAGGAGCGGACGATCCCTCAGTATGACAACAGCAGAAGGCTCATGCTGGACCTTCACCGCATTCTGGATTCTGCGGTGGACTACTCTCTGGACTTTTCCCAGAGCACAACGCAGGACAGCTACATCGTTCTGCGGCCGGTGACCATGAGCTTCCAGACCCATACCTACGCCCAGGCGCGGACCATTGTGGACGCCCTGAGCGAAAGCGAGAATATGAACCAGATCTCCGATCTGAGTATCCGGACCAATCAGGGCCAGGACCGGGATCTGGTGCAGACAGATCTGGTGATCACGTATTTTGAGGTGGCCTCCTGACGGAAGGCCGGAGGAGAAAGGGACCCCCATGAAAAACAAGGCGACACGGAACAATATGCGCGGCTTTTCGCTGATGGAGATGCTGGTGACGGTATTGATCCTGGTGATCCTGTTTGCCTTGGCCATGATCCCGATCTCCAAAATTCAGAAAAACCTCCGGCAGACGGAGCTGGACAGCCGGGCGGAGATGATCTTCTCCGCCGTGCAGAACCGGATGACCCGGCTTCAGGCTGCCGGTCAGGACAGCTATTATCAGCCTACCAGCGGAGTAGGCGTTGAAAAGCTGAACATGATCCCCAAGGACGCGGATGAGGAAAAATACAAGGATACCACGCTGGCCTACGTGACTTCTGCTGACAAGAACAACAAGGATTCCGCCGCTTCCTGGATCTATCCGGAGACGGAAGCCGAGGCGGACCTGTGGGACGGCAGCTGGGTGGTGGAGTTCGATCCTTCCAGCGGCAGTGTTTACGCGGTGTTTTTCAGTCGGGAGGACATGAACTACACGCCGGAAAGCTTCAAGGATTTGCGCTACCGCGACAAGCGTCTGGAGAATGGCGCTAAAATCGGCTACTACGGCGGTGACTCCGTGGGCGCGGCGGCGACCGAAAGTCTGGACCTTACGGTGGATGTCATCAATAAGGATCAGCTGCTGGTGGTGGCCTCCTGCAAGGTTAACCTCAGGAATAAGCCGCAATTTTATGCCGTCATTAAGGACGAGTCCGGCCATACCGTTAAGGAATTTGAAATTGAAGATGGTGCGGTGGACACCGTAAAAACGGAAAACGGCCTCCGCACGGCAACGCTGGTGCTGGATAATCTCAGTACAGGAAAAAATCTGCGCTTCGGACAGCAGGAGCGCTTTAACAAGCTGATCCCCGGCGAAAACCTGACGGTGACGATCCGGGTAAAGGATGAGAATAACAACCAGATCCAGGGAACCTCCAAGACCGTTACCACCAACAGCCTGTTTGCGGAGGTCCGGGATGATGCCAGCGGGATCGGCAGAACCGGCCGGACGGCGGTGATCAAGTACGGACGGCATCTGCAAAATCTGGAGGAGGCCTCCGGCTTAACGCCCGCCATCACCGCCGCGGTGCAGGAGCGGGATATCCAATTCAAGAGCGATGAAAGCGATAGTTGGGGTGTTCTCTATCCGACCCAGAACTTTGTGCCTCTCGTGAATCCTAAAATCAACAGCTATCACAGTAAGATCGGAAGCTATTGCCCGGTGATCTATGATCTGACGGTCGACACGACCGACACGACCGACACGACCGACGCGGGCTTGTTCCAGACTTTTGCCGGTGAACTGAAAAACATCCGTCTGGCCGGTGCCCAGATTAAGGGCAGCGGAAATGTCGGCGGTCTGGTGGGAAAACTGACCGGCGAGACAACGATCGACGGCTGTCAGGTGTACCTGAGCCGCGCCAAGGGCCAGTTGAACGAAAAAACAGAAAAAGACATTTGGATCGACGGCGCTGTGTCCGGCGGTCTGGTCGGTGATACGGATTTTTCTGCGCTGACGATCCAAAACAGCCTGGCTGCCACGGTGATCCAAGGCAAGACCGCTGCTGGCGGTCTGGTGGGCATAGGGCATGGAGGGATTTCTCTTGACCACTCCTATGCAGATTGCTACCTTTACAGTGATCCGGATACCACTGAAACGGATGCAGGTTATGCCGGCGGTTTGATTGGCTGGCGATATGGTGCTACAACAACGTTAAAAATCACAGATTGTTATGCCGCCGGTTTCTTGGTGGGTAAAACTACTGCAGGCCTTGTGGCGTGCGACCTGTCTGCCGATAATAATACACTGCAAAATGTATACAGTGCCTGTGTTCCGCTGACCGCAGAAAAGTTGACGTATGGAACGGTTATCCTAAATAAGAATCAAGGTGACGGATCGTATGCAAAAAAAGTGTACTATCTCGGCAAATCGGTGGAACCTACCATCGGTACACAGAAAGACTATGATGTTCTGAACGCCCCGAACGCGGATACGCTGTTCGATTCTAAAGCTTTCACCAGACAGAACAGCGATACCTATGCCTACAACCTGATGAAAGGTCTGGGCCTGACGCTGTACTCCTATCCCAAGCTGAAAAACCTGCCCCATTACGGCGACTGGAAGGCGAAGTTTGAAAACGGCGCACTGGTATACTACGAGCAATATGACGGTAACAGCTACGGCTTCTTCGGTGCGAACGTTGAGGCGCTGTCCGACAAACCGGTGACAGGCGACGGCTACGGCGTAGTCTATGAGAAGAACTTGCCTACTGATCCTGTAATCGTGACGGTTAATGACCACCCCTATGAATTGAAACCGAAGGACAAGATCCCCATTAAGGTCACCGACAAGGCCGGTACAGAAAAGACCTACTACCTGCTGCCCCTGCCTGCGAAGCTGGTGCAGAATGTCATTGATGTCCCGACCGGCTTCTACACGGAGCTGAAGGTGGGCGCGGCGGGCAAGGCCTACTACTACAACCCCCATTTTGCCAAGACTGCGATGGCGGCCAAAACCGGAACACCGGAGTTGGTCAGCATCCGCACGGCGCGGCAGCTGTACGCCCTGAGTGAATATTACGATAAATACCGGGATATTCTGCCCAAAGATGCCGCCTTCCAGCAGGAGCGGGACATTGATTACGCGGCCTATGTCTGGGCAAAGTACGGCAAGGATGAAAAAGTAGTCACTCAGCAGACTCCCATCGGACAGACGGAAAAGACTGCGTTTAAGCACCGCTATGACGGCGGCAGCCATATCATCACCGGCGTTTCCTTTGCCAGCGGGGAGGACGGCCCTGCCGTCGGCCTGTTCGGCTTTACAACAGGAACGCTGGAGAACATCGTTGTGACAACGAAGGAGCCGCTGAAAACCGCTCCCACCTCCAAATTGGGCGGCAATGTCCAGTGGAAAACGGTGTATACAGGCGTATTGGCCGGTAAAAACAGCGGCACGATCAAAAACTGCGCCGTTTCCGGCTACCGGCTGTCCGGCAGCGCCTACAGCGGCAGCACCTACTACCTCGGCGGTCTGGTGGGCTGCAACGAGGGCCTGATCCAGGCATGCAGCGCCGATATTCCCAGCATCACCGGCACCAGCACCTATGCGCAAAGCTATTGTGACGGCGGTCTGGTGGGTATGAACGACGGCAGCGGCCAGATCCGCCAGAGTTATGCGATTGGTAGTATCAAGCTGACGGAGATCCGCGGCAGCGCTGTGATCTCCGGCTTTGCGGGCGAGAACCGGGGCGTTATTCGGAACTGCTACTGCGCCATGGATCTGAACGCGGTGACGGGCGCGGATGTCAACGGCTTCTCCACGGATCTGGGCAGCGTGACCAAGTGCTATTACCTCAACGGCAGTACCCATACCTTTGCCGGAGCGGTGCGCCTGTACGATTACAAGGCGGGCACCTCCTCCGGTGCGCAGCCACGGGATCATAAGCAGATGAAAGCGCTGGCTTCGGAATTGGACGGCTTTGCCGCGGTTGATGATGCAGCGCACAGCATCAACCACCAGAATACGGACCCTTCTGAAACGGTGTATCCCTATCCCAGCAGCGTCACCGCCGCGGACAAGAAGCCCGTCCACTACGGCGACTGGGTCACCGACGCGGACATGGGAACCATCGGCATGGTCTATTGGGAAAAGGAAGAGGGCGGCGCCAACAGCGGCTATCACTTCTCCTACATCGGCTTCACCGGAACTGCCCGCAAGGAGGGCAGCAGCCTTTGCACCGCCCACGATGACGGCGGCAAGATCACCGATTTCGGCTACGGCTACTACTGCAAGGACAAAACAAGTGGGAAGCTGACGCCGAGCGACAACTTTGTCCTTGAGGGGAAAAATGACGCAGCGGAAAAAGCGCTTGCCAAGCAGGTGCCCGGCTATACCTTCACCTGCTATCGGACCGACGGCAAAGACGGCCTGCAGCTGTCGGCAGAGACCAAAAGCAACAGTGACAGCTTTACACTTGCCGCCAACGGCACATGGACCTTGCAGCAGAATGGGAAGCCCTACACCTACGCCGTCTGCCCCTTCTTCGGAGACTCCTACTGCCCGGTTGAGGATGTGGGCAATGCGCAGAATCTCGGCAAGACGGGCGCGAAAAAGCAGTACCAGATCCGCTCCGTGGAGCAGCTGCAATTCATCAACTGGAGCTGTGAAGTCATACCAACGAATATTGGCTACTGGTGGAAACCTAAGTATTCTTTCACCTTTAATACCGGAACGGACCGCCCGGTGACCTCAGAAACCTATAAGCAGTTCCCCTATCTGCAATACGCTACAGTCGCGGAGAAAGGGGAGCAGAAGATGAGCGCTGCGCTGAAAAACCGCCCCCAGCGAAGCTGGACCCAGACGCATGACCTCAATGGTATGGCCCTGAACGCTCCGGCGGATGTCACAATGAATACCGTGTTCTATCCCATTGCCGGCGCGGTAGACGATCATACAGGTAGCGACTACAATGTTGTGCTGTATACGTGGTTCGGCGGGAAGTATGACGGCGGGAACTACTACATCAAGAACATCGCCATCGACTCCTACTGCTACAATGTAGGCGTATTCGGCACCACGGCAGGCGCAACGATCGAAAACATCATGCTCTATAGCGACAACGATGGTGTGATCCAGCGCAGCACAGGTTATACGCCGTCTTCCGGCACACGGAAAGAAAATCAGTATCAGTGCGCCTATGCTCTGGGCGGTTTGGTGGGCATCGCTTATGATTATCAAGACAATCTTGGCAAGAGCACCATCCAGAACTGCGCCATCGCAGGCTATACCGTTGCTGACAACAGCAAGAATAAACAGCAGCTTGGTGAGGCGGTAGTTGGCGGCTTGATCGGTGTTTCCAACGTTAACCTGATGAAATGCACCGCAGTGGTGGACATTCAGATTAACTGCACCCACCGTGATAACAATGAAAACGGCGCCTTGAACGCGCCGCAATGGGGCACATTTGTCCGCGTGGGCGGTATAGCTGGCGGCGTACGCTACAGCGTGACGGACTGCTACTCCGGCGGTACGATCACTGTGGGGAATGAAACGCTCCGCGAGCGTGTTGGAAACGAAAGCGGAAGCCTACTTGACACAAAAACACTTCAGTTTACGAATGACACCGCCTTCAATATGGGTGGGGGATCAAGTGGACGAAGTCCGGCTACGTATATTTTCCTTGGCGGCATCGGCGGCAGCGGTTTCTCGTCAAACTTCATGAATTTCACCAATTCGGACAAAGTGGTCGATGGTAAGCCGGTTTATAAGAATTGCTATACCTACATGATCTTCCCGAAACTGGAGGGAACGATCAATGGTATCAGCCTCATCGGCAGCGTGGCGGACCGATTTGGTCAGGCGGAGCAGCTGACGATCCAAAACTGCTACTATCTTGCTGACAGTGCGAAGATTGATTTCTTCAATGCATTGCGAGCAAAGGGTGATTCGGCGAAAAGCTCGCTTGCCGATGTTTACGGAGGCGGGACGTCAAACACTGCGCAAGAGACCGCGCGGAAGCGTATGCTCCAGGGCGACCTGCGAGATATGGCGAGCGTGATGTGGGGAAGCGGCAAGGATAAAATTTACAGCATCGGCCTGACGGAACGCACCTACGCCCAGATGTCGAACCGGAGCGACAAGACAGCCAACAACTTCCAGAAAAAGCTGGGCAATGGGTTCGGTTGGGTCACCAATATGGAAAACGGCTCCACGATCCACGGCAAGTACAGCTTCCCCGGCAGTGACGCGGCTCTGCAAGGGCAGGATTATCCCTTCCCCACCGTGCTGCGGGGAACGGACAGCACCGGGGTGACGGTCAACCTCCACTACGGCGCATGGCCCAAGGTGGGTATGCTCTGGAACGAGGGTATTGTCTCTCTGGATCTGATCGCGGACTATGTGCCGTCCTCCGAGGCCACGAAGGAACTGAAACTGAATCTGTTCAATGTACCCGAGGGGACAGGGACGAAATCGCTGGAATTCACTTACAGCCCCGAGGGCGTGGTCACGGCAAAGGCTACCAAAAACGAAACGGGCGACTTTGCGGTCACGCTGACGGGCGTAGGGACCGGCGCAACCGAGGTAACGGCTGACTACGGCGGCTATACCGCCCGACTGATGGTCACGGTCACAGCTGATCTGAAGGTGGACTTGGAACCGGAAAGCGTTGAACTGAACGTAGGAAACGAAAAGGCCGTCCAGATCAAGGCTGTTGACAAGAAGAATCAAGCGCATACAGCCACCTGGACAGTCACCAGCGATAATCAGGAGGTGGCAGCGGTCACCGAGCCTGCTGACGGCCAGATCAAGGTCACGGGCGTTACCGCGGGAGAAACGCAGCTCCGCATCACAGCGACCTGCACAGTGGGCGGCAAGGACTACACCGCCACGGCCATCCTGCCGGTAACGGTCAAGGGGGACGATACCTCGATTACACCCGATCCGGGCAGTGGAGACTGAACAAACACAATGGGACGGCGATTGCCGTCGGAATTTCCGGGAAAATGAGAGGAAAGGAGGGCGATCCGGATGAAAAAGTTGAAAAACAACAGCGGCGCTACGATCCTGATGGCCCTCCTGCTCATTTTGCTGGCCATGGCGGTGGGCGCGGCGATCCTGACGGCTGCCGTCAGCGCCGCCCACCACATGAAAAGCGACCGGGAAGCCCAGCAGAACTACCTGACGGTCAGCTCCGCGGCGGAACTGATCCGGGACAGCATTGCGGGGGACAAGTATGAGCGGACCATGACGGAGACCCATAAAACGCTGAGAGATGAAGCTGGGAACATCACTGGGGAAAATGTCTCATACAGCACTAATGTAACAAAGCCCACGGGGATCATGGGCGCATGGCTGTCCGCCTGCATTGAGAATGGCAACGATAATAATGAATATGCCAGTCTCAAGGATTTCAGCGATACCATCGAAGTAGATCTGAAGATCGACGATCACACCAGTCTGCGGACGGTGACAGCCGCCTTTTTCGCACAGGAGGACGGCAAAATTCAGGTGCAGCTGTCTTTGAAGCCGGAAGAGGGTAAGACGGATGACTGCCGCATGACCCTGACCATGCAGGGGACGCTGAAAGAGGAGGCTCCGGAATCCTACTCCAGCGAAGCTGCCGACTCGTATATTTACAAGACCACGGTCAAGTGGGAGCCGCAGAGGATCACCAAAGGGATCGAGGTGACAGGCCCATGAACAAGCTGAGAAATAACCGGGGCGAAACGCTGGTGGAGTCTCTGGTCTCCATCCTGATCGCCGTGCTGGCCTTTGGCATTCTGGCCACGTCTGTGGTCACGGCGGAAAAGATCAACGCCAAGACCCGGAACACGGATGTTATGTTTCATTATGATGAGACAAACAAAACAAGCAAAGATATTAAGCTGCAAGGCACTGGTAAAGCCGGCTCCGGCACAGTGCTGCTCTACAAAAGCAACGGCTATTACTATTACAGCCACGATAAAGCGGGGGCCGGGTCATGAAAAAACTGCGGAATCAAAACGGCCTGACCCTGACGGAGATGCTCTGCACGGTGATCATCGTGCTGCTGTTCAGCAGCCTTGTGGCGGTGGGGGCCAATGCCGCGGTGCGGAGCTTCCGCATTTCCATGGCGGACTCTCAGGCCCAGGAGCTTTGCTCCACGCTGACCACCGCCATCAGCGACAAACTGCGCTACTGCACGGTGGAGACCAACGCGGTGTTTATTCAGGGCGTGGGCTATGTGGAAGGTACGGCTGAGAATATTTTTACCGTGAATGACAGCGGTCAAGTATATCTGGGAAAGAATAAATTCCTGGGTGCATATGCCTATCCGGAGGGCTTGAAGGTCAAAGAGTTTTCCGTAATCTACGAGGAGAATGTCTTCACCGTTCAATTTCAAATCAAGGACCGGCGGGACACCAAGCTGGCCGAGGCCGATTTTCAGGTGAAGCAGATCAATCAGGAGACGAATTAGACAGCATTGTAACCACCGGTTATGCCGGTGGTTACAATGCTGCATTCATAAAATTGCTGACAGCAGATATGGGGGCACAAAAATGACGATCAAGCAGTGTTATCAGGCGATGGGCGCGGATTTTGAGGAGATCTCCCAGCGAATTCCCAGCGAAGCCATGATCCGGAAATTCGCCGTGAAGTTCCCGGAGGACAAGAGCTTTGCGGAGCTGACGAAAGCGCTGGAACAGGGCGACGTGGAAACGGCGTTCCGGGCGGCGCATACCATCAAGGGCCTGTGTCTGACGTTGGGCTTCTCCCATCTGACCGCCCCGGCCAGCGAGCTGACGGAGCTTCTGCGGGCCGGACGGCTGGACGGCAGCGAAGCACTTTACGACCAGCTGGCGCAGGCGTACAACAGAACGGTGGAGCTTCTCCGGGCAGTGGACTGACCGGGGGAGGGAAGCAGGCCGTCGCCGCGGTACATCGCGGCGAAGACCTGCGGTGCATGAATATACAAAAACAAAAAGCGGGCGTTGACACGCTTTTTTGCAAGCGGAAGCAGGAGGGGATGGCTGTATGGAACGACAGACGGTCTTGATCGTTGACGATTCGGAACTGAATCGCATGATGCTGATGGAGATCCTGGGGGAGCAGTATCGCTATATTGAGGCTCAAAATGGGCGGGAGGCTGTCCGGCTGATGGAAAAGAAGCTGACGGTGGATCTGATGCTGCTGGACATCAATATGCCGGAGATGAACGGCTTTCAGGTGCTGGAGCAGATGAACCGCTTCCGGTGGATCGATGAGATCCCGGTCATCATGATCTCCACCGATGAGACCAATCAGGCCATTCAGCAGGCATACGCCATGGGCGTTACGGACTATATCCGCCGCCCCTTCGACACCTTTATCGTGCGCCACCGCGTGGAAAATACCCTGAAGCTCTATGCCAACCAGAAGCGGCTGATGTATCTGGTTTCCGACCAGATCCGGGAAAAAGAGGAAAACAGCAACCTGATGGTGGGAATTCTCAGTCATGTGGTGGAGTTCCGCAACCATGAGGGCGGCGACCATATCCGCAACATCCGCAGCATAACGGAGCTGCTGCTCCGCCAGCTGGTAAAGAAGACGAAGGACTTCCATCTCTCCGAGGAGGACATCGCCCTGATCAAAACGGCTTCCGCCCTCCATGATATCGGCAAGATCACCATTCCGGAGGAGATTTTGAATAAGCCGGGGAAGCTGACCTCGGAGGAATTCGCCGTGATGAAGACCCACGCGGCAGCCGGCGCGGTGATCCTGGAGCAGATGACCTTCGGACAGGAAAAGCCGCTGTTCCGTTACGCTTTGGAGATCTGCCGCTGGCACCATGAGCGGTGGGACGGCCACGGCTACCCGGACGGGCTGCGGGGAGAACGGATCCCCATCGCCGCGCAGGTGGTGGCACTGGCAGATGTCTACAACGCGCTGACCAGCGAGCGGTGCTACAAAAAAGCCTTTGATCACGATACGGCCATCGCCATGATCCTGGGCGGAGAGTGCGGCGCCTTCAATCCGCTGCTGCTGGAATGCCTGGCGGACGTATCGCCCCGGCTCCGCATTACGTCCCATGTCCCGCTGGACGGAGATCCCTACCGGCTGGAGGTGAACCGGCTGTCCGATGAGCTTCTGGCCCGGGCCGATCTGCCGCGGAATGACCGGGTGCAGCGGATACTGGAGTCCTTGCAGGAGCGCATCGACTTCTTCGCGTCCTGCAGCGGCGGGATCCAGTTTGAGTTCGATGCGCTTTCCGGTCTGGCGGACATCACCAATTGGGATGAACCGCCCCAGTACCGCCATACGGTGAAGAACGCTGCTCACCCGGAGTGCTTCTACCGCCTGAGTCAGAAGGATTTCCACCGGCTGCAGGAGGCGATGGCTGCCACGACCAAGGAAACACCGGAATTTTCCGTGAGCCTGCTGCTGCCCTGCGGCACGGAGCATCACTGGTGCGACCTGCGGGTGCGGACGCTGTGGTCCGACCGGCAGCCGGAGCACTATGTGGGTGCCGTGGGTCAACTGGTGGACCCGCAGCTCTCCGTCAAAAAGCCGCTGCTGCTGTCGGCCGCGGACGTGAATACGGAGGACGGCACGCAGGCCCTCGCGGCGGAGATGCGCCGTCTGAGAATGGTATTCGATGTTGTCCGCCTTGTAGACCCCACTACCAATTCCGTGTTGGAATTGGACGAGCAGGGCGTTCTCCATCCCAACGGCAGCCACTGTGCGGCCTTCTGGGACAACGACCGCAGCTGCGCCAACTGCATTTCCTCCCGGGCATTTGCCCAGAAAACGACCCTGAACAAGCTGGAATTTACCAATACGGATATGTACTTCGTCATTTCCAAATACCTGTGCCTGAATGGGATGCCCTGTGTGCTGGAAATGCTGTCCAAGCTGAGTGAGGGCCGCTGGATCGACGCCATCGGCACCCGGCTTCTGCTGGATCACAGCCGGGCCGAGAACATGGAGCTGTTCATGGACCCGCTCACGAACACCTATGCCCGGCGGTATTTTGAGTCCTACCGCTCCCATCTGGAGGGCATGGAGCATGTGGCGATCATCGACGTGGACAGCTTCAAGCAGGTAAATGACGTCTACGGCCACCAGACCGGAGACACCGTCCTGCGGGACATTGCCGCCGCGATCCATTCCTGCATCCGCAGTACGGATACGCTGATCCGCTACGGCGGCGATGAATTTTTGCTGCTGTTCCCCAAAATGGACGAGCATATTTTTGCGCGGAAGCAGAACGAGATCCGGGAGGCGGTCCGCCGGATCGTCATTCCGGAGTATCCGGAGCTGCACCTGTCCGTCAGCATCGGCGGCGTCAGCGGCGTGCATCCCCTTGCGGAGGCCATCCGTCAGGCGGACTACCTGATGTATGAAAATAAAGAGAAATATTATACAGAAGGGGAACATATCACCCCCCCCCCGAAAATGGAAGAAAATATAAAAATCCGCGATAAATAAGCATGAATATTCAATCGAAACAGGAAGGTGGAGACTGCGGTGCAGAATTGCGGAAAAGAAGCCCTGATCACCATGTTCAAAGACAGCTCCCTGCCTTTTGGCATTATCCGCGTGGAGCTGGATGAGACCGGCCGTCCGGCAGACTGGAGCTTTCTCTGCTGCAATCAGGCGTTGGAAACGCTGACGGGGCGGACCCGGGCAGAGCTGGTGAGCAACAGCTTCCTGACGCTGCGCCCGGATGGCGCAAGCGAGTGGATGGGACCGTTTTATACGGCGGCCTTTGAAAAGAGCCCCGCAAGACTGGAGGTGCGGAAATTTCATCTGTATATCGACTGCCTGCCCATCGACGAGGCAGGCGAGTGCGCCCTGCTTCTGCGGAACTCCTGGAAGGAGGACACCTATCGGAAAAAGCTGGAGGAGCAGATCGTCTCCTTCCGGAATATCCACAAGTCCATGTCCTCCGGCGCCTGGCACCTGACGTTCAATGAACGGTGGGAGCGGGTCTCCGTGGAATGGTCCGACACGCTGCGGCAGATGCTGGGCTTCCACTCGGAAAAGGAGTTTCCCAATGCCTTTGAAGCGTGGACCAGACAGCTCCACCCGGAGGATGAGGCGCGGGTACTGAGCGCTTACGAAGCGGTGGTGGAGGATACCACGGGGGAGCAGCCCTTTGACGTGGAATACCGCCTGCGCCACAAGGACGGCACCTACCACTGGTTCCACACCACCGGCGGCCTGTCCCGCCGGGCGGACGGGTCCCCGGAGTTTTTTGACGGGATCTTCGTCAACACCGATGAAAAGCATGAGACGCGGGAGCGCTTCCAGCGGGCTCTGCGGGAGGCGCAGACCGCCCGGCAGGAGGCGGAGCTGGACCACGAGATCATCTCCCCTGTGAGCCGGCTGTATTTCTCCATTTTCCGGATCGATCTGAAAGAGGACTTCTATGAGGAGATCTCCAGCGACAACTCCGTACATCGCCTGACGGGACACCGGGGCATGGCCCAGCAGAAGCTGAACGAGCTGTGCAGCACCTTTGTGGACCCGGAGTACCGGATGGCGGTCCGGCAGTTCTTCGACCTGTCCACGGTGCCGGACCGGCTGGCGGATACCGATACGGTGGGGATGGACTATTTAGCCACCAACGGCAACTGGTACATGGCCCGGTTTATCGAAAAGCGGCGGGATGAAGCCGGACAGGTCACCAACATCCTCTATGTGACCAGAAACGTCACCAAGGAAAAGCGGCAGGAGCTGGAACGCCAGAAGCTGAAGATCGCCTATCAGGCGACGGAAAAGGCCAACGAGGCCAAGACCGCCTTCCTGCTGAATATGTCCCATGACATCCGCACGCCCATGAACGCCATTCTGGGCTACGCGCACCTGATGCGGAAGGAACTGACGGACCCCAAGCTGCTCCACTATCAGGAGATGATCGAGGAGTCCGGCAGCCTGCTGCTGTCCATCATCAACAACGTGCTGGACATGACGAAGATCGAGAGCGGGCGGCTGGAACTGAATGAAGACTACAACCGCGTGGGAGATGTCGTCGGCAAGATCGTGGCCGTTTTCCAGGGGGAGGCCCGGAAAAAGAATCTGACACTGACCAGAGTGCAGAAGGCGACGAATCTGGATATTCTATGCGACGTTACAAAGCTGCAGGAGCTCTTTACAAACCTGATCAGCAACGCCGTCAAGTACACCCCGCCCGGCGGGACCGTCACGGTCACCACCGAGGAGCTGCCCTGCGCTCAGCCGGGACATGTGACGCTGCGTACCGAGGTAGCAGATACCGGCATCGGCATCAGCCGGGCGTTTCTGCCTCACCTGTTTGAGCCCTTCTCCAGAGAGCGGAACACCACTGCGGGCAAAGTGCTGGGAACCGGACTGGGTATGCCCATCGTCCGGAGCCTTGTGGAGCTGATGGGCGGCACGATCACCGTGGAAAGCGAGCAGGGGAAGGGGTCGAAATTCACCGTGACGCTGACCCATAAGCTGGCGGATCAGGCGCACTGTGAGAAGACGCCCGCCGGGACGGAGGAGCAGCCTGACCACTGCTTTACCGGGAAGCGGCTGCTGCTGGCGGAGGACAATGACCTGAACGCGGAGATCGCCACCGCATTTTTGCAGGATATGGGCTTTACGGTGGATCGGGCCGTAGACGGCGCCGACTGCGTGGACCGGTATCAGCATGAGGCGGCCGGGACCTACGGCCTGATCCTGATGGACATTCAGATGCCCAATATGGACGGCTATCAGGCGACGCTGGCGATCCGCGGCCTGCCGGATAAGGAAAAAGCCGGGATCCCCATTGTGGCCATGACGGCCAACGCCTTTGCCGAGGACCGGCAGAAGGCCTTCAACGTGGGAATGAACGGCCATATTGCCAAGCCCATCAATACGGAGATCCTGCGGGAAACGCTGCGGGAATTACTTTGAAACTGAGGAAAACGAGATACATGAAACGCATCACAGCACTTATTTTGACCTGTCTGCTGTCCGTGGGGCTGCTCTGCGGCTGCGGCGCACAGCAGCCGGAACCCGCACTCCCCGAGATCATCATCGGCAGCGATACCTACCCGCCCTACGTCTATCTGGACGATAACGGCGACCCCACCGGCATCGATGTGGAGATCGCTACGGAGGCCTTCCGGCGGATGGGGTATCAGGCGGTGTTCACCACCATCGACTGGGAACAGAAGAAAACACTGGTGGACAGCGGCGAGATCGACTGCATCTGGGGCTGCTTTTCCATGAGCGGCCGGGAGTATGACTACCAGTGGGCCGGGCCCTACGCGATCAGCCGTCAGGTGATCGCCGTGGATGCGGGCAGCGATATTTACACCATGGGCGATCTGGCCGGAAAGACCATCGCCGTGCAGTCCACCGGAAAGCCGGAGGATCTGTTCCTCCATCACCGGATCGCCGATATCCCGGAGTTCGGGGCCATCATCAGCCTGGAGGACCGGGGCGTGCAGTACGCCGCGCTGGACTGCGGCTATGTGGACGCTGTTGCCACCCATGAGATGGCCATTCTGCAATATATGGAGGACTACGGGGCGGAGTTCCGTATTCTGGACAAGCCCCTGCTGGTCACCGGGATCGGCGTCGCCTTTTCCAACAATGATAACCGGGGGCTGGCCCAAAGGCTGACGGAGACCTTTGCCCAGATGCGGCAGGACGGCACTCTGCAGGAGATCCTCGGCAGATATCTGGAGAACCCCGAAACCTATCTGGAGGTAGAGAGCCTTGGGCAGTAAAAAAACACAGAGCATGTTCAGCGCAAGGTTCTGGTATGCCTGTCTTGCGGTGGGGATCATTGCTTTGAGCGTGGTGTACACCTCCTCCCACAAGGCGGATATCCGTCGGTGCGAGGAACGGCTGACGACCACAGTCGAATTTATCAAGGAGCAGACGGACAGCTATGTGAACTACAACAATATTGCCGTCGCCAAAAGCCTGATGCGGGGCAGTACCGTCATTCGGACGCTGGAGGAGATCTCTCTGGACTGCAGCGAGGCGGAGCTGGAGGCGTATGCCGACAAGCTGTGGCTTACAGGAATTTCCGTACTGGATCAGCAGGGGAACGTGGTGTGCGAGTACACGGAGCACGGCATCGGCTATGCCCGGCTCCGGACCGACCTGGAACGGGCGCCGGTCCTTGACGTCATCGACCATCCCCAGAAGACCTATGTGAAGCGGGTATATCTGGAGGACGGCACCCATGCCGATATCGCTGTACATAGCTGCGCCAATAACACCGGCGCGGTGCTGGCCTACCGCCATACGCAGGCGCCCTTTTCCCAGAAGTCCGTCCTGTCCGTCCAGACTCTGCTGAACGGCTATGACGTCGACACCGTGGCAACCTTCCTTGTGGTAAAGGGGAGCCGGGTGGAGGCGTCCAATGACCCGGAGCTCATCGGAAAGGACGTTTCCGACGATCGGCTGATCCAGTCGATCCGAAAGGGCGATCAGTCGGAAAAGCTGACATTTGTGAACGTCGGAAACGGTATGGGGCAGTACTATGGCATGTATAGCCACGGACGGAATTACTATCTTTACGCATACGTTCCCGCCAGGCAGATCGACAGCGCCACCTCGCCGAACCTGACGATGGCTCTGGCTGCATATATCCTGATCCTGGTGCTGGTCCTGGGGCTCCGCTGGAGCACCGCCCGGAAATTCCAGCTCCGGCAGGAGAAGTCCGAGCAGGCTTATAAGGAATCTCTGGAGCAGAAGAATGCCGAGCTGGAGCTTGCCGTCCGCCATGAGGCGGCGGCGAACCGCGCCAAGCGGGAGTTCCTGTTCAATATGTCCCACGATATCCGCACACCGATGAACGCCATCATCGGCTTCACCTCTTTGGCGGCCACCCATATTGACAACCGGGATCAGGTCATTGATTACCTGAAAAAGATCTCCACCGCCAGCCAGCATCTGCTGTCCCTCATCAACGATGTGCTGGATATGAGCCGCATCGAAAGCGGTCGGGTCACCCTGGAGACAAAGCCGGTGTATCTGCCGGATCTGGTGCATGACATCCGGGACATCGTTCAGTCGAACATCGTTGCCAAGCGGCTGTCCCTGTTCATCGATACCATCGATGTTGTGGATGAGCAGGTCATTGCCGACCCCATGCGGCTCAACCAGATCCTGCTAAACATCCTGTCCAACGCCGTGAAATTCACGCCCGCTGGCGGTATGGTCAGCCTGCGGATCGTGGAGAAGCCCACCGCGCCGAAGGGGTATGCGGACTATGAATTCCACATCCGGGACAACGGCATCGGCATCAGTGAGGAGTTTCGGAAGCATATCTTTGAGCAGTTCTCCCGGGAGGAGACCTCCACCGTCAGCAAGACCCAGGGCACCGGTCTGGGAATGTCCATCACCAAGAGCCTTGTGGATATGATGGGGGGGACCATCACCGTGGAGAGCGAGCCCGGGAAGGGCTCGGAATTCGTGGTGGCACTGCGGTTCCCCGTCAGCGGAGAGAAGCAGGAGCCGAAGCAGATCGCCCAGCTGGAGGGCCTCCGTGCCCTGGTGGCGGATGACGATACCGACACCTGTCTGAACGTCAGCAAGATGCTGCGGTCCATCGGGATGCGGCCGGATTGGACCATCTCCGGCAAGGAGGCGGTCATCCGGGCCAAGGATGCCATGGAGCAGGGGGACGCCTTCAGCGTCTACATCATCGACTGGCTGATTCCGGATATGAACGGCATCGAGGTGGTGCGCCAGGTCCGCAAAATCATCGGGGATGCGACGCCCATCATCATTCTCACCGCCTATGACTGGACGGATATCGAGACGGAAGCGAAGGAGGCCGGTGTGACGGCCTTCTGCGCGAAACCGCTCTTTATGTCCGAGCTGCGCAGCGTGTTGGCGAAGCCCTTCGGCGCGGAGGATGCGTCGGCCATGACAGAAAAAGGACCGGATTTCTCCGGAAAAAAGCTGCTGCTGGTGGAGGATAACGAGCTGAATCTGGAGATCGCCTCCACTATTTTGCAGGAGGCCGGCTTCGAGGTGGACACGGCGGAAAACGGGCAGATCGCGTTGGAAAAAGTGGAGAATGCCCCTGCGGACCGGTACGATCTGATCCTGATGGATATTCAGATGCCGGTGATGGACGGCTATGAGGCCACCCGCCGTATCCGCGCCCTTCCGGACAAGGAGAAGGCCAGCGTCCCCATTGTGGCCATGACGGCCAACGCCTTTGAGGATGACCGGAAAAATGCGCTGAACGCCGGAATGAACGGCCATATTGCCAAGCCACTGGATCTGCCGAAGCTGTTCCGTATTCTGTCGGAGCTGATGCGGTAACGCTGCCGAGCCGCACGTCCGGAGCAGAAAACGCAAAAAGAGTTCCGCCTTTGCCACGATCGGCGAAAACGGAACTCTTTTTCTGCCGGCACCGGGCAAAACCCCGAAGGGGATCTGCGTTTTCGGGGTCTGCTTTGGGCTTAGATCCTTCAATTACGGTTCAAAGCCCCGGGATCACGCCCGATAGGCTGCGAAAAGCTTAAAATTCTTTATATATTTCTTAACGAACTCTTGTCAACCGCGCAAGGCTGTGTTATTATTTTCTATAAGTAAATCGCAGGCAAACCCGGCGCAAGCCGGTGACGCAAAGCTATAGGGACCCACCGGGTCAGCCAGCTGCCGACGACGGGCCGCCGTCATTTTTTGCTGGACCCGGCTGCTTTGCGGATTTCTGAAACGCGGGAGCTGGCAGGCATGGAGCTATTTGGCGGCAGGATCGATCAAAGCTGCGCAGAGACTTCTCTGTGTGCTTGCGGTGTCCAAAACCTGATATTCTGAGAACAAAACACTTTCGGATGTGGTGTTCCACGTCCTGAAGGTGTTTTTTTGAGGGCAGAAGCAAGCAGGATGAAACGGATTTTTTTGGAGGGACGATAGCCTGTCAACAACCCACGGCCTAAAGGCCATGGGCTTATAACTGCCCAGTCGTAGTAATGGCTTACGCCTCCGACCTTTAACCCCAAGAGGCATTGCTGTCTCAAGTGGCGTTACATCGTAGGGTGGTTGACAGCACCCTTTGCGGCAAAGTTTACTCTGCCGCAACTGTATCAGGTACTTGGCTATCATAGAGATAGTTGATTCCCATGCGATACAGATTCATTGCGCCGATACGGTCATCGTTCGACTTGTAGCCGCAGTTCTTACAGGTAAACAGATGTATCTTTTTGTTGCGGTTTGCCTTTTCTGCGTGTCCACAGACGGGACAGCACTGGCTGGTATACCGAGGGTCGACCTTGATTACGGAAGATTGGTTCTGTTTCGCCTTATATTAAAAGAAATCTATTATGCGGTCTGATGTGTGGAAGGTGCTTATGTCATGGGCGCTAAGCCCATAGACATTAACAGGCTTCTCTCCCACAGCCGGAATTTGGCTCAGCACAAAGGGAAAGGTAGTGGCATCTTTTTATCACAAGAAAGAAAGTGTTGCCGTTTGCAGTACTTATCCGTAAAATAGAGAGCAGAAAGTAAGTCACGCAACCTGTAAATTCTGAAGCTGCTCCACAGTTCCAACCCAGCGTAAATTAAAAGGCTCACATAAAAGCGCCGGAAGGCCATCACGCATAACGTGATACCACATATTTATATGCTATTATTTTATAAAAAGACATTAGTATCAGAAAGGTGACATAATGGATATTAAGCAGATCTCGTATTTTTTGGCTGTCGCACGAGAAAAGAGTTTTTCCAAGGCAGCAGAGAACCTGACGGTCTCACAGCCCACGCTGTCGGTGGCTGTGAAAAAGTTAGAGGAAGAACTAGGAGTCCAGCTGTTCTACTCCTTCAACCGAGAGCAGCGGCTAACGGACGAGGGGCTTCGGCTGATGAAGGGGGCCAAGCAGATCATGGAAGCCTACCAGCAAACGGTGGAGGGCGTTCAGGTCATGGATCGCAATACAGAAGGCTCCTTCACTTTAGGGCTGTCGCCACTGTTTGGGGCTTGCTTTTTCGGAGACCTGCTGCCGGGTTTTTCCGCGGCCTACCCTAATATCCACATCGAGATCGTGGAGGACGGTGCCAACCGCATCGATGAAAAGGTGGTCCGGGGTGAGGTGGACTTAGGAGTGACCTTGAATACGGATCAGCTCACCGCCGCCGTAGAGAAGCGGCATTTCACCACCCAACGGAACGTAGCCCTGCTCCATGAGAGCCATCCTTTGGCGAACCGGGAATCCATCACTGTGGCGGATCTGCGGGATGAATCCTTCGCCATTTTTAACCACAATTTCATTCTGCACCGGCAGATTACGACGGCTTGCCACGCTGCGGGCTTCCGGCCGAAATTTGCGCTGCTAACCAGCCAATGGGACTTCATGGTGGAACTGGTATCCAAAAACCATGCGGTCTCCATCCTCCCTAAACCTGTGTTGGAAAAGCAGTCCCATCCCCATGTGCAGTGCATCCCCCTGACAGACAGTATGAAATACTGGGACATCGTGCTGACTTGGAACAAGGAAAAATACATGCCCCGGTCCTGCCAGCTGTTTCTAGATTACATCCAGCAAAATCTGCCAGAGGACGATTTTTGATTTCTAAAGCACTGCGGTCTAACAGGCCGCAGTGCTTTGTCTATAAATATTTTTTATAGAAGCTTTAAAGCAAAATTATCGTCTTGTCTACTTCGTATAGATTTTAACTATTATTTTCGTTTGATAAAATCATTGATTCTAATATGTCTGTCGAATATAATAAATATACACAAGTGGCCCATATGTAATATATGGAAAATATATAATTTCATATGGGGCTGAAAGAAGAGGAAAATCACATGAAAAAGAAACTTCTTGCGCTTTTGCTCTGCCTGGCATTGAGCCTATCTTTGTCTGCCTGTGGTAGCAGTCAGACCACTGGCGTGATGAGTCAAGTCACGAATACGAGCGGCAGTAATGATGACCTGCCTGTGGTCAAGTGGAAGATGGCCTCTACCTGGGGCTCCGGCAATGTGCACTTTACTGTTGATCAGAGATTCTCCGAACTGGTGAGCCAACTGACCAACGGAAAGTTCCAGATCACCAACTACGGTGAAGGCGAAGTCTGTGCCGCCAACGCCGTATTTGATACGGTGCAGGATGGCACCGTTCAGTGCGCCGGCGACTGGGCTGGTTACTGGGCAGGCAAGGACCCCGCGTTTGAACTGCTGTCTACAACTATGAACCTGTTCTCCGGCTTGGACTACTACGTCTGGTTTGAACAAGGCGGCGGCATTGAGGTCGCGCAGAAGCTGTACGGCCAGTATGATCTAGTCTGGTTCCCCATTCTGTGCCACTTCTCCGAATCCGGTATCCGATCCTCCAAGCCTATCACCAGCATCAAGGATCTTCAGACCATGAAGACACGCCTCGGCGGTGTTATGGCCGGACGCGTGGGCCAGAAATTGGGCTTTAACATCACCACCGTGGCAGCATCTGAGCTGTACGAGTCTCTGCAGCGTGGCGTCATTGATGCCGGTGAGTTCTCTGGCCCTAATGCTGACTCCACCCTGAAGTTGGAAGAGGTTGCCAAGTATTGGTGTGAACCCGCATGGTATCAGTCCTCCGGCAACAATGGCGTCATCATCAACAAAGCGGCCTGGGATGCCCTGCCTGAGGAGTATCAGTTGGCCATCGAGACTGCTGCTGCCGCCTGCCGTGGCGAGAACCTGGCCCGTTACACTTGGTTGGACTGCAATGCCGCTAATAAGATGATGGAAGAGGAAGGCGTCACCGTCACCTACATGAACGATGAGGATCTTGCCACCATTAAGAAAACCGCAGTTGAGGTCTACGAAGAGGAAGCGGCTAACAATCCCAACTTCAAGATGGTCTATGATTCCATGAAAGAATACTGCAAGGTGGTTGATCCTTACCGCGGCATGTTGAACAACGTCGGCTATGGTTTCGGCTTTACCCACGATTTCGAGTAATCCGGATGGATATTTCGCCCGTGTATAAATCGCGGGACTTCTTGGAGAGGTTGATTCAATGAAAGCGATAAAAGTCATCTGCAAGTGCATCGATACGTTTACGGAATGGACAGGCCGTGTTTTCGCGTTCATTTCTTTGCTTACGATGGCAGTTATTATTTTCGAGGTGTTCATGCGCCGTATCCTGAACAGTCCACAAATCTGGACGATGGATATGATTGTGATGAGCTTCGGCTGCTATATCATCCTGATCAGTGCCTTTGGTTTCCTGCGAAAAGCCTATGTCTCCGTGGATGTCATTTATGCGATGCTTCCCGGTATTGTGCGCCACATCATGCATATCGTCACCTACCTGATCTTCTTTGTCCCGTTTTCCTTTGAACTGGTTCCTGTTACCTATCGGTTCTTCCTTCGCGCATACACCACCCATGAATTGGGCTACTCTGTATGGCAGCCTGTAACATGGCCGGTACGACTGGCCCTGTTTGTGGGAATGCTGCTGCTGGCCATTCAGGGCATATCCGAAATTCTCAAGCACGTAGACTGGGTGATCGAGTACATCCGCAACGGTTGCAAAGATCCCCAGATTGATGAGGGTCCCAGTGCCGCTGAGGCAGTAATTCTTGAAAACGGCGGACACATCCCTGTTGACGAGAAGGGAGAGAAGTAAATGTTTCAGATAATCCAAGATTTGATTGGAAACGCAGTGGTTTCCAGCGGCGTTTCCTATGAGGCCCTCTGTGCCATTTTGATTAGTTCCCTATTTGTCATCATGATCATCGGCCTTGTTGCCGGTCAGGAGCTGGCCTTCGTGCTGGGCGGCGCCGGCATCATCATCGGCGTTATCGCCTGGGGCGGATCCGGGTTGAATATTGCCGCCACAAAGATATATGACCAGATGCAAAGCTATTCCATGGTGGCAATTCCCATGTTCGTCCTGATGGCAAACTTCCTGACACATTCCAAGGTGGCAGACGGTCTGTTCCTTTCCATTCGCTACCTGCTGGGCCCCTTGAAAGGTGGCCTGGGTCTGGCAGTTATTGTGGTGTCTACCATCTTTGCGGCTACCACCGGCATCGTAGGCGCTTCCGTTGTAACCATGGGTATGCTGTCTATGCCCATCTTGCTTAAATGCGGCTATGACCACCGTCTGGCGGCAGGTATGGTGTGTGCAGGCGGTTCTCTGGGCATCCTGATTCCACCCTCCATCATGTTGGTCACAATGGGCTCCTATGCGGAGGTCTCCGTTGGCAAGCTGTTCTTCGCCGCATTGATCCCTGGCCTGCTGTTGGCTGCCTGCTATGCTATTTACATCATCATTATCTGCCATATCCACCCTGAATACGGCCCCGCCATGAGTGAGGAGGAACTGGCAGAAATGCCCTTGAAGCAGCGCATTGTTGGATCTCTTGTCAACCTGATCCCCCCGCTGCTGCTGATTCTGGGTGTGCTGGGTTCCATTTTCTCCGGCATTGCCACACCTACCGAGGCCGCTGGCGTAGGCGCTCTGGTGGCGCTGATTCTGGCCATCTGCTACAAGCAGTTCAGCTGGAAAATGCTGTATGATTCCGTCATTGATACCGCCAAGACCTCCGCCATGGTGTTTATCATCCTGTTCGGTGCGGCGGCCTTCACCGGCATCTTCATGTCCCTGGACGGCGATGTGATCATCACGAACTTCGTGATGAGTCTGGGTGTCGGCAGACTTGGTGCTTTGGCCATCATGCTGATTCTGGTGTTCATCATGGGTATGTTCATCGACTGGACCGGTATCGTAATGATTGTTCTGCCCATTTTCTTACCAATCATGGACAATTTCGGCGTAGACCGCTTGTGGTTGGTAGGCGTGACCGCTGTTATCCTGCAGACCTGCTTTATGACCCCGCCTTTCGGCTTCGCACTGTTCTACATCAAGGGCATTGTGCCCCCGGAGGTAAAAATTTCCGAGATTTACAAGGGCGTAATTCCTTTCATTCTGATTATCCTTTTTGTGACCGTTCTCTGCATCGCATTCCCCCAGCTCGTTACGGGCCTGCCTAACCTGGTAGCCGGCTGACGATATATTCAGGAAGATAAGGTGATTTTTATGAAAACCGCATTGATTACTGGCGGGGCTTCCGGCATCGGCAAGGCCTGCGTGGAAAAAATGGCCCGTGAGGGCTACGGCGTGGTTATCGCCGATGTGAATCTGCCTGGTGCGGAAGCCCTTGCGGAGCAGTTGAAGGCAGAGGGCCTGTCCGCCATCGCCGTCCACATGGACGTGGCCAGCGAGGAAGAGGTCGAAGCCGGCTTCGACAGGATGATGGAGGTCTACGGCTCCTGCGACCTGGTGATGTCCAACGCAGGTGTCCAGATTGTCCACCCCTTTGACGAGTATCCCTTCGCCGACTGGCGAAAAATGATGGCTATCCACGCCGACGGCGCGTTTCTGGTGTCCCGGGCGGCCTTCCGCCGTATGAAAGGCAGCGGCAAGGGCGGCCGTATCGTGTTCACCGGCTCTGTCCAGTCCTTTGTAGGCTCCAAGCTGAAGGAACCCTACAACTTCGCCAAGCACGGCGTGGCAGGCCTGGCCAAGTCTATCGCCCGGGAAGGCGCAGAGTACGGCATTTATACCTATACCATCTGCCCCAGCTTTATCAAAACGCCGCTGGTGGAAAAGCAGATCCCCGAGCAGGCCCGTGACCTGGGCATCACGGAGGAGGAAGTGGTGAAGAACATCATGCTGCGGGATACCGTGGACGGTGTGTTTACCACTGTGGAGGATGTGGCCAATACCCTGTTCTTCCTCTCCAATGACCAAGGTGCCCTCACCGGCCAGTCCCTGCGGCTGACCCACGGCTGGGCCATGATGTAACGAATACGCCATTTGTAGAAAAACGAGGAAGTCATTATGGAAAAAATTGCGGTTTACGGCTCCGGCACCATCGGTTCCTGCGAAGCCACCCTCATCATCGGACATGGCATTCCCTGTACGGTCATCGGTCACTCGGAAAAGGGCTTAGAACGCTGCCGCAAGGCCGTGGCCCAGAACTGGGACGATCTGATTGCCAACGGCCTGGCTGCCGAGGAGAATAAGACCGCCGCTCTGGCCCTGCTGACCATCACCAACGATCCCACCGCCCTGACAGGCTGTACCTATGTTTTTGAGGCTGTTGCTGAGGGTGCGGCGGAGAAACAGGCAGTGTATGAGACCATTGCCAAATATGCGGAGCCGGGTGCCGTGGTGGCTTCCTGTTCCTCTTCCATGGATGCGGAGATTCTGGCGGGTCTGTCTCCTAAGCCGGAGAACTTGCTGATCGCCCACCCTTTCCAGCCGGTGCACATGCTGCCTCTGGTGGAAGTGGTTCGTCACGAAAAGACGGCCCAGTCCGCCATTGACCGGACGCTGACTCTGCTGAAGGCCCTCCACCGTCAGGTGGTAGTGCTGAACCGTAGCGTACCGGGACTGCTGGTAAACCGCTTTGCCCAGGCCCTGTTCCGGGAGTCCATCTATCTCATTGAGCAGGGTATTACCACAGCGGCCGATATCGACCGAGCGGTAAAGTACGCCGTAGGCATGCGCTATGCTTCCATTGGCCTGCTGGAATATTATGATGCCGTGGGTTTCCAGTTGGAAAGCACCATTGCCGGGAACGTATATCCCGACCTGTGTGATACCAAAGAGCTGCAAAAGACCACGATAGACGGCCTGGCCTCCGGCAGGACCGGTCAGGCGGCAGGACAAGGTCTGTATGACTGGTCCCGGAAGGACCAGGATGATTTTCGGCTTCGGAAGCAGAGCCCCTATTTCCCCGGGGTGCGAGAGTGGACCATGCCCAAGTAATTACAGGATTTCTTTTTTGGCGTAAGACTCCCGGATTGAGCGGCTTTGTCTGCTTGATCCGGGAGCTTTACGTTACCCAAGAGGCTATGCTGATGTAAAGGATGAACCCCCTTCGGCAGAATGAGAGTGGCTGGTCGGCCGCATCTCAATCAACGAAGGAGGTTCATCAGTATTAGCCCATATTTTTGCGTTACCATTTAATGGTTTTTAGCGTTCCTGCAGGCTGTGTTCGTCGAGTTGTTAGCGCCCACCAGGAAAACCGTTGGGTGCTGCGGTTCATTTTCGAACTGCGGCACTTATGTCATATCCATTCAAGTCTCGGGAACGCAGCTCCCGGCGGCCAAGTTGTAGATATCAAAATGGGCCTGCTTGTCCAGGCCGATATAGCCGCCGGTCTTGCCGTCGCCGATGTGGTTCATCTTCACCAGCTCCGGGATATCTGCCGGGTCTGCACCGATCTCGGCAAAGGTCAGGGGCATCCCGATGGACCGGAGGAATGCCCGGAATGCCTCGATGCCCTCCAGCGCCGTGCGTTTGGGATCGTCGAAGTCCATCTGACACCCAAAGACCCGGACAGCCATCTGGGCCAGGCGCTTTTCGCCGCCGTGCTCCGCGCAGTAGTGCATCCACGCCGGCATGATGACCGCCAGACCCGCGCCGTGGGCGCAGTCATACTTGGCGGAAAGCACGTGCTCCAAATGGTGGCTGTTCCAGTCCTGCTGACGGCCCACGCCCATAATGTCATTGTGGCACACCATACCGGCCCACATGATGTTTGCACGGGCCTCGTAATTGTGAGGGTCCTCCATGACCCGGCGGCCCTCATGGAGCATGGCCAGCAAAACGCCCTCCAGCATCCGATCCGTGACCTCCACGTCCGGCGTATTGGTGAAATAGCGCTCAAAGGTGTGGGCCATGATGTCCGTGATGCCGCAGGCCGTCTGATAGGCGGGCAGGCTTTCCGTGAGGGCAGGGTCCAGCACGGAGAAGCAGGGACGGAGACAGTCGGCTTCCGCGCCGTTCTTCTCCAGAGTTTTCTCGTTGGTGATGATGGAATCCGGGGAGCCTTCGCTGCCGGAGGCGGCAATGGTCAGGACGGTGCCCACGGGCAGAGCCTGCTCCGGCATCTTCCCGGAGAAAAAGTCCCAGAAATCACCGTCATAAGGCACACCGATGGCGATGGCCTTGGCGGTGTCGATGACGCTGCCGCCGCCCACGGCCAGAACAAAGTCGATCTTCTCCCGGCGGCACAGTTCGATGCCCTCATAGACAAGGCCGCTGCGGGGATTGGGCTTTACGCCCCCCAGCTCCACGGCGTACAGTTTTTCTTCCTTCAGGCAGGCCATGATCCGGTCCAACAGGCCGGAGCGTTTGGCAGACTGCCCGCCGTAGACCACCAGCACCCGGCTGCCGCCGAAGCGCTTGACATACCTGCCGGTTTCCGTTTCCCGCTCTTTTCCAAACACAAAGTAGGTGGGACTGTAAAAGTCAAATGCGCGCATGCCCTGCTCCTTTCAATATCCGGTTTTTTTTGCGCCGGGCTGACCGTAGGACTGGAATTTCACCATGACCTCAGCCATCTGCTCTTCCGTCAACACATTGGGCTTGCCAATGCTCATGGCGCGGCACTGGATCTCCGCGATGTATTCCAGATTGCAGGCGAGGCCGTAAGCACCCTTGATATCCTTGCCGCAGCACACGAGGCCGTGGTTGCCCAGCAGAACACCATCGCTCTTGCCGCAGACCTTCATAGCCGCTTCCGCCAGAGCCTCCGTGCCGAAGAGCTGATAGGGGGCACAGGGAACCTCCGCCGCGCCTGCGTCACCGATCACATAGTGTACCGCCCGGATGGGCTCACCCAGCACGGCCAGCGTCGTGCAGTAGACGGAGTGGGTGTGGACAACTGCTCTTGCATGGGGCTTATGCTTATAGAACGTTGTGTGCAGAGCCCACTCGCTGGAGGGCTTCCGCTTACCGTCCACCACCTTGCCGTCCAGATCCAGGATCACAACATCCTCCGGGGTGGTGGAAAAATAATCCATGCCGGAGGGGCTCAAAGCCACCAGGCCTTTTTCAGCGTTGTAAATACTGATATTGCCGCTGGTTCCGGTGCTCAGCCGGGCGGCGCTCATCTTTTTGCCGTATTCAACGACCAGTTCTCTCTCTTCCTGCATCAGCATAGTTATATTCCTCCCAATTATAATTATTCGATATTTTACGATGTGGCATCTGCGTTAGCTGATCCCATTAGCCAAATCTCGGTTTTCCCGCCATTCCGGTTCATACCGGTGAATCAACTGGCCCTCTCTGGGGCGATAGATCTGCGGGGTTTCTCCCTGCTTCACGGGAATTTCTCCAAGGCAATCATTACAAAGCGCCGTCAGGCCCTGTACCGTGGCCTGCCGGAAACCGGGCCGCAGCCGCAGCTCCCGCCCCGACAGATCTGCCAGCATCTGGCAGAGAGCCTCTGACTGAAAGCCACCGCCGCAGCCAAGGATGTAGGGGCTCTGATTTCCGGTCAACCGGGCCAAATATTGCAGCTGCTCATGGATGGAGCAGGCGATGTCCGCCAAGACCGCCCAGACAAGGTCCGTCCTCTCCGCTTCTGCGGCCAGCGGTGCACGCATAAAGAACCCGCCGCGGCGTAAGGCGCGCCGCTGATAAAACAGAAGGGACGAGAACGATGCCGTGCTGTGGAACCGGGTCTTTTCCCGATAGATTGCTTCCAATTTCTCATAGGGAATGTCCGGGCAGAGCTGTTCCTTGATCCGCTGGTAATTCAAGCCAGTGACGCCGGGGTTCATCTCCACCTGATAGCCCTCCGCCCCCAAACCGGCGTCCGTCCAGACGCGCTGCTCCCGGTCATAAAACTTCTGTTCGACCTCCGTGATCACCGGGGATGTGGTACCGGAGACCACGGCGATGTCCCCGGGGCGTATATGGGTTTGCAGCAGTGCAATCTGGGTATCCGCGCCGCCCATAACAAAGACGGCGTCCTCAGCCAGATGCAACTCACGCCGGAAGGTCTCCAAAATGGGACCGACTACCGTCCCCGCCGCTTGCAGCGGGGGCAGAATCGCTGGGTTCAAACCGTAAAAGCTGCACAGTGCCTGAGACCAATTCCGCTGGCTGATGTCGTAAAGCTGGCTTTCACATGCCTGCGAATACTCCATGGCTCTCCGACCCGTGAAGATCCACCCTATCCACTCGCTCAGGCTTAGGACTGTCTCCACCTCCTGATACCGCTCCGGATACATCTGGCGCAGGCCCAGCAGCTTGGCCGCTCCAAAATCCTCAGTGGCCCATTTGCCGGAGATCCGGTAGATCTCATCGTGCTCCGGCACCCGCGCCATGTAATCCCGGCCTCGGTTGTCAATGTTTGGAAGGCCCAAAAACGCTTCTTCTGCGTGGTTCAGCAGCACAAAGCTCTGACGGGCGCCGGCTGCGGAGATTGCGTCAATCCGGACATCCGGGTGTTCACCGCACAACTCCCGACAGCCCTGCAGAAGCAGAGGCGCCCATTCCTCCGGTAAGAAATACTGGGCATCCTCATAGGCGCTGTCTCGGTGGTAGACGTTGGTATAGGTGCGTAGTCCCAAGATTGTGCCATTGGCATCCACCAAGGCCACACGGCTGTTGCCCGTTCCCAGATCTACCAGCAAATAATGCTTCATAGGCTTATCCCTTCAGAACATCCCGGTTATAGACGACCTTTTCCAGATCTTCATTCCGCATCCATTTCTTGATCCGTTCATTGAGGATGCGGGACTGATGATCCGTTACCTCATAGGTGGCACCGCAGATGTGGGGCGTCAGCAGTACATTGGGGCATCTGCCGATGCTCAAGTCCGCCTCGGTGGGTGGCTCGGTGTCCAGCACATCAATGATGGCTCCGCCGATGGCTTCCTCATTCAGAACCCGTTCCAGCGCGGCATAGTCTACGATGGCAGAGCGGGCGGCATTGACAAACAGCGCCGTCTTCTTCATAGATCGCAGCAGCGGCTCTGTAATCATCCCTCGGGTGGAATCCGTGACCGGCAGGTGGAGCGTTACAATATCGCTCTCCGAGAAAATCTCCTCAAGGCTCTTTTTATGGTAGTGCCCCTGATCCCCTGGCAGGAAGGGATCATAGAAGGAAATATCGCACTCAAAGCCGTCCAGAATTTTAGCTACGACGTGGCTGATGGCACCAAAGCCCACAAAACCGACTTTTTTACCCTGCAGCTCGTTGCCCATCCAAAGATAATAAGGCGTGGTCCCCTGAACCCATTTTCCATCCTTTACCCACTGGATAGCGGGAATGGTCTTACGGTACATCGTCAGGATCAGACCTACTACCATCTCGGCCACAGCCTGTGTATTGCGGCCAGGGGTGCAGAGGATCGGAACACCGGCCTTGGTGCAGGCATCTACCTGCAGATTGGCGGGTGTTCCCCGGCAATCGCCGATAAACTTCAAGTGGTCATAGCCTGCAAGGACCTTTTCCGTAACCCGGTCCAATTCTGTAATCAGCGCATCCGGCTGTACCCGAAGCAGATGCTCCAGCATTTCATCCTCATAGTACCGCTGGCCGGTGGCAGTCCACGGCTCGTAGACCACCTCATCAAAAATTTCCTTCAGTTCGGCAAGGCAGGCTTCCTCATAAGGTGCACGCACATAAACCTTCATAGTGACCTCTCCCTTAATAGAACTTCTTTACATCAGAATCAAAATAGTGATCCAGCAGATAGGGCACATAGACGCCTTTATCCGTGACCACGCCGGAAATGAGGTGAGGCGGCACCACGTCGAAGGAGGGATAGATGGCCTTGACCTCCGGCACGGTGTTGGGAATGCCCCGATAGCTGAGGACCTGCTGGGGGTCCCGCATCTCGATGACGATGTCATCCTTACTGTGCTTGTCCTGATCGGGGATACCGGTGACGTAATACGGAATACCAAAATACTTGGCCAGAATCGCGATCTGGAACGTGCCGATCTTGTTGGCGATGTGGCCGTCCCGGGCGATGGTGTCCGCCGCGGAGGTGAACAGGTCGATGCCCTCCCGCTCCATGGCGTAGGCCACCATATTGTCGGTGATGACCGTGGTATCAAAGCCCATCTGGGCGAAGCAGCCGGAGGTGAGCCGCGCCCCCTGCAGATAGGGCCTGGTCTCGGCGCAGAACACCTTGAAGTCCTTGTTCTGACGGCGGGCGGCCCGGATCACGGTGCCGATGATGGTCTCGCCGAAGCACTGGGTCAGAATCGTACCCCCCTGCGGGATCAGCCCCGCCAGATGGTCGCCCACGATCTGCATGGTGGAATACCGGCGGTTCAGGGATTCCACCGTGTTCTCCACGATGGCCTCCACGGGGTCCTTCCCTGCCGCCAGCGCCTCCTTGGCCACCTCAGCGCAGCGGTAGGTGATCTGGCCGTAGCGGTTGGCGGTGGTGGGGCGGGCGTGGGCCAGATCATAGGCTGCCTGCTGCAAGAAGGCGTCCTGCTCCGCAGCGCCCTTGTCCCGGACCTGCCACGCAGCCAGGGCCATGCCCATGCCAACGGCGGTGTAGGGGCCGGCGCTCTGGGTCACCATGTCCGCGATGGCCTGCACCACCTCCTGATAGGTAGCGCACTCCACGAACCGGACCTCCGTGGGGTAGATCCGCCGGTCTAAAATGCGGACCTTGCCGTTTTCGTACCACGCAACATTTTCATATTGCAGCAGAAACGGCATATTTTCATCCATTCTGACCATGTGTGCCCCTCCCCTCTGCCAAGATCTTACGGAATTCCTCCGTCACAGCCGCCCCGTTGAGGCCGCCGGCACGGTTTTTGATGAGATAGATGCCCAAATCAATGAGGGCGCGCTCCATGGGGAGCCGCTGGGCCGGATCGGTGACGGAGGTGACCTCCATCACCTTGGAATCGCCCACCACCCGGCGGATAATCTCCGTACCGGCGTAGCCGTAGGAATCCGCCATCACGCCGTCCAGATAGGCCTTGCGGAAGGCGGAGGCGCGGTACAGCGGGAAGGTCACCAGCTTGTCGTATTCCGCCGCCAGCTTGTCCGCCGTCTTGTCACAGGTCTCCCGGATGGTTTGCTCCAGAGCAGTCTGCGTTTCGGCGCTGCCGCCGGTATAGGCCTTGTTGGCCCACGCGAAAAACAGGTTGCCGATGACGTTGCCGATGTCGTAGCCCATGGGGCCGTAGAAAGCGAACTCCGGGTCGATGACCTTGATGCCCTGCTCATTGGCAAAAATAGAGCCGGAATGGAGGTCGCCGTGGATCAGCGCCTGCGCGTTGTTCATAAAGCCGTTCCGCAGGGCGGCGACTTCGGCGTGGAGGGCCTCGTCCTCATAGAGATGCTCCCGCACGAAGTCCTCGTTGCCGGGGGTGACGATATTCTTGTTCCGGGGGTTCATGGGCTGGGCCAGATACGGCTCCGTGAGCACCAGATCCTCCGTGATGTCGCACAGCTCCGGATTGGTGAAGAATTTGACCTGCTTCTTCTTTTCCTGCCGGTCCATCACCAGATCCGTGGTGGGCAGCAGGGACTGGGCCAGAAAATCGGAGAGATTTTCGCTGAGATGGCCGTAGACCCGGCCCACCGCCAGCTCCTTGCGGAGATTTTTGTAGGCGGAAATGTCCTCCATAGAGAGGGCGGCCATGGTCTCATCGTAATGATAGACCTCCGGAATGAAGTTGGGGGCCAGACGGCTCTCCAATTTCAGCGTCTCCGCCTCGATCTTGTTGCGGTAGAGATCCAGCGGGCGGCCGGAGGACCGCAGCAGCTTGTCCGCCTGCTTCACGATGACGGAGCGGCCGTCCTTCCGGGAGCGCACCTGAAACACATAGTTGATGTTGCCGTCGCCGATCTCAACGCAATCGGTTTCCTCATCCGGCTGGAAAAAATGGAGCACATCCACGGCGTACCGCTTCACATCCTCCGGCTTCATTAAGAAAAAGGCGCTGTAATCTGACATAAGGTCCTCTCCTTCTGCAATAGTCGGTCAGTCCGCCATGATGGCCCGGACGGCGGTTTGCGTGTCGGTTTTGGGGAACAGCTCGTAGCCAATGAGTCCCCGGTAGCCCGCCTGCTCCAAGGCGGCGAACACCGCCGGGTAATAAATTTCCCCGGTGCCCGGCTCGTGACGGCCCGGCGCGTCCGCCACGTGGATGTGGCCGAACTGGTCGGCGTAAGCGCGAATATGGTCGCACAGGCTGCCCTCGTTGAGCTGCATGTGGTACACATCGTACAGCACCTTCAAGTACGGGGAGCCGATAAGCCGGGTCAGCTCCGCCGCTGTGCGGGTGTGGCGGAGGAAGTTGCCGGGATGGTCGGTGGTGACGTTCAGCGGCTCCAAGTTGATTTGGATACCGCAAGCTTCCGCCCATTCCGCCGCGATTTTCAGCGTGTCGAACATGGCGCAGAGCTTCACGGCGTCGCTGAGGTCATCATAGGGGCAAAGGACCCTTCCTCCCTCCCCCAGACCGTTTGAGTGGACGGTGACGGACCTTGCCCCTATCTCCATAGCGGCGTCCAGAGAACGCCGCAGAAAGGCCTTGTAGGCCGTTTTCCGGGCAGGGTCGATGAGGGACAGCTCCGCGTCCCCGTTGAAGCCGGAAATGCCGACCCCCGCATCGTCCGCGGCGGTCTTCACGGCGGCGAGGTCCTTGTCGGTCCAGCTCCAGAATTCTACAAACTCGAAGCCGTCGGCTCTGGCGGCGCGAAACCGCTCTAAAAAGGGCAGCTCCGTGTACAGTGTCTCGATGCAGGCGGATTTCTGAAAAATCATAGGCCCCTCCCGGTGTTGTTCTCAGGGTCATGATAACAGGTCTCCGGAGGGCCGTCAAGGGCGCTCCGGAGACAGTTCGTGCAACATTTCTTTTGGGGAACGGTAGAAGGTTCTGTCGGATTCATTAGAATCGTAAAAATCTATATGCAACATCCAATTCTGAGAAAATATGTTTGATTTCGTATTTTGTTATGCAACAATAACGCTAAAGGAAAGGATAGGATTACGCATATGGCAAGCCAACAGACACCCAACTACCGGCTGTCCCGCTGGGCGGGGACGGACCGCATTCTGGTGGAGGAATTCAATGACAACTGGGACAAGATCGACAGCGCGCTGGGGACGCGCAACTGCCGATTTTACACGGCCAGTTACACCGGGGACGGTGAAGCCACGAAATCTTGGACATTTCCGGCAAAACCCGTGCTGGTAATCATCATCGGACAGAGTATCACGGTTTTGATCCGGGATTTTTCCATCGGAACCACGCATTTTGGGTCAATGACCCATCAGCTTCAGGCCACATGGGAGGAAAACAGCGTTACATGGACCAATACAAATAATTCCGGCATTGTTTCGGCCAACGGAAAGGCCAACTACGGCATATTTGCCATTTTGGAAGCAGAATAAGGGAAAAAACAAAGCTCCCCGCTCCGTAAGGAGCGGGGAGTGTCTTTTAAATATTCAAAAGCAGTTCGACCAGTCGCTTTATCAGTTCTTCAAGAAGCTGCTAAAGCAGCCAGTGGGAAAATGTCTTTGCATATTCAAAGAGACGGTTTTTCAACTACGCAACAGTGATCACATTGGTGTTCACGTCGGCAGAGACGGTGATGGTGTACTGAGCAGTCACGCCATCGCCGAGGTTCGTGCCATTGTTAACCGTCAGCACAGTGCTGCTGGTGTAAGTGACACCAGTGGGAACAGAGGGAGCGAGCCAAGAAGCACCAGAAATAGTCAGAGTGGCATCACCAGTAGCCTCACCCTTAATGGTGACAGTCACAGTGACCTTCTCGCCAGCCTTGGCAGAGGTCTTGTCAGCAACGGCAGTGACGGTCAGGCCCTTAACGGGGCTGGCAGACACAGTGGGAGCAGCCACGGTGTAGGTGGCAACCTTATCAACCTTGACCAGAGTGATGTCCTTGTCAGCCTTGATGCTGAACACCTTGTTCACGGCATCAACGGTCTTATCGGTGTTGTAGGTCAGGGTCAGGGACTCGTTAGCAGCAACGGTACCAGTATAGGTCACCTTAACGGTGGAACCAACCTTGGCATAACCAGCCTCAACGCTAACATCGGAGACGGAATTGGTGTTCACGTTGACATAACCAGTCTCGATGACGGTAGCAGCGGTAGCGTTGCTCACAACCTCGGTCTTGTCGGTCTTGGCAAAATAGCCAATAACGGAAGCACCGTTATCCTTGATGTAGCCAGTGCCCTCACCCTGAATCTGGCCCAGAGTGGTCTCAGATTTGGCGTTCTTCTTGATATACTCGACAACCTCACCATCAACCTTCAGAGTGTAGTAATTGGTGGTGATGGTATCGAAGTAGAAGTAATCGCCGTTGGCATCAATCGCCTCACCGTTGCTGAGGTCGATTCTGCGATAGCCAGCGTCCTTCAGAACCTTGGTGGCAGCGTTGGCAGCAGCGGTGGTGTCGTTATCAATCACATTGATGTAGAGGTCGCTGCCGATGAGCTGAGCGTCAACGGGCTTCTCACCGGGATTGAGGGTCTGGCTATTGTTGGTGGTGTTGCCGGACTTCTCGTAGATGACCAGAGTCTTCACGACATAGTCCTTCAGAACCACATGGATCGTATCGTTGCTGTCCTCGGCGATGGCGTTGTAGGAGGAAACAGAGATCTCATCGTCATCGTTGACATAGAAGATCTTAGCGTCATCACCAACGGTGAGGATATCGGTGTAGGAGCCATCGGCCTTCAGACCAACGCTGATGGTGTACTCCTTGGAGGTCTTCTTGATACCGGTGTACACACCAGCAGTCTCATTCTTCGTGGTATCGACAACGGTGCCGTTAGCAGAAGTGGTGTAGTTGTTCAGGTTGGTGATGATGCCGTGCTTATCAACGGAGTAGCTCTTGTACAGGCCGCCCACGTTGTCCTTTACATCCTTAGAGGTGGGATAAATAGCAACATTGCCCACCTTCACATCGCTGGCAACCTTCACGGTCTTGATCTCGCCGTTGACCACAGCGCTGTAGGTGAAGTAGTCACCGTCGTTGTCGTGGATCAGGTTGGAGACAGAGCCCTTGGCGATGAACAGAGCGTTGCTGCTGTCATCCTCAACGGCAGTGTTGGCAGAGGTCATGATGAACATGACGGTGACCATCTTGCCGGACTTGCAGTAGTAGTAAACGTCAACGTCCGCCTTGTTGGCAACAGTGCCAGCAGTGATGGAGGGAGCGTTCTTGATGCCGGTGTAAGCGGTGTAATCATCGGTATCGTTGGTATCGCGGACAACGAACTGAGAAGCGCTGTTAGCGGTGACAACAGTGTTGGTGGAGCCAACAGTCTTGACAATGATGCCAGCCTTGTCATTCTCCATCTTGAAGGTGGTATTGTCAGTCTCAGCGAAGGTCTTGGTGGAGTCCAGAGCCTTCAGGGTGTACTCGCCACCATCGTTCACCTTGTAGGTGACGATCTGGTTCTTGGTCATGCCCTTCTTGGCAGCGTAATCCTTGTCGGTGGTGACGATCTTGGTGGTGCCGTCGGTGAACAGCAGCTCAACGCGGTTGCCCAGATACCAGTCGGAACCGCCCTTGATGTTCAGGATCAGAGCGTAATCGCCGATCTCCTCGTTCTCCTCGACATAGATCATGTAGCCATAGGAGTCAACATAGATGGTGTAGTCCTGCTTGACGGAAACGTCAGCCAGGTTCTCGCCGCCGATCATCTTAGCAGCCTTATAACGGGTGCCGTCGATGGTCAGAGCCTTCTTATCGTTGTTATTGGTATCGCTGTTCTCAGCGACGGTGACCTTGCCCTCAACCTTCTTAGCCAGCTCAACGGACTTGATCTCCTTGGCGGACAGAGAATAGGTGTACAGGACATAAGCGTCGTCCTCGAACTTCTCGTCGGTCTCGAACTCATTGTCGAAGCCCTGCACGGGGACGGGGCCCTCAGCAGTCACGACCACATAGGCGTCCTTCTTGTCGGTAGCCTTGACGGTCTTGTTGATGGAGCCGATGTAGGTGTTGATCTCGGTGATGGTAACGGTTTCAGCGTCGTCATTATAGAAGACCTCGGTCAGAACGCCGTTATCGCCATACTTGTTGGCGTCATCGCCCTTGGTGATGGCGTAAGCGGGCTGAGAGGCATTCGCAACACCGTCAACGTAAACGGAGACATTCTTCTTCTCGATCTTGGAGCCGAGGCCCAGATCCTTGTAGATGTCGCCAACTTCGACCTTCTTGGTGTAGGAAGCGTCGGGAGTGTTGGTGTAGGTACCGATCTCCTCAGCCTTCAGCTTCCACACGTTAGCGGGACGAGAGAAGTCATCGGAACCAGTCTTGACGGTCAGGTTGTCGAAATACTTCTCAGCGAACTGCATGACGCCGTCCTTGGTGAAGATCTTGCCATCGGTGTTGCCGTTGTTGACCATCTCCTTGGCCTTGGAGCCAGCGATGACAACAGTGGTGCCATTGGTAGAAACGGTGGTCTTGGCATCATACTCGACCATGTCAGCGGTCAGGGTGTTCTGAGCGTACAGGCAAGCCTCCTCGCGGTTGACAGCCTTGACGCCGTTGAACTCGCCGTTCAGATCATCAGCCAGGCCGATGTTCAGAGCGCGCTTAGCAACGTTGACGGACCAGTTGGGGCCAGTGTAGCCCTCGACCTCGGCGTCATAGCCCAGAGCGCCCAGCAGCATCTTCATGAAGGCATAGCCGGTCAGGGAGTTGG
>ERZ791574.319-NODE-319-length-41631-cov-7.436550_pt1 | contig 41631 bp, 35 predicted proteins | sample MGYA00433098_ERZ791574 | MGnify/ENA primary metagenome ERZ791574 (study PRJEB30046, sample SAMN00791933) | human gut metagenome | study: EMG produced TPA metagenomics assembly of the A metagenome-wide association study of gut microbiota in type 2... | reverse complement strand
TGTAAAAACTGTCTATCAATTCGGTTTTATCTGGATTTTCCAACATGCGTTTCACTTCTGCCTGAGTTTCGGCATCATATGCCGGGGTAAGCCATTTTTCGGCTTTCTCAGTCACCTGCTTAATCAGTTCCTGATTTTCCATAAGACTGTTATTATTTTAAGGGTTAATATAAACTTTTTTGTAAGACACAAATGTAGAAGAATAAGTTCAAATATCCTAATTTTATTCAGGCATTTTATATCTGTCTCCCGTCTGCTTAACATACTCTTCAAGGAACTCCTTCGGGTATCCCGGGCGGATTACGCCTGCCGGCTGGCCAATGGAATTACGTTCGAATTGACCGTTTTTCATACGTTTGACAACGCCGTCATTATACTTTACGACAAGAAACTCGCCAAGACGTTTCCAAGTATCGAAGGTACTTTGAGCGGTCATGTTCGTATAGTTGGTAAGAAATGCCTTTGCTTTGGCAGGATCTTTTTCCAGCAGTTTGGCAGCAGCAGCCTCAACGCCTTCCTGCGCTTCGTTGAAGGTTGTCTCCAACTCTGTCTGAGTGGCACGCACGTCGCCCATCATCAAGTCATAACGGGGATAAACCATATTGGCCACCCAGTTGAAAATCCAGAAAGCGGAGTTCCAGGAGAAAGTGATGTAATCGGCGCCGTCCACACGGGTGTAGCATACGGGAACCTTGTCCGTACAGCAGTATACAGGTGTAAATACCGTCATATTGGCATCATCCGTGCCGAACCACAATACTCCACCGATAGGGTCGGGCAACTCGGAACGCATCTGTGCCACGAATACGAAACCGCTCTGCTGGGTGGAGATGGGACGCTCATTGAAGTATTCCTGGTCACCCACCTTGAAAGAGAGTGGAGAAAGGCGGTACGGGGTATGATACGGGCCTGCGCCGAAATCTTTGCTGATGTCGAGAGGAGTACCTTCATAATGGTCGCGCATGGCATTCTTCACATCCTGCACGGAAACCTTGCGGTTGGGCTTCACAAACAGAGGCATCGGAGTGTCCGTCTCACCCAATATATAAGGCAGGAACTCGTTGCCGCGGTCGGTAAACATATTAAAATAGCTCCATACGCGTGCCTCGCAATAGCGACGGGCACCGAAATCGAGCGGAGCGTAGGCATCGGCAAAGCTGAAATCCTTGTTCACACCGTCAAAATAGCCCTTCTCGCGTGCAAAAGAGATGACGTCGGCAGAGTACATGCAGTTTTCCTTGTCATTCATATTGAACTGATGAATGCGGCTCTGATTGGCATGTGCGGAGATACAATCATCGGGCACGCGGACAGCTACCCATACGGCACCGCGCACACCGGGTCCCTTGCCAATCATCTCCATAATCCATATCTCGTTGGGGTCGGCAATGGTGAAGGATTCTCCACTACTGTAATAGCCATATTCCTGCACCAATTCCGTCATCACCTTGATAGCCTCGCGAGCAGTGCGTGAACGTTGCAGTCCGAGATAAATCAAGCTACCGTAGTCGATAATACCGGTAGTGTCTACCAGTTCGGGGCGTCCGCCGAATGTCGTTTCACCGATAGTGAGCTGGAATTCGTTCATATTGCCGATGACATTGTACGTCTGACGCGCCTGCTCTATCTGCCCAAGGTATTTGCCGGTGTCCCACTCGTGTATGTCAATCAGCGTACCTTTCTTGTGCATACCGGCAGAATAATGATACAACTCGCCGAACAAACCATAAGAATCGGCAGAATAGGAAACAATGGTAGAACCATCCGCAGAAGCGTTCTTGCCCACGATAAGATTGGTGCAGGCCAGCGCATTCGCCACGGCTGCCACAACAAACAAGACGGAAAGAGTCAGTCTTTTACTTTTCATACTTCTAAATTATAATGTTACTAAATATTTCAGTCTTTACCATACAAAATCAAACTGTTCGGTGGTACGGTTGCCACAGCCATCCGTCACCGTCATCTCCACCACGTGCTTGCCGCCTTTCTCCACATGTTTCGGGTCGAGCTCGCACACCAGGTTACCGCTGATGGAATTGGGCTTTCCAAACAAGGCATACTTCCCGTCAATCGTACCCCGATAGGTATTGATGCCGGTTTCCTTGTCCTTGGCCTTGAAGATGATTTTTCCCGTACGTCCCCATTGGGCTTGGTTTACGGGAGTTATCACCGGCGGAACCGTATCCACCGCTACGGTATAAGTCCCCAAATCCCGTATACGCACTTTCATGACACCATCCTCATACTTACCGCCGATGCGGTATTTTCCACCGCGCGCCGTTACGCCCGCCACATAATATTTGGTCATATCCTCTACCGGACGCCGGCGCAAGCCGATACGCAAATCGCAGGCACCGTGCATAGGAATACGGGTATCGTTCAATTGATAGGTGAAAGCGATGTCGCCACTATCAGCCCGCACGGAGTAGTTCAGCAAGACGTCATCGTAGAGCATTCCTTTCGGGATAACCAACTCCAGCCCCGGCTCCTGCAGATAGTTCACCTTATCCCATTTGAGGGCGTATTTCTCACGATGTTCCACCGGAGCAATTATCGTCTTCTGTCCCTGCACTGTGAAGCGGACCTTGGAGATATTTCCCAGCGCATCTCTCAGCGTATAGACAAACCGGTAAGGGTGTTCTTCGTTGATGTCCACCAGTCCGCGATTGCCGTTGGATGCCTGTAGCATGCGCAAGTGGTTGCCCGGCTCTATGAAAGACTTCATGTACTGGCCGTGTGTCCACGAATTGATATAGCGGTTCTCCTCATAGGCAAAGCGATCTACCGTACTGCGGAAGACTTCCTCGCCGTCCACTTCGAGAATCACCGCCTTCACGCCATATTTATTCTGCACTCCGTCCATATAGTCGTAGGCACGGATACCTGCACCAATCAGTCCCCAGGCGGTAATGGGTTTTGTTGGATGTGCCGGAAAAGCCCGTCGCGTCTGCTTGCCCTCCACCACTCCTTTTCCCGGCTGTGGAAACAGCATGATACCTTCGGCACGCGGGGCAGTCTTGTCTTTCACCTTGTTCATGAAGAAAGGCAACGGGTCTATATATTCGTCCGTAGCCGTCTCTATCATATCCAGATGCAGGTGCGGACCGAAAGAGTAACCGGTGTTTCCGCTTAAAGCTATTATCTGACCGGCCTTCACGGGATATTCATCGGGGTCGGGAGTTATTTCCACCTCCCAGCTTTCTTTTTCATATTGTAAATCTTCTATCCGACGGGCAATGTCACCCACAAAAGCACTCAAATGGCGGTTTATCGTCGAATAGCCGTTGTCATAAGTTACATCGAGCACATAACCTGAGCCGTGGGTGACGCGGATACGCGAAATATATCCGTCTGCCAGAGCGCGTACCGGCTTGCCTATGGTGCCACCTGTCTTGAAATCCAGTCCGCCATGAAAATGGTTGGCACGTATCTCGCCGAAGTTACCGGAGAAAGTGATGGGAAAATCAAAAGGCGGGATGAAGGAAGGCTTGTCTGTATCGGTTTCTTGGGCATAGCCGCTTTGCACACTACCAATAAAGAACAAAAGAGAGAAAAATATAGAATATTTCATATTTTGTACAGTCAATATTATTTTAAATGCATGCAAATATAAAAAGAATAGTTCTCTCTACCTACAGAAAGCTACAATTATCATTGATTAAAACATGCATAAAAATTCTGTTGAAGAACATAGATGCACCGATAACACCCAAGCCGGGAAATCGCTATATTGCGCCATGTTTAACCCCCCAATTAAAACTTTAAGGTTATGATTATCGGAGTACCTAAAGAAATCAAGAACAACGAGAACCGCGTGGGAATGACCCCTGCCGGAGTAGCCGAATTGGTGAAAAAAGGTCATACGGTGTATGTGCAGGCCGCAGCAGGCGTAAACAGCGGTTTCTCCGACGATGACTACATCGCCGTAGGTGCAAAGACTTTACCGACCATTGAAGACACGTATGCCGCAGCCGACATGATTGTCAAGGTAAAGGAACCTATTGCACCGGAGTACAAACTGATTAAAAAGGGACAAGTGGTATTCACCTATTTCCACTTTGCAGCCGATAAATTACTAACCGAAGCCATGATTGAAAGCGGTGCCGTCTGCATTGCCTACGAAACCGTGGAAAAAGAAGACCACTCACTTCCGCTACTTACTCCTATGAGTGAGGTGGCAGGACGCATGGCTACACAAGTAGGAGCCCGCTTCCTTGAAAAGCCACAAGGCGGCAAGGGAAAACTGATGGGCGGAGTAACGGGCGTACGTCCCGCACGCGTACTTATCCTTGGAGGTGGTATCGTGGGCACCAATGCCGCACAGATAGCTGCCGGAATGGGTGCCGAGGTACTGATTGCCGACATCAACCTTCCCCGCCTGCGCTACCTGAGTGAAGTGATGCCGAAAAACGTAAAGACACTCTATTCTTCCACCCATAACATCAAGATGGAATTGCCGAACATCGACTTGGTAATCGGTTCCGTCCTCATCCCCGGTGACAAGGCCCCACACCTCATCACCAGCGAAATGCTGAAGATGATGAAACCCGGTACGGTACTCGTAGACGTAGCCATCGACCAGGGCGGTTGTTTCGAAACCTCCCACCCCACCACGCACAGCGACCCTACCTACATTGTGGACGGAATTGTACACTACGCCGTTGCCAATATCCCCGGCGCCGTACCCTTCACCTCCACCATGGCACTGACAAATGCCACCCTGCCCTACACCGTAGCCCTGGCATGCAAAGGCTGGAGACAAGCCTGCAAGGACGACCCGGCTCTGGCGCAGGGATTGAACGTAGTGGAAGGCAAAGTAACATACAAAGCTGTAGCCGACGTCTTCGGGCTGAAATATGAAGCCATTGAGTGATAAGTGATGAGTGATAAGTGATGAGTGATTTGTTGGTGTTTTTCTTTCAGCATGATAGCGCAGCACAATTACCAACAAATCACTCATAACTCCTCCCCAACAAAGAATCCTTCTTCCTCGCATACTCCCACCACATAGCGAGCAGTGTGATGCAGAGGTTGAAAATAAACGGAAATTCCTTGGAATTAGTGTGGAACAAGGTCTGAAAGAAATCTGTAATGAACGGGGACAATAGAATCGCCAGATAATTCATCACCATTACAAAGGCCAGTGCCAAAGTTGTTTTTTCCGGTATGGCCGTATCTACTGTCTCGTCATAAATCAGCGGTTGAATGACACCATATCCCAAACCAACCAACATACATCCCGGTATTATCAGCCATTCTTTAGGCGAAATCCATATCAAGAGCAAACCCACTGCAATGGACAAAAGGCTGTAGAACTTTGTGTGTTTCCCCATCCACTTCACGATATGCCCCAGGAAGAAACCCGGAGCCATAATGGCAAGGAAGAATAAGGAGATCATCAATCCGGAATTTCCGCTGGAGAAGTGATGGGCCTCCATCAAAAAAGGCAAGTCAAAAGTAACCGCCAGCACTACATACGTAGTGACGCCATAAAACAGCATCAACTGTAGCAGATGGCGGATATGGATGCCGTATTTACCGGGAACCGCACGCTTGGATTCCTCCGGAACAACGGCAGCCGTATCTTCTGCTATCTGCGGCTGACCGGTATCCCCCTTCAAATATCCGACAAGCAGCAGAGAAATCAACGGAAGCAGATATACCACGAAAGGCAAGTGCCAGTTTACCTCTGCCAGATACCCAGTCACCGCCGTTGCCACAACCAGCGTCACATTGGTGATGGCAGAACTGTAACCAAACTGCTTCACCCGATATTCCCCCATGAAAAAACGTGGAAACTGTATATACTAAAACAACAATGATTCGACTTGATTAATTTTGACGATAATATCTGCAAATAACTGATAATAAGGGAAGAAAGTGCAAAAACCAAATCATAAATAGATTTAAACGAATCATAGTTTATTGGGGATATGTGGGAACATTTACGGGAAAGATATTACCTTTGTGGCTGAAATAAAAAATATAGGAACATGAAGATTACCATCATCACAAAGGAATGCAAGGCCAAAGACAAAGACGCTCCTGCAAAAGCCAATCTTTGTTTTCGACTCCGAGATAAGGATGTTGACATCAAAGCCCGTTCCGACATTGAGGTTATGCTTGACTATTGGGACAATGATGCACTTTCCTATCGAAGGACAAAGAAATTACCATCTGACGAGCAGAAGAAAGTCAAGGTTTTGGTGCAGACCATTACAACGGCTCTTAGCGAGCAGTATAACTCTGCGACTGCTGATGTTGCATGGATGAAGAATGTGATTGATGAATGTGTCAATCCAACTTCAAAGTCAACAGAGACATTGACTACAGTTGTTTCGAGAATGGAACAATATATTGCGGAACATCCCATGAGCCCGAAATCAGCACTCGTTTATAAACCAACGATCAAGAAGCTTCAACGCTATGAAGCCTACAAGAAGGAAATAGAGGGAAAGGAAGGCTTCACGCTCTATTGCGAGACAATCCGCCCCGAAGAGTATCTTGATTTTCGTGAGTATGTCATAAACGAATATATTCATTACAATGACTACCCTGAGTTTTACGAACAGTTCAACCTTGGCATGCACCCTCCCAAGCAGATGTCAAGCACACAGATTATAGGTATCATGCATCATCTGCGTATTGTTGGGCATTGGTGCATCAAGATGGGGTTTACAACAAACCGCTCATGCGATGCATTCACTATCCCTGCAGCCGTGCAAGGTACACCTTTTTATCTGACGATAGAAGAACGTGATAAGGTTTACAATGCAAACCTACAAAACAAGCCAGAGTTAGAAGTGTATCGTGACTTGTTCATCTTCCAATCAATGGTGGGTTGTAGAGTCGGAGACCTGTTCTCTTTTACCAAAGACAATATAGTCGGTGACATATTGCAGTATCTTCCACACAAGACCATGCGCAAACGGTCGCAGACCGTGAGCGTCCCGCTTACCACAAAGGCTATGGAAATATTAAAACGTTACGATGGCAAGCAAGAAAAGCTTCTGCCGACAAAGCAAGTGTATCAATACAACGAGGGCATCCGTGCCGTGCTTCGAGAATGTGGCATCAACAGAATGGTTACTATCCTTGACACCGTCACTGGAAAGGAGGTTCAGAAGCCAATATGTGATGTCGCTACAAGCCACATGGCAAGACGCAACTTTATCGGCAACCTATACAAGAAAGTGAAAGACCCCGAGCTTGTGAGTTCCATGACAGGACATGTAAACGGAAGCAGAGCTTTCGCCAGATACAGAGAGATTGACGAGGAAACGAAAGTAAATCTTGTCAACCTCATCAACTAACATTTATACAATCTACCAGTTATACATCATTATATATAGAGTAGCATGAAAGTAACAGCATTCATCCGAGAAACCTCGGCAAAGAACAACATAACCGACCAGGCGCACGTTTATTTCCGTGTGCGTGACGGCAAGACTGACATCAAGGCTGTCAGCGAGTTATCCATCAATCCTAATCATTGGAGCGCGGAACGGCAGGGTTACAAGACACGTGTGGCTCTTGTAGCGGAGGCAAAGCGCACGGCATTCGACAAAGCCGTGCAGGACTTGACGGCACTTATATCCGCACAATATTATCATGGAGCGGACAGCCGTTGGCTAAAAGGTGTTATTGAGGAGTTTCATCATCCAAACATCAACATCCGCCAAGGCAGAAAAGGTGACGAATACAGCCTTGTGTACCAATGCCAACAGTATGCCGAGAACCACCCAATGGAAAAGGAATCTATAAGGCATCATGAGCATAACGTACGTAAGTTGCAGCACTTCGAGCGTTTCCAAAGGGAAATTATGCGTAGACGAGGTTACACCATGCGACTTGATGCCATAACAGCCGGTGACTTGCGTGAGTTTCATAAATATCTGGTAAACGAGGCTGGATATTATGAGCATTACCCTCAAATCTTCGATGACATAGAGGAGCGTTTCAAACCACGCCAACTAACGGAAAATTCCATCAATACTATATTCAGAAGAATACGCACGGTTGTGAACTGGTGTTTGAAGCATAATATCACGACAAACGACCCTTTCGCCACCTTTGAGATGCCTAAGGTGCTGGACAGCCCTCCATTCTATCTGACACTTGAAGAGCGTGACAAAGTCTACTATGCCGACCTCAGTAACGAAACACCATCCACACAAGTATATCGTGACATATTCATGTTTCATTGTCTCATCGGTTGCCGTGTGGGAGACCTTGAAAAGATGACACGTGCCAACATCGTTGATGGTGCTGTGGAATACATTGCTGAAAAGACAAAGAACCACAAGCCACGCACCATCCGAGTACCGCTCAATGATAAGGCGAAAGCGATTCTCGCTAAATATGCAGACCTTGAAATGAGGTTGTTGCCAAAGATAAATCAGAACATATACAACCGTCAGATTAAGAAAATTCTTAAACTGCTCGGCATTGACCGCATGGTGACTGTTATTGACAACAAGACGCGTGAGCCTATACAGAAACCAATCTGCGATATTGCGACAAGCCACACTGCAAGAAAGACGTTCATCGGCAACCTGTACAAGAAGGTAAAAGATCCAAATCTTGTTGCATCTCTTTCGGGACACACAGATGGCAGTCGAGCTTTTGCACGTTACAGAGAAATCGACAACGAGATGAAACGCGAGCTGGTGAAATTGATAGACTGACCTATTGCGAATTTGCCAAAATTGCGTTTCAAAAACGGATATTAAATAAAAACGTTGGCGTTTAGAAGAAAATACTATACCTTTGCAGACAAACAAGAACCAAAAATACAATAAAAAGGTTTCAAAAATATGGTACAGACATCAAGCCAAAGCACTGTAAATAAGATAGAAATGAGGCTTAGAGGAAAAGGACGTGGTTCGATAGTCTTTCAACAAGACTATGCAGACTGTGGAACACCATCAGCCGTGAAGTCAACATTCCATCGGATGTACACTGACGGAATGTTGGTGCGGCTGGCTCATGGCATTTATTATTACCCCAAAGAGGACAAGGAATATGGACTTGGCATTATCTATCCGTCTGTTGAAGACATTGCCCAGGCTATAGCCAAACGAGACAAGGCAAAGATTGTACCTATGGGAGCATATGCCTTGAATCGTCTCGGATTGTCCACACAGATGCCCATGAATGTCGTGTTCCTGACCAACGGCGCACCACGTAGGATAAAGATCGGAAACGGGCGTGGCATCCTGTTCAAGCATTCTTCTTCGGGCAAGAACTTTGCCTATAAATCAGAGCTGATGATGCTTGTTGTAACAGCCATGCGCGCCATAGGCGAGAACAAAATAACCGACGAGGAACGCAACGTGCTTGTCGAGCACGCAAAGAATGTAAACGACAACGATTTCAACCATGATATAAAACTTGCCCCTGCATGGGTGCGCAAAATAATAATTGCACGATGAAATTCATAGACATACCAGAAGATAGACAACGTGAAGCTATCAATACCGTGGCATTGCAGACTGGATTGCCACCGTCAAGTATCGAAAAGGACTGGTGGGTAACGCAGGTGTTGAAAGCCCTTCATACTTTGCCATATGCAGAACATATTGCTTTCAAAGGAGGTACAAGTCTTAGCAAATGCTGGAACTTGATAGCCAGATTCTCCGAAGACGTAGATATAGCACTCAGCAGAGAATTCCTTGGCTTTAGCGGTGAATTGTCGAAGACTCAAATCAGCGACAGACTACGTCGCGCCGCCTGTTCTTTCGTAAGAGAGAAGATGCAGCATGATGTAAGGAAAGCTTTAGTGGATTTGGGCATACGGGCAGATGCCTTTAGTGTGGATGTTGTAATCACACCAGTCACGACAACAGACCCAGAAGTGATAACAATAACCTATCATAGTTTGTATGAAGTATCACCATATATCAAGAATATGGTAAAGATAGAAATCAGCGGCAGATCGATGATGGAGCCTATTGAGAAAAAAGCAATCAACGCTGCTATTGACGCCCATTTCAGCAAAGCTCCATTTGCAGAAAAGCCATTTGAGGTGAACGCTGTCATCCCTGAGCGTACTTTCCTTGAAAAGGTGTTCTTGTTGCACGAAGAGTTCAGAAAGAACGAGGTCAGAGTGGAGCGTATGTCTCGCCATATATATGATTTGGCAATGATGATGGATACTGAAAACAAAATTGCTGACCGTGCAATCCACAACGAAGCCCTGTATAAGGCGGTACTTGAACATCGCAGAAAGTTCATCGGACTTAAGGGCTTCAACTATGATGAGCTTTATCCTGCCACATTATGTATCGTGCCCAACGAGGATATTGCAAGACTATGGCAAGATGACTACAAGTTCATGTGTGAGCACATGATTTTCGGGCAGGTGCCTTCTTTTGAGGAACTGATAAGCAAGTTGTCAACGCTCAACGACAGAATTAGACAGTTAAATTACCGAAAGGCATGAACATAAACGAACTCGGCGAGGATCTTGAACAGCAGTTCGGCAAGCCACGCAACATAACAGAAGAGAACGTTAGGTTCATGCTTTCGCTCATAAAGGAAGAGTTTGATGGAACGAAAGTGAACGAGAATGTCGAAAAGCCAAGTCTTGAAGCCTTCGGCATGACCATTCTTGCTGTTATGTCATACCAAACTACACCTTGGGAAGAATTGGCAAAGAAACCTTCAATCCGCAAGACACTCAAATATATTGCCATTAGAGGAAACAGCCATTATGACGAGATGGAGGCATTGACCAAGGAACTGATACGGAAGCACTTTGATGGCATTACCCAAAAGATGGTATTAGGGTTCTTGAAGATTATTCGTGGGGTGTCGAATGAGGAACGTCCGACCAAACTTATTGAATATACTCCATTCGCAGCCCAATACTATGCTATCCAGTACGGACTTCACCAGCTTATCAGAGGTGAACATCCAGATGATGCAGCCGTCATTATCCATTGTGCAATAGAGGACGGCATATTGTTTCCAACAATTCCTCGCAGTCTGCTGGTCGATGAGTTCAACCTGAAGAAAAGTAGTTTCGACAAGTATTTCAGCAAGTATCATATAAACTTGAAATACGAGTCCGATGCCGTCAAGAAACAGGTTGAGGAGAAAATCAAATATCACAGAAGGTCTTTACGAAATGCCATAGGCTACAATGTCACCAATGAAAATGAGGTGCATTTCTACGACCGCAAATTAGGACGCAAGAACTTCCTTTCTATGATTATTGCATATTGTCGCAGCATATTTCGTTTCTGACAATCTGTTACCATTTACAATCCTTAGTCAAACGTAAAACAGCATTTGGCTAAGGATTTTTGATGTTGTCACGTTAATTCCATTAACAAAGAGTAGTCAATAGTAGTCGCATCCTACTGCCTATTCAAATCTCATCGAGAGCCGTCAAAAGCCATATACCTTTGCACCGTCAATCCGACAAACCAGCGGATTGGCGGTGTTCCTTTTTATCACGCTGTGAGAAAGAGCATCCTGGTTTACGAACAAGACAGCGTATGTATAACGAATAACAAAAGAAAAAATATGGTTGACATCATGTCATTGACACAAATGGGAGGAAAGGTTGCGCTTACCGTTACTACCGAAGATCTTCACCACTTTGCCAATATGCTATTGGCACAATCACGCAAGGAATGGGAGGATCAAATGACATCCTCTCATAATGAAGAACCAGAGGAAACCTTTCTTACAACAGAGGAGGTTTGCAAAATTTTCAATGTATGTCCTGCTACCCTATGGCAGTGGCATCGCACAGGCTACTTGCAACACATCAAGTTTGGCAACAAGAATATGTACCCTGCCTCGGCAGTCAAAGCCATTACCCACGCTCGATCCATGAACGAAACAGTTGTAGGCTATTGCAAACGGAAGAGTAAAGTGGACAAGAACTTGCCTAATGCTTACGACAACGATAGTAAAGAGAGCGTATGACGTATATAGAATACATGAACCAGCTTTGGCGTTCTGCTTTGTTGTCGCCAATGCCAGCGAGTGAGATAGCCTTGTTTGCCTACCTTGTGAACGAGAGCAACAAGCGGTATTGGAAAATGCCGTTTGCGTGCTCCACAACAAGAATATGTGAAGACTTGCGCCTTTCAAGGCAAACTGTCATCACGGCACGGAAGCATCTTGCCGAGCGCAAACTTATCGCTTTTACAGAAGGCAAATCACGGCATCTACCGTCCAATTACACACTGCTTGAATGGACAGGTGACTTGACAGTAGGCTTGACGGATAACTTGACGCATGGTTTGACACAGGACTTGACACATATTAAAGATAAAGACAAACACCAAAGCAAAGATTCTTTTATAAAGGGAAGGTGTGAGATTTTTGACAGTAAAAACGGAGGTGTATATGGAAATAGCAAACGAAAAGAAAATCGCAGGACTTGTCCAGTTCCTGCGGAAGGGACGGACTATGACGGGGCGTTTTAGACTGCCTATGTCGGAGGAACAGGCATACGAGTATCTTCTGGCAGCATATATCATGGAAGTACAGCTCCGTTATCGCAGGTTTATCTATAATGGTTTTGTTGAAGAGCAACTCAAACAGGTAGCCAATTGCCTGACTGCGAACACTGCAAAGTTCGGAATCGTTCTATGTGGCGGATGCGGCAACGGTAAGACCACTATGCTTAAGGCTTTGCAGAACCTTGTCAGACGATTGGAAATCCTCAAACCGAACCTATCGCCTAATGCTGGACATAGCTCTGATAACTACTATATTTTTACCATTGTCAATGCCATGCAGATTGTGCAATTCCGCAAGACGGACTATAATAAGTTTTGCAAATTGGCGGAAGCTGATATATTAGGTATAGACGATATTGGTACTGAACCTGCTGAAGTGCAGGACTACGGCAATTTCATGTATCCCATCAAGGAACTCTTGGCTATGCGGTATGACGCACAACTGTTCACGGTCTTCACCACAAACCTTGAGCCCAAGGAAATCCGTCAGCGATATGGTGACCGAATTGCCGACCGACTCAACGAGATGATGACAAAGGTGGTCTATCGTAATCCAACCTACCGGACAGAAAATGCACATATGGCGTACAGTCAAGGATAGAGGCAGTCTTTCGTGAGGGAGCCGACTTTTTACAAAAGTCCATGAACATAATAGGGACTTTTAGATTCACCTGCTGACACTGTTCACTTAAAAAGTCCTTCTATTATGCTCAGGCTCCGCCCGAGACCTGCTGCCATTATACCGAGTTACGCCTTTTACAATGTACAACAAGACAGAAATACAATATGCAAAGCAACATACCACGTGCCGCTATCCATGTCGGCAAAGACAAGAAATCTTTCTCCGCCCAAGTGGGTAATGAGGCGGAACGCAGAGGTTGGGACGAGAATGTTTATCGGTTGAAGAATGCCGATAAGGACAAGAACAACCATTATAATTTCTCTCGCAAGAATCTCAATTTTGAAATCGTCAGAGGCGGAAAGTTTGTTCCGCTTGGATCAAACCCTATTCCACTCCACGAGCGCATTCAGATGCGTCTTGATGAATTGGGCTTCAAGCCATACATGGATGCCAGGCATCCCGACCAAGTATCAAAGAATAGTCCGAACTGCACTGTCGGCATGATATTCAGTGGCGACCACGATGTGCTGTACAACCTCGCTTTTGGCAACCAAAGGATAGACACTGCCAATCCTGATGCAGATCATAGCCACATCGTATTGCAACAAGGCATTTATAAATGGGCAAAGGACACCTACGACTTTGCCTGTCGAAAATGGGGCGAGGAGAACATCATTAGTTTTGCCGTCCATTGTGATGAAACAAGCATCCATGCCCATGTACAGACTATTCCTGTGGAGAAAGTCAAGAAACGTGGACGCATCGGTAGCAAGTATGTCAACAAGAACAATCCTGACATAGTGCTTTCAACTAAAGAATGGAAAGCATTACCCAAAGAGGAGCGAGACAACTACACCAAGCAGACTGCCTCAAAGGATTATGTTGAGTGTGTGTCTTATGCCAAGGTGTGGGGAGAGACGAGAAAAGCAAAGTCGGAATATCTCTCGCAACTACATACTGACTATCACAATGAGGTTGGCTGCAAGTATGGTCTTGCACGCGGCATCCCTTACAATGAATTGTCCGAGGAGGAAAAGCGAGGACGAAGGCATAAGAACAAAGTCGTTCTTGAAGCCGAGCGACAGGCGAAAGCTGCTCTTGACAAGGTGGAGAAATACGCTGTTCTTGCCACTATTGACAAGCAAGAGCTCACCTTCCCTCTTCTCAATATCAAGACACCTGTTCAAGAGGCAATGGATGCCGTTAAGAAAGAACTTGCCATTCCTATTCCTGCACTTATCGGACAAAAGACTTGGCGAGAGGAACGGACAACAAACATCAATGATGCTATCAAGGCTCTTGTCGTTGCCATCAACGCTGAACGTGACAAGCAGAATAATGGTATACGAGCATCTGTCAACAAAACTTACACTTACTATATGCAGCAACTCAACAAACTGATTATTGAGAACAAGGCTTTGCAGAAAGGAAACGACACGCTAAAGGCTGAAAATACGGAGGTGAAACAACGCATATCGCAACTTGACGAGAACGCAGTCAGACGAGTAACCGTTCAAAAGGATGCCGTTATTGAAAGTCTCAATACCCAATTAGTCTCAAAAAACGAAGACATTACAAGACTCAAGACTGATTATAATACTTTATGGGAGAAATACAAAATCTTGGTTATTCAATGGAACGGCTTGACAAAGCAGCCAGAAATAATTGAAGCTGTTAAACGTGTGGAAGAACGCAAGGAACAAGAAGCGGAGGCAAAACGTGAGGAACAGGCAAGACAAGACAGATTCCAAGATGTGCTTGACCGATTCATTAGTGAAGGTCTTGAACAGCTCAAAGCCTTTTCGCAATCAAGCAGAATAGATTTCGATGAGAAAGAAGCCAAAGCAATCTATTATGCTATTATGGCTACTGCCACAAAATCCAACATTGCGCTTCGCTCTCCACAAGGAGCAAAATTTGCAGTTGAAAGATTTCTCGCGAGCATGGATTGGAATGGTTGTGGCAACTATCGGAGAGAATGTGTCGCACACTGGACAAAACTCTTTGCTACCGATGAGGTTGTTTATACCGAACCCATCATTCAGAACTTCCTTTCGTTCATTGATTACATGTCGTGCAGCGCAGATACATACATTTCACTCGGTGGCTCCAATGGTTGTGCTGACCAACTTACGAATTGGGACGGAACACAGAAGTTGGGATTAGGAGCACCACCAAAAAAGAAGTCACAAGGTTTATCCAGATAATGACAATGAGAGGCGATTTGTAGCGTTAATTACCACAAATCGCCTCAAATTACAGAAATGTGATGCCAGAAGTAAAGATTTCCAATTATTTATTCTTTCATCTGAATAAGATTTCCTACTTTTGTGGTCAATAATTGACAATTCTATCAAAAGAAAGTCTATTGGTTTAATCTAACCTCTGAGCAATAACATTGGAAGATAACACCAAACAGCCTTTAACGGCTGACGCTTCATTGTATAATGGGCAGCCTACCGACACAGGCTCATCGTGTCCAAGTGCAAGACTTACCTCTTGTACGCCCTCCATCTCAAAGAACAAAGGTGGGGTGTCGGTAGAGAATGCACCATCCGAAAACAAACAATGGTTTGTTCTGCGAGTTTCATATGGACGTATTATCAAGGCAAAAGCATTTGTAGAAGCTAAAGGATTTGAATGTTATGTTCCTATGCGATACAAAGAAGTGAAGAAACATGACAAGAAACGAATCATTACAGAACCACTTCTTCCCTCATTTCTATTTGTTCACGTCACAGCAGAACAAGTAGAAACTTTGATTCATGACAATAAAGTTGTGACAAATGATAGTAGAGCCTTGCTCAGCTACTACTTTGACCACACCATCCATCGTCAAGATAATCCCGACTGCAATCCACCACTCACAATCCAAGATGATGCTATGAACAACTTCATCCGCCTCACCTCCATCAAGAACCATCACATAATACCAGTCACATCAGAAAACATTCAGTTCAAACTGGGTGACAATGTTATTGTAACAGAAGGTGAATTCAAGGGTGTTCATGGAAGAGTGGCGAGGATAGCAGGGCAGCAGCGTGTGATTGTTGAGCTGTTCGATGGCTGCTTGGTGGCTACGGCGTATGTGCCGAGGGAAGCGATGAAATTGTATAATGAAAATTAAATTACAACAACGTTTATGACTAACGAAACAAATAATGTATAAAATATAAAAGTGTCTTAACAATAGTTCGTTAAAATTCGGCATATACATGTTGGCAATAAAATATCCACAGAGCCTCAGATTGTTCCTTGACGTCCAGATGGAAAGCCTTCGCATTGTCTGCCAAGCCGATGTGGATGACATTATCGTATCTACCGATAAGATAGAGAAGTCTCAAAAGGGACAAGTGGTTAGGATTATCGATGGCAAGTTTAAGGGAGTAACTGGAACCGTTGCTCGTTACCTAGGACAACAGAGAGTGGGAATTGTGATAGATGGGTTGCTAACATTAACAACGGCATATGTACCGAGTGCATTCATCTCGAAAATTATATAGAACAAGATGCTAGTGTTTGAAAAATTATTGATTTTCACTATGGTAGGATAACCTATCATAAATATTTAATTCACATATTATGGATAAATTGAAGTTTTCTCAGAATGAACTTCTTGAGATGGAATCTTTAGAAGTTCGTGGTGGTGCATCTGCTAACGCTATGGCACAAGGTTCTTGTGTTAATGAAGCAGCTGGATGCGGAGCGGGAGTTGATCAAAGCAACTGTACGAACAAGGCAACAGGCTGCGGTTCTACCGTTGTTGTAATAAAGCCAACTATACCGTAAATTCCAAAACAAAGTTGAAGAGTCTTGGTGGACAAATTAGCCAACGAGACTCTTCTTCTAAATTGAAAGAAAAAAATGAAGACAAGTAGATATAATTTTGTTTTGTATGATGAGTACTACGGGTATTGGTATAACTCCCTTAGTGGATTCTATTTTCGTCTGTCTCTGGAACTTAGTCGGAAAATAGAATCTAGTCTTAACTGTTTGGATGTTTTAAAAAGAGAAGCAACACCTTTATACGACAAACTTACTAAATATGGTTTTATTATCGAAAACAATTTTGATGAGTTGGCAATTATTAGAGAAAGACATCAAAGAGCGGTTCATTCTAAAAACTATTTCTTGGTAATACTGCCAACGCTTAATTGCAATTTTAAATGTTGGTACTGTATCCAAAATCATGTACCATCATATATGAAAGCTAATACATTGGAAGCTCTAAAAAAACATATTGATTATATGATTGAGGTGAAACAGATTTCATCTTTACATATAGATTGGTTTGGTGGTGAGCCTTTTATGTTATTCAAAAAAATCATCGTGCCTTTAAGTATGTATGCAATTGAAAAATGTGCATTACATGGTATACCTTTTATCAATTCATCAACAACAAATGGATACTTTATTACTCCAGAAGTTTCTAACTGTCTGACTGACTTGAAATTTACGAATTTTCAAATTACATTAGACGGAGAAAAAGAGTTTCATGATAAAGTTAAATTCATGGATGGCTGTTCTTCGACTTTTGAGCACGTACTTAATAATATCAATGATATATTAAATAAAAACGCCAATATTCGAATCTTTTTAAGAATTAATTATACTCATAAAAATCTATCTCTAGGTATAATTCCAGAAGTCAATAAACTTATTTTCAAAGAAAACCGTCCAAGAATAACAATTACCCCCAAAAAAGTTTGGCAAGAGGATGTAGATAAAAGTTTTGGAGTTGTTCTACAAAAAATCTTGGATGATTTTGAAAAATCAGGATATGTGGTTTCTCGTAGAGAAATAGCAACGACATTTATTCCTTGTTATGTAAATAAGGAATATTATAATGCCATAAATTACAATGGTAACGTAGTAAAATGTACTGCTTGCGATGATATCCACAAAGAAACAACCAAAGGTCGTCTTTTGGATGATGGACGTATTGTTTGGGAAGATAGTTATGACACGAAATGTCAATCCCCAACATTCGAAAACGAAAAATGTCTTAGATGTAATAGACTTCCAGTATGTATGGGGTTATGTCCTCGTGATTACATGTCAGGTTTCAGTCATTGCAAATATGAAGTTATGGACGAAAATTTTGAGGTTAGTTTATTAGACTATTTACAACATCAACTCGGATAAAAAACTTATGAAAAAGGTTCTAGCAATAACTAGTCTCTTGTTTCTTGTTTTGAATGGTAATGCTCAAGAATCATTAGATACTATCAAATCTTTTAGACTAAGTGAAGTTGTGGTTAAAGCAGAAAGAATTATTCATAAGGGTGATCACGATGTACTATATTTATCAAACGACAATAAAAAGTTTGGTACCAATGCTTTAGATGCAGTTTCATCCTTAGAATTGTTCCAAACAGCAATAAATGAAACAAAATTGGTTTCTTGGGACAGACAAAATGTATTTATCCTTATAAATGGCGTTCCATCAACGGCATATGACTTACGTGGATATAAGGGTGAGGACATAAAGAACGTAGAGTTTTATTCTATTGCTCCTCCTCAATACATGAGTCTGACTGCAGGGCCTGTAGTCAACATTGTTGTGAAGAAGAGGCACGATAGATCTTATGCCGGTTATTTCAACACTTCTAATGCTGTAAACACAGAATTTGGAACAAACCAGATTGACTTGACATATGCGGATTCTCTGAACCAAGTAAAACTGGATTATCTGATTGATTACAGAAACATAGGCAATATTGATAATCTTGCTGAATACACTTATAGTCCGCAACTACATTCTCAATATAGGGGTACAAGTCGCTATAAAGGTCAATATCATAACATCAGTGCATCGTACCAAAGATATCAGGGTAATCATCTGTTTAATGCTAAGGTATATACTATCATTGAACCCTTACAAGATGAAGAAAAAAGGGAGGGCCTTATTTCGACAGATGACACCCAATACAATGGTGAAGGTACAAGCCTTTTGAAGAGTCGTTCCAATACGGTGGCTGTAGATTTATACTATCGCTATTTATTAAAGAAAGGCCGTCTGTTTGCCATAAATGTGGTCAATACATTTGGAAATAGTTATTCGGATTCGAAGCAATCTATGCTCTCGGAGAATACAGGAAACAATGACTATGATTACAATTTACACTCAAGAGTGGATAATGATTCGTATTCATTTATTACAAACGCTGTCTATGCCTCTCCGCTTTGGGGTGGCTCATTGAGTGTAGGTTCAAGATATGAATATAAGCAACTTAATCAGACTTCATTCAATAACAAATACAAACCATATTCTCACAATGAGTTCCTTAATACGGGTGGTTCCTGGACATGGAATACAATATCGTTTGTTCCGGCTGTTGGATTGAATATATTTAAGCAGACATCCTCGGGTATATCGCAAACCTCTGTTCTTCCTTACATAAGACTTTATTCAGATTGGTGGGGAAAAGGTAAAATGAAAGGAACAACTGTGCAGTTGACGTTGACAATGCGTAATATATCTCCTTCGTTAAATGAAATCACTGAGAGTGAGACCTATTTAGACCCCTGGCTGATATCTGCTGGCAATCCAAAATTGAAAGATTATTGGATTACATCGGGGAAACTGTCGTTTGCATATTTCTCACCCAATAATAAAAATCAGATAGTCTTCATGGTACAGCCATCATACGCTAACAATAAGATAGCTACCACAATACTAAAAGAAGGCGATAATGTTTATTTCAGACCTCAAAATATAGGAGGTGATTTCGAATGGAGATTTGACCTTTATGGGAGTTGGTATCCATTTAAATGGTTAGAATTATCACCCTATGTTGAATACTATATCTCACGACTTGAAACTCCATCGCAAAATATCAACTTTGATTATTGGCGTATAGGTGGCAATATTACAGCATCATTTGAAAACTTGTCTTTGATCTTCAATGTTAATTCACCAACAAAGGTATACGACGGCGACCTTTTGTCACGTGGCAGCCTTCAATATGCTGGAACGATACAATATAAAATAGGTAATTGGTCAGTAGGTGCAAAATACAATTATTCAGGACACAACAACTATACTGTTTCGAATTTACCTATTCTTAGGTATAATGAGAACAAGGATTGGAAACCACTTCAGCATATGGTACGCTTGACTGCCACATATACATTCTCCGTAGGAAAATCAAGAAGGCACGATGGCAAGATTCTTATAGAATCAAGTAAAGACAATACCGGTTTAGGTAAGTTTAATACACCACAGATAAGCAAATAAAATGAAACGCTTCCCCTTTATAAAGCAAACAGATTCAATGCAATGTGGAGTGGCTTGCCTTGCATCTATATGCGAATATTATGGAAAGAAGTATTCAACCCAATTCATTTCAAAACTTTGTTCGTGTACCCCTACAGGGATATCTCTTCAATCATTAAAGTTGGCTGCAGAACAATTAGGCTTTGATTCTATGTGTGTTCGAATACCCAAAGATTCTATTTTGGAATGCAACTTACCATGTATCCTCCATTGGAATCAGAATCATTTTGTTGTACTATATAAGATTGAATCAAAACAAAAGAAATATTACATATGCAATCCAAGTAAAGGTCTTTCGATAGTAAACGATGATGAATTTACAGTTTCTTGGCTTAGTAAATCAGGAGTTGGCATAGCATTATTATTGGAACCAACTGAAAAATTTGGATTGCAAAAGGAAGTAATGACAACGAACAGACATTCGTTGTCATTTATTTTGAAGTACCTTAAAGAATACAGAAAATATCTATTTCAAATATTTTTAGGGTTATTGTTCGGTTGTGTTTTACAATTAACCTTGCCTTTTTTGACGCAAGCAATTGTAGACATTGGCATAAAGAAAAATGACATAGATTTCATTTTACTTGTTTTACTTGGGGAATTGGTTATTATTTTAAGCAAAGCTTCAATAGATTTTATTCGTAGATGGTTACTACTTCATATTTCCACAAAGATCAACATATCATTGATTAGTGACTTCTTTATAAAGCTTCTAAAGCTTCCTATGTCATATTTTGACTCAAAATTGATGGGGGATTTAATGCAGCGTGTAAGTGATCACGGGCGTATTCAATCTTTTCTGACCAATCAAATACTAAGTGTTATATTTGCTTTCTTAACATTCATTGTGTTTGGTGTTGTTTTGTTTATTTATAATCATCTGGTGTTTTCAATATTCGTTGTTGGTAGTGTTTCTTACGGAATTTGGGTCTCTCTATTTTTACAAAAACGAAAAGTTTTAGATTACGAACTATTTGAAAAAGAAGCAATAAACCAAAGCAAAACATATCAATTTCTAACATCAATTCAAGAAATTAAATTGCAAAATTGCGAAAAGAGGAGAAGATGGGAATGGGAAGATACTCAAGCAGACCTATATGGAATCCGAATGAAGACATTAAAACTTCAACAAACACAAGAAACAGGTTCTTTGCTAATCAATGAATTAAAAAATATTCTTATAACAGCTTTATCCGCAACAGCTGTTATAAATGGTAATATTACATTAGGAGGAATGTTAGCCATTCAATATATTGTAGGTCAACTTAATGGACCGATCGAACAACTAATGTCATTTGTATATTCATTTCAAGATATGAAGATATCGTTAGAACGAATAAATGAGATCCATAATGAAAGAAATGAAGATATAGCAACTATCGCTCACAATTTTAAACTGTCTTCAAATGGAGGCATTATTCTTAAAGGTATTGAGTTTAAATATGAAATATGTGCTGCAAAAAAAACTATAGATAGAGTATCCTTCGAAATACCTAAAGGCAAAATTACTGCTATAGTAGGGGCTTCAGGAAGTGGTAAAACTACACTTATCAAGCTCATGTTAGGATATTATCCTGTGCAAAACGGTAGTATTTCCATAGCTGGCCACGATATAAATGATTATAATTTAAAATGGTGGAGAAGTCAGTGTGGAGTAGTAATGCAGGACGGTTTCATTTTTTCAGAATCTATTGCACGCAATATTGCTGTAGATGATGGGGATATTGATTTTAATAGATTAAAAATTGCAGCAAAAATCGCAAACATTTGGGAGTATATTCAAAATTTGCCCTTAAAATTAGAAACTAAAATCGGCCAAGAAGGTTCGGGTATAAGTCAAGGTCAAAAACAAAGAATTTTGATAGCACGTGCAGTTTATAAGAATCCGCAGTACATATTTTTAGATGAGGCAACAAATGCCTTGGACGCAAAAAATGAAAGAATTATAGTGGAAAACCTAAATGACTTTTACAAAGAACGAACCGTAATTGTCGTTGCACACCGTCTATCAACCGTAAAGGATGCAGACCAAATTATTGTATTGGATGATGGACATATTGCTGAAATAGGAAATCACACTTCGCTTATTGCTAACAAAGGAGCATATTATAATCTAGTTAGAAATCAATTAGAGTTAGGTAATTAGTATGACGATTTCAAAAGACAATAACTCAGAACTTCGTTCAGAAAAAATGCAAAAGATTATCGATACACCCCCCGCATTTATGGTTAAATGGGGAACTGTTGTAATAATAATAGCCTTTGTATTGATAGCTCTTTTTGTAAGCCCATTGTTTTTGCATAGAATTTGATTTTTGAACTTCAATATTCTGTATAAATTTTCTTTCCAGTGTAAGAATGATTGGTTGGAAAACTTCATATGCTACAAAAAACAAACCCGATAGCTTGACGAATCAGGGGCTACAGGGATTAAATATTACAAGATAGCGTTTATCTTTGTATTTTGAGTGAGTTTGGAGAACTTATTGAAAAAGTTTTCGGAGTTTTAACTTATCAGTTGGAAGAAGTAACTACTCAGCACCCCCACAGCATAAGATAGTCAAGTAACTACTCATGCCATGGGGTACTGAGTAGTTACAAACAGCAAAAGACGAGTTAATTGATGTTAATCGCTAATTTGCAGTAAACAATTCATCTTCTGATATAAACTACGCAAGATTTATTTCTTGCATACAATGGGAACTTTATGGTATCATTTACGCTTTATGCCGTAAAGTTTCTTTTGATTTACAGACACTTACAAAATACATACTGGTTCTAACGTGAAACCAGACCAGTGGACAACGGAATAATCACCCCCGAACCGATGCCAAGCAAAGCGCTGACCACCATCAACTGCCACATTTTGTCCGAAAAAAGATAAAGTACCCCACTGGCGGCAAACATCCAAAGTCCCGCTTTCAGCAGACGCACAAAGTCACGTTTCTCGGCCAGCTTGCCCGCCAACAGCACAAAAGGAATTATCAGCAGCGAAGGCAGGGAGGTAAGCATCTGTATATCCAATTCCGTGGCATGTGGAAAAATGGTGGTAAGCTGTCCCAAAATAGGTGACACGGCCAACCCCGGCAAGGAAGTCAATGCAGAGACAGACCAAATGCCGACAAGCGTGATTAGGGGGATTGTACCCCTTCCGGTATTGATTTTCATATAGTAGTATATTAATTAAATGAATAATGTGGGAACAACAAACCCACCTTCAGAATGTTCGTTTTTTAAGATTTTACTACGCTGCCCTTTAATAAACGCCAAATAATGCAAAACCCCGGAACTTTCATCCGCAAACCCCGTTGTTGTGGGATATTCGACGGGGAAAAGCCCCGCCGCCTAAACCTTTAAAAAACTTATTAATATGGAAGATTTGAATTTCAGAAAAGGAGATGCAAAAACTGAAGTATTCGGCTCAAACCGTATGTTACAACCCTCACCCGTAGAAAAGATTCCCGACGGACCTACTACCCCGGAAATCGCCTATCAGATGGTGAAAGACGAGACCTTCGCTCAAACGCAGCCTCGCTTGAATCTGGCTACATTCGTCACTACCTATATGGACGAATATGCCACCAAGCTGATGAACGAAGCCATCAACATCAACTACATCGACGAGACCGAATATCCGCGCATCGCCGTAATGAACGGTAAATGTATCAACATCGTGGCCAACCTCTGGAACTCTCCTGAAAAAGAAACCTGGAAAACCGGCGCACTTGCTATCGGTTCCTCGGAGGCATGTATGCTGGGTGGTGTGGCAGCCTGGTTGCGCTGGCGCAAGAAACGTCAAGCACAAGGCAAACCGTTCGACAAACCCAACTTCGTTATTTCAACCGGTTTCCAGGTGGTATGGGAAAAATTCGCCCAATTGTGGCAGATTGAAATGCGTGAAGTGCCTTTGACACTCGACAAGACCACGCTCGACCCCGAAGAAGCCTTGAAGATGTGTGATGAGAACACCATCTGTATCGTGCCTATCCAAGGTGTTACATGGACAGGACTGAACGATGACGTCGAAGCCCTCGACAAAGCCCTCGATGCCTACAATGCAAAGACCGGCTACGACATTCCTATCCACGTGGATGCCGCCAGCGGCGGTTTCATCCTCCCGTTCCTCTATCCCGAAAAGAAGTGGGACTTCCGTCTGAAGTGGGTACTCTCCATCAGCGTCAGCGGACATAAATTCGGCCTGGTTTATCCGGGGCTGGGTTGGGTTTGCTGGAAAGGCAAGGAATATCTGCCCGAAGAAATGTCATTCAGCGTAAACTACCTCGGTGCCAACATTACTCAGGTAGGCCTGAACTTCTCCCGTCCTGCCGCACAGATTCTGGGTCAATATTACCAGTTCATCCGTTTGGGATTCCAGGGTTACAAGGAAGTACAGTACAACTCCCTGACCATCGCCAAGTATATCCATGACGAAATCGGCAAGATGGCTCCGTTCGTAAACTATTCCGACGAAGTTGTGAACCCGCTGTTCATCTGGTACTTGAAACCGGAATATGCAAAAGCTGCCAAATGGACTCTCTATGACCTGCAGGACAAGCTGTCACAACACGGTTGGATGGTACCCGCCTATACTCTGCCTTCAAAGCTGGAAGACTATGTCGTAATGCGTGTCGTTGTTCGCCAAGGATTCAGCCGCGACATGGCAGACATGCTGCTGGGTGACATCAAGAATGCCATCACGGAGCTGGAGAAACTGGACTACCCGACTCCCACCCGTATGGCGCAGGAAAAGAACCTGCCGGTGGAAGCCAAAATATTCAATCACGGATGCCGTACACATAAAAAGTAACAGCTAATATGGAAAAGAAAATATCAATTTCACAAATAAAGGAGGTTGCCCAAGAAGCCTACAACGAGGTGAAGGGCAGTACGGGAGGCAAGAATGCGGATTATATCCCCTACCTTGCCAACATAGACTCCAAACTGTTCGGACTCAGCATCTGCCTGATGAACGGGCAGACCATCAATATAGGCGATACAGACTATCGTTTCGGTATAGAGTCCGTCTCGAAGGTACACACAGCCATCCTTATCCTGCGCCAATACGGCGCACAGAAAGTGCTGGACATGATAGGTGCCGATGCCACGGGACTACCGTTCAACTCCATCATCGCCATTTTGCTGGAAAACGACCACCCTTCCACTCCGTTAGTAAATGCCGGTGCCATTTCAGCCTGTTCCATGGTGCAGCCAGTAGGAAACTCCGACAAGAAATGGGATGCCATTGTACAGAACATTACCGAGCTATGCGGCTCTGCCCCGCAACTCATCGACGAACTGTACAAATCGGAAACGGCTACCAATTTCAACAACCGCTCCATTGCCTGGTTGCTGAAAAACTACAACCGCATCTACGATGATCCGGATATGGCACTCGACCTCTATACCCGCCAGTGTTCTCTCGGCATCACGGCCCAGCAACTGGGCATTGCCGCAGGAACCATCGCCAATAACGGTGTGAACCCAGTCACCAAACAAACGGTGTTCGAAGCCAGCCTGGCACCGAAAATCACGTCGATGATTTCTACCGTAGGCTTCTACGAACATTCAGGCGACTGGATGTACACCGCCGGCATACCGGCCAAAAGCGGTGTGGGCGGCGGCGTAATGGCCGTATTGCCCGGTGTCATGGGGGTATCGGCCTTCGCTCCTCCCCTGGACGAAGCGGGAAATTCCGTAAAGGCCCAATCGGCAATTAAGTTCATCATGAACAAGCTCGGTCTGGGTGTGTTCAACGGTGATAACGTGACAATTACAGAATAAGATTTTTTAGTTATGAGTTATAAGTGATGAGTTATTTGTTGGTATATGCATCGTAATTAGCAAATAACTTATAACTAATAACTCATAACTTCATAATGGACTTCATCATGAAAATGGCTCTATCAGAATTTGTATTGCGGGAAAAAGGTATTTACGGCATATTACATGTCATCATACTGATACTTTCGTTATTTTTAGTCATCAGTATCTCTGTCGACACGTTCAAGGGGATTCCCTTTTACGAACAGTCAGTCTACATGAAAGTACAGCTGTGGATATGCGCTCTGTTCCTGGCTGATTTTGTGTTGGAATGGTTTCTGGCAGAGAAGAAGGGGCACTATGTAGCCACACATTTCATTTTCCTACTGGTAGCCATACCTTACCAAAATATCATTGCCTATATGGGATGGACTTTCTCACCGGAAATAACCTATATGTTGCGCTTTATCCCATTAGTACGGGGTGGATATGCCATGGCTATCGTAGTGGGTTGGCTGACGTACAACCGTGCATCGGGACTGTTCGTTTCCTATCTTACCATGCTGCTGGCCACCGTCTATTTTTCCAGCCTGGCCTTTTATGTCATGGAGCATGGTCCCAATCCTCTGGTCAAAGGATATGGAGATGCTTTGTGGTGGGCATTTATGGATGTGACGACGGTAGGTTCCAATATCATAGCAGTCACTCCCACCGGACGGGTACTGTCTGTACTGCTGGCTGCGCTGGGCATGATGATGTTCCCTATCTTTACAGTGTATGTAACGAGCCTGGTCGAACGGCGCAATAAGGAAAAAGAAGAGTTCTACAAGAAAGCGGCACAGAAGCCCGCGCCTAAAGCTGATGCTTCCTGAATAGTTAAAACCGGAATTTTCACTTATCCGTTGGGAACAACTCTTCCCAAGTGTTGTTATAGACGCTGATTTTGAATATATTTTTCATCTAAAACCTTAACTTATGGCAAATATTAAACAAACAGTGAAGCTGGGGGTATTTACCCTGGCAATCATGAATGTGACGGCAGTAGTATCCCTACGTGGACTTCCTGCCGAGGCCGTGTACGGAATGAGTTCGGCCTTCTACTACTTATTTGCAGCCATTGTTTTTCTGATTCCGACGTCACTTGTCGCCGCGGAACTGGCTGCCATGTTTCAAGACAAGCAAGGCGGTGTGTTCCGCTGGGTAGGCGAAGCCTACGGAAAAAAGCTGGGCTTCCTTGCCATCTGGGTACAATGGATTGAAAGTACAATCTGGTATCCTACCGTATTGACATTCGGTGCCGTATCCATTGCTTTCATCGGCATGAACGACGTACACGACATGTCACTGGCCAACAACAAATATTACTCGCTCGTCGTTGTCCTCATCATCTACTGGCTAGCCACATTCATCTCCATGAAGGGTATGAGCTGGGTAGGTAAAGTGGCAAAAGTCGGCGGCCTGGTCGGGACCATTATTCCTGCCGCACTGCTGATTATCCTAGGTATCATCTACCTTGCCACCGGCGGACACTCCAACCTGGATTTCCACAGCAGCTTCTTCCCCGACTTGACGAACTTCGACAACGTGGTGCTTGCTGCCAGTATCTTCCTCTTCTATGCCGGTATGGAAATGGGCGGTATTCACGTAAAAGACGTGAACAATCCCTCCAAGAATTATCCGAAGGCAGTGTTCATCGGTGCGGCCATTACGGTTATCATCTTCGTACTCGGTACTTTCTCACTGGGTATCATCATCCCGGCCAAAGACATCAGTCTGACACAGAGTCTGCTTGTAGGCTTCGACAACTACTTCCATTACATCCGTGCTTCCTGGCTGTCACCGATTATTGCCATCGCTTTGGCATTCGGCGTACTGGCAGGTGTATTGACATGGGTTGCCGGTCCGTCCAAAGGTATCTTTGCCGTAGGAAAAGCAGGCTACATGCCTCCGTTCTTCCAAAAGACAAACAAGCTAGGCGTACAGAAGAATATCCTTTATGTACAAGGTGGTGCAGTAACCGTGTTGAGCCTTCTATTCGTAGTCATGCCTTCCGTACAGAGTTTCTACCAGATTCTGTCACAGCTGACTGTAGTCCTCTATCTTATCATGTATATGCTGATGTTCTCCGGAGCCATCGTGCTGCGTTATAAGATGAAGAAGCTGAACCGTCCGTTCCGTATCGGCAAGAATGGCAACGGATTGATGTGGCTCATCGGTGGTCTTGGTTTCTGCGGATCATTGCTGGCATTCGTACTGAGCTTTATCCCGCCCAGCCAGATTTCAACAGGCAGCAACACAGTATGGTTCTCCGTACTCATCATCGGTGCGCTGATTGTAGTCATTGCCCCATTCATTATTTATGCTTCCAAGAAACCGTCCTGGGTTGACCCGAACAGTAGCTTCGAACCGTTCCATTGGGAAGAACAACCCGCTGTACAGACAACCGGTAAAAGTGTTACAAATATGGCTACCGGTAGCGCCACTACCAGCAACAATGGCACAAGTAATTCTACCACAAGTGGAAATATGGCAAAAGACACAACCAATATCCCCAAAGGATAAAAGGTTATAAGTTGAAACTAAAAAAGGAATATTCCCGGTGATTTCGGGGATATTCCTTTTTTAGTGTTATATGATACCAGAAGACGGGAATAGTCAGAGATCCAATTCCTGCATTCTCTCCCACGCCCTTCTGCTCTCCTCCACCAACTCTTGCATGACCGACGCCACAGACTGCACTCCCTTTCCATGCAGCAAGGCAGATACCTGCCCTATTTCCAGTTCCCCTTCTTCCAAGTCACCCTCAAAAATACCACGTTTGGCACGGCCGCGCCCTAAAAGGATACGAAGTTCTTCCTCTGAAGCTCCCACAGCCTCAGCAGCCTCTACGGCGCTGCGAAAGTTATTGCGCACCAGACGCACCGGAGCCAACTTCTTCAAAAGCAGACGGGTATCCCCTTCTTCCAAATGCAAGCAGTAATCCTTGAACACCTCGCTTGCAGAACTCTCTGCCGTCAAGGCAAAGCGTGTACCAATCTGCACACCTTCCGCACCCAGCACCCGGGCAGCCAACATGGCCTCACCCGTTGCAATGCCACCGGCGGCAATCAGCGGAAGTGTAGTAACTGCACGTACAGCAGGTATCAGACACAGAGTGGTAGTCTCCTCCCTCCCATTATGCCCACCGGCTTCGAAGCCTTCGGCAACTATTGCATCAACACCCGCCTCTTCAGCCTTCACGGCAAAACGCGAGGACGAAACAACATGCACCACCGTGATGCCACGCTCGTGCAACCAACCGGTCCATTTCTTCGGGCTGCCGGCAGATGTAAATACAATCTTCACTCCCTCGTCGGCCACAATCTGCATTATCTCTTCTATCTGGGGATACATCAAGGGAATGTTCACACCAAAAGCATGATGCGTAGCCTCACGGCATTTCCTAATATGCTCCCGCAACGTTTCGGGATGCATCGAACCTGCGCCGAGCAAGCCCAGCCCTCCCGCATTGCTTACAGCAGCAGCAAGTCTCCAGCCGCTACACCACACCATACCACCTTGAATTATCGGATATCTTATTCCGAATAGAGAAGTCACTCTGTTCATTATTACTTTTTTTAAAGGTTTACTAATGAAAACAAGAAGGGGAGAAAGAAAGTTCAAAATTTGACAAAAAGTGATAAATTACTGTTGTTCCAAAACAGTTATCGAATCTCCATACGCCTTCAATACTTCCAGCGTACGGGCACGGCGCTTGCAACCTTTGAAATTCCAAAACTCACGGGTAAAAGGCGCCATCAGGTCTAAACCGGAAATTCCACCGCCACTGGTACCCTGCCAACCGCCCACAGCCATATTATTGGCCCGCTCCGTCACCCGGTAACGCAAACCGGTTGCTTCAATCTGCTCCACCGTCTCACGCGGACCAGCATCAAACGGATGTTTAGCCCAGTTCGTAGGAATCATCAGAATCTTAAGTGCATAAAATTCGTCTCCCCGCCAAGTATCTTTGTCCACCTTAATCTTTTTCTGGTAAATGGGGTCCCAATTATATTTAGTATTGGCCGTATAAGGGCGTAGGGTAAGCACAACCTTTTTCTCGGGCACTTTCGGTATGACGGGCAGCGAATTATCAAAATCCATCCATGACTTGTCCGTCACCGCTTTCGGAGTACCTAAGGAACTGTTCATTTCAAGTTCCTTCAATACCTCCGGATTCAGCTTCACCTCCCCTTCTCCCTTCAGCAACCGGTTCAGCCTCAACGAGTCTTGAGAAGTCCAATTTTGGGCATAAAAAGGGAAGGCTACTGCACAGAGCAGCCCCATTACAAGTATAAATCTCTTCACTTGACAGTTTGATTACTTAATACCTAATCCTTAATCCCTAATCCCTAAAAACATTTCACCACCACATATATCCACTGCCACAAAGTGGTTCGTCATAGCAGGGATCAATCGTCCACATAGTCCGTGGATACTTACGGGTTTCCCACCAACGGCGGTAGCGCGAGGCGGCATCCAGCACCTCTTCGTCCGAAAGGAAGTAAATACCTTCATAATTCTCCGCATCTGTATACACCATCTTGCATCCCATTGAAGCGTTGTTCCCGAGACGGATAGTCTCTACCGTCCACAAGATGCATTCGCCCAAACGCAACTTACCACCTGCCGAATAGGATACCGGAGCCAAGGGGAAAGAGGGAATAACCGTCAAGTCCTCGGCATACTTCAGCAATTCCTCTATATCTTCGGAAGTGAACTTGGGCATATTACTCAATCCATCCGGACTTTGGGTAGAATATTTACCAGCCTTCAACTGCTTGACAAACAAGTCTACATCCGGATGGTTGTAGTCCAACGTTTCTTTGCTGCAAGAGCCCAAAAAGAGAACAGAAAGAGTAAAGAATATGAGCAGCATAGTCTGCCCGAATATATGTAATTTATTGTATAGAGTCTTCATATTTGTATGGTATTTAAGATTAATAAGTCATGCGCACGCCGCACAACAGATTCAGATTGGTGGGCCGTTCCGTACGCAAGGTTCTTGTCTGCGAGTCCGTATCGAAATGATGGGATACAGACGGCTCTGCAAACAAGGCAAAACGGTCGTTCATTTTATAGCGTACCCCTACTCCGGCAGCAACCGACAACTGTACCGGCTCTGCGCCGAAACCATTGTCCGGAGCACCTGCAATGCATTTCTCGGCTGCTCCGCCTACCATAGCATAGAAATCCACTTTCGGCGTACTGGCCAGCATCATGTTCAGCCTTACCGGAACTTCCAGCGTATGCAACGTATGGTCACCATCCAAGCAATTATACTGAAGACCGACTTCCAAGGAGAAATGCTTGTTCAAACGACGTTCCACGCTTACCCCGGCCGTGAACGGCATATGAAAATTCCCTTTCGGCAGGGAAATGCCGATGCCTGCTTTCAATGCCCAATTACGGGGCTTGGATGGCGATACAGCCACAGACTTTGCCGGTTCTTCCTCAGAAGATGGCAGCATTCTATCTATATCAGCATCCTTATGGCCAGGATTTGAATGGTAGTTTCCGTTTCCGGCCGGAGTTCCGTTACTGTAATAACCGTTTCCCGGCTGCTGCCGGTTTCCGTACACCCGTTGGGTAATCCGGATGGAAACATGGACAGACACGGATTCATCCTCATCGGCCTGCGCCGTCAATCCTGCCGGAATGCCGTTGGCGGGATGCTGTGTACCGGGCTTTTGTGCCATGGGGTTGGCCTGATGGATAGAGGGAAAACTTTCCTGCACCACATCCCCGTTCAAGTTACCTTCCGGCGTCATGGCCGCCACTTGTGTAAAGGCCTCCTTGATTTCCTCTTTCGGAGAGAAATACCAGAAAGCGGCAGAAGCAGCTCCCAGTACAAATACAACAGAGGCGGCTGCGGCTACGCGGTGAAACCTCGGAGAAAGAAAAAGCTGCCTCCTGCCTTTTGCGGCAACCGGTGACGGCAAGTCACGTTGCAACCCTTCCCAGAAGTCCTCCCGCACTGTCATCTCTGCGCCGGCAAGACGACTGCGGAATAAACCGGTTATTTCATCATTTTCTCTCATATTCAGTATATTCTTTAATTCTTTTTATCAACAAACACTTGGCACGATGCAACTGCGAGGTAGACGAATGCTCTTTGATGTGGAGGATTTCGGCTATTTCCTTGTGCGATTTCTCCTCAAAGACGTATAAGTTGAATACAGTACGGCATCCATCGGGAAGTTCCGCCACGAACGCCATCAGCATTTCTTCGGAAATGCGGCCTCCGGTTTCGGCAATGCCCGCTTCATCCGGAATGTCGGGCAATTGTTCCTCATTCACCACCAGTTGGCTGAAACGTTGCTGTTTCCGCAGGTAGTCTATCGCCTGCGTCACCATTACCCTTGTCACCCAGGTACCCAATGCACATTCGCCACGGAAGGTGAAGTGGGTGAAAATTTTGATGAAGCCATCGTGCAATACGTCATGGGCCGCATCGACATCGCCCGTATAGCGGTAACATACCGCCAGCATCTGCTTGGAGTAGAGGGTGTATAATTCCTTTCGGGCGGAATCCTTTCCTGCCCGGCAGCCCTCAATCAGTTCTATCTCATTTTCCAATGTCAGTGCTCGTTTTACGGACGCCTCTTCGCGTCGTTTGTTAGTTAGACGCAGCATTGCGGAAAATGCTGCTGAATTAATTCTAAAAAGAAGTTAAAGAACGGAGATTATTTATATTTGGCTCTCAAAGCCTGTATTTGCTTGTCCAGCATCTCATCCAATTCATCAAATTCATGCCAATACAGAAAACCGGGAACCATGTTGACGTAATTGATAAATTTCTTATACTGCACAAGAAACAAGGCCTGGTCCCGAAGACTGTCGTCACCATCAAAAACATGCGCCAACTCCCTGGACATGGCAGCACTCATAAGAGCATCTGTTTTCGTTGCATAGTAATCACTGACATCCTTTTGTTTCCTGCCCAACTCAAAATAAGTCTGCAATACATCCTGCAACATACGTTTGTCCGGTATATACTGCATCAATGAAGAACCTTTCAGCACGTCCAGCGCATCTGTCCTATAAGAGAATTCATCCATATTATTGAAAAGCTTGCCATACTTCCACAGAGTATCTATCGGTATCTTGGATACATCCATATCATGTTCCCTCAACAACAGACTCATGTGTATGTCAATATCCAACAAGTGCTTTATATTACGGAGCTCCTGCCTATTATATTCCAACTCTTCCGTTACCAACTGCATCGTAGCACGCACTTCCTTTTGACGGGCATTCTCGGTAATCCGGTCACTTCCCCAGAAAGTGACAATGATACCCGCAGCCACAATACTGAACTGACGGAAATAATCACCTATGTGCCAACTTTTTACCGTATGGTTCAGCCTATTAAAGTTTATCTTTCCCATATCTTTTTATTCTAAATGATACTTCTTTTCAAGCGCTTGTATTGCCTCGTCTATACGTTTTCCCACACGTTCTACATAGTCCGGCGTGAAATAGTTCTGCGCTACCCTGACAAAGTTCCGTACCGACCTGTCCGACAAGTAAATATCCCACGCCTCATATCCTCCACGATTTATCTGGTCCGTCTGTTCGTCAGTCAATGCCAAATGGAAAGGAACCATAATTTCGTCCTTCATATCGTAATAGCCATTCATAGTTGCCTTAAATCCATCCAATACCTCATAGATTCCGGTCAACTGCAACAGTAGCTCTTTATCTGAAATCTTCTGCATCAACATGGAGTTTTTAAGTATATCCAATGCATTCTGACTATAATAAAAACTGCGGATATGCCCCATAAGAAAGCGGAACTGTATCAATGAATCTTCCGGTATCGTCCGATGCTTTAAGTCATGCTCCACCAATAAGCTGGAAAGACGTTCATCCTCTCTAAACTCTGAAACGATACTCTTATAATTTTCCCGGTTACTTTTCAGTTCATCCCTAATCAGCGACATGGTGGCTTGAATATCCTTTTTCTCGGAGTTTTGAGTAACCAACTCACTACCGACAAAAGTAATCAGTACGCCAATCACCACAATGGAAGTCTGCCGGATGTAGTCTCCCACTTGCCAATCTTTGACAGTTGTTTTTACTTTATTCCATGTTATGTTTTTCATATCTTCCTACACTATTATCCATTACTATGAAACACATCATCCGTTATAGCCAAACGCATCATCTATCCGTCCCAAACAGACCATCTGTTTCACCCCAATACACCTTCTGTTTTTCCAAGAGCCACTACTTTGCTAGTTACCAATAGAAAGCCTCTCATAAATCTGCCGTAATGCAGCATTCTTTATGAGAGGCTTTCCTTATTATTCTGCAATAATGCTTTCCGCCTTTATCAACATGCTTTAAAGCTCATGTCCAATCCTTTCACGGAGTGAGTCAAAGCTCCTACGGAAATAAAGTCTACACCGCATTCGGCATAGTCGCGGAGCGTATCAAACGTGATGCCACCGGAAGATTCCGTTTCATAGCGGCCACCTACCATCTCCACAGCTTTCTTTGTCATTGCCGGGGTGAAGTTGTCAAACATGATACGGTCTACGCCACCCAGGTCGAGTACTTGCTGCAATTCGTCGAAGTTGCGCACTTCTATTTCTATCTTGAGGTCCTTACCTTTTTCCTTGCAATATTCCTTCGCACGGTTGATGGCCTTGTCAATGCCTCCCGCAAAGTCCACATGGTTGTCTTTCAGCAAAATCATGTCGAACAAGCCGATACGGTGGTTTACACCGCCACCGATTTTCACCGCCATTTTCTCGAGGATACGCATGCCCGGAGTAGTCTTGCGGGTATCGAGTACACGGGTATTCGTACCTTTCAATTGCTCGGCATACTTATGTGTCATGGTGGCAATGCCACTCATGCGCTGCATGATGTTCAGCATCAGACGCTCCGTTTGCAACAAAGACTGTATCTTGCCTTCCACAATCATGGCCACATCACCCGGCTTTACGGCTGTACCGTCATTAATAAACACTTCCACCTTCATGGTAGGGTCGAAACGACGGAACACCTCCTTGGCTATCTCGATACCGGCCAGTATGCCCGGTTCTTTTATCAGCAGTTTGGACTTGCCCATTGCCGTAGCAGGAATGCATGAAAGGGTTGTATGGTCTCCATCGCCTATATCTTCGGCGAAAGCCAGGTCTATCAGCCTGTCAATCAATTCTTCTTCCTTATTCATCTGTTTTATCTATCCTTATTTGATGTATAACATATTTGTTCTGTACTTTTCTGAAGAAACAATTCACCCGAAAGTTTCCATTTGCGGTCGTCAAGGTACCAATGACGAAACCAGACTCATCACGTTTCCCCTGATGGTTCACATTAAAACTGCCAACCTTGTGGTTGGAGAAGAAAGCAGCCATTGTGCCCTCTGCCGTCCGCTTGTCGGCGTGGGTCGACTTATTCTGAATGATTAAATCGACCTTGTCACCCAGATACTTGTTGAGTTCCTGAGAGCTTCCTTCCTTGAAGGCCCCAATCACTCCCTCGGAAACGTTCTGGGCCAGCAGCACAGACGTCCAAATGAAGAGACCGGTCAACAAAAAGACTACCCGTTTTTTCATTTTCACAAGTATTTATGATAGGCAAAGGTAAGCATTTGTCTCAAAATACAATAAAAAAATGCTAAATTTGTGCGCTAATCAAAACAGAACCAGTATGAAAACTACTCTGCTCGTCGTAGGACGGACTGTAGAACAACACTTTATAACAGCCATCAACGACTATGTGCAACGCACCAAGCGCTATCTCTCATTCGAGATGGAAGTCATCCCCGAACTGAAAAACACCAAAAGCCTCTCTATGGAAGTTCAGAAGGAAAAAGAAGGGGAACTGATACTGAAAGCTCTCCAGCCGGGAGATGTGGTCGTACTGCTGGACGAAGGTGGAAAAGAGATGCGTTCCATAGAGTTTGCAGACTATATGAAGCGCAAGATGAATACCGTAAACAAACGGCTGGTATTTATTATCGGAGGCCCTTACGGATTCTCTCAAAAAGTATACGAAGCGGCACACGAGAAGATGTCCCTCTCACGCATGACCTTTTCCCATCAGATGGTACGCCTCATCTTTGTGGAACAACTCTACAGGGCAATGAACATACTAAATGGGGGGCCGTATCATCATGAATAATTAAAATGCTCGGGCAGCCAGCGTACAATAGAACGCGACACTATGCGGTGTTCTACGCAAGGTTTGATGTACACTTGTAAAGGTGCTGCCCGTTCAGCTCAATAGCAATACTCACCACATTCTCACAGGTAAACAAGGAGTAAGGCAGAGTGTTCGTCCATCCTCCCACCATATCCATACGTACGGAGCTATGTCCCCCATACTATTTGGAATGGCTTTTCCAATCAAGTTCGTTATTTAAAACAGAGAAAAGAATTGATTAAGAGTTAAGAATTGTCGAAAAAATATTATTAAGGATTCTTAGTAAATTTCTCAGTAATAAAAGATGGAAATACACATGAACAAATACAAACAATTAATAGCGTGCAATACACGATACTAACAACATGTCGTGCAAGAAGTTAACAACGTGTCATACAAAAAACAAATATCGTGTTTGCAGGATATTAACCTCCTGCAAACACGATATTAATTTGCTTTTATACAAAGCTATACGAGGCTGACCACCTGCTGCAACAGCCCCGGCAATTCAAAAGTAGCATTCTTGATATCCGAAATCCGGTTCTTGCCTTCTGTCGTAAGAAAAAAACGCATCTGACGCTTATCTTCCTTACCTATCAGACGGGTAATGAGTTTCTTTTCCTCTACGGAACGAATGACCTTTGAAGTGTTGGAGGCAGACAAACCCAGTGCCTCAGCTATCTCACTGGAGGTAAGCTTAGGAGTATTGAGCAGCGTGCACAACAGCATTCCTTCATTCAGTGACAAATCGTACATCTGCGTAAACTGCACCTCGAATTCGGCAATAGCCCGATAAATATCACGAATTTTACATAAAGTCTCCATATCTTTTTCTCCTATATAAATAAGTTCACATTTGCTTTGTCCGCACGTTCCATATAGGTAGCCACGCCACCGATGGTTACTTCATCCAGAAGTTCTTCGTGCCGGATGCCCATCATATCCATAGACATCTGGCAAGCGATGAATTCCACTCCTTGCGCCAATGCTTGCGAGCGCAACGACTCCAGAGAATCCACACCCTTGCGCTTCATCAGGAAGCGCATCATGCGACTGCCCATGCCAAACATATTCATCTGCGACAACTTCAGTTTCAAAGAACTGGACGGCAGCATCATGCCGAACATCTTGCCGAAGAAATCTTTCTGCACGCTGGGTTTCTGCACTTTCTTCAAGACGTTCAGTCCCCAGAAGGTGAAGAAAATGGTTACTTTCTGTCCCGTTGCCGCTGCTCCGTTTGCCAAAACGAAGGTTGCCAGCGCTTTGTCCAGGTCGTCACTGAACAGAATCAGCGTCTTTCCCCTCCCCCCGGCTACGGGAGTGTTGGAAGCGGATGTACAAGCCGGAGCGCCTTTTTCGATGACTACCGTATAGCGTCCTTTCTCGTCATGCTTCTCTATCAATTTATTTCCCGTTGTATCGCACCAGGCAGAGGCGTCGCGGGCAAAACCGGCATCGGTAGCCACAATCTCCACACGCTCGCCCACAGCAATGCTATCCATCGCCTTCTTCACCTGCATGATAGGTCCCGGACATTGCAAGCCGCAAGCGTTTATCTTCAACGGTTCCTTTTTGGAGACAGATGCCGCCGCAGGAACATCGTCGTTGTCAGCAGAGGCAGCCGAAGAAGCAGAAGAAGAGTCACCTCCTGCCGGAGCAGATGGAGACGGCAGAGGCGCTGTTGCCATGGAATAGGTCTTATAACCACCTATCAGATTGCGCACATTGCGATAACCGCGTCCCATCAGGATGCACAGGGACAGATAACCACGCAAACCCACAGCACAGAAAAGCACTACCGGCTTGTCCGTAGGTATCTCTGCCAAATGCTCGCGCATTTCATCCAACGGAATATTGACAGCTCCCGGAATGGTGCCGAAAGAGAACTCCTCGGGCGTACGGGTATCTATCAGCATCACTTTATCCTTCTCTTCCACCAACTCGCGCCAAGAGATGACGGGTATAGCACCGCTAATAATATTCGATGCCACATATCCGCCAATGGCGATGGGGTCTTTGGCTGAGGAGAAAGGAGGTGCATACGTATGCTCCGTCTCCATCAAATCGTAGACTGTGCCACCCCGCTTGATGAGTCCGGCAATCTGGTCGATTCGCTTGTCCACCCCCTCGTAACCGATACATTGCGCGCCATAGAGTTTACCGGTTTTAGGATGGAAAGTCAGTTTCAAAGTCAAAGGCAGGGCATCCGGATAGTAACCGGCGTGAGATGCCGAGTGGGTCACCGAGCTTTGGTATTCCATGCCCCACTGCTTCAAGCGTTTGGCTGCAAGACCCGTAGAAGCTACCGTCATGTCGAATACTTTGGCAATGGAGGTGCCGATAGCTCCTTCGTAGGAGACGGTATTGCCAAACACCATATTATCGGCAACGATACGTCCCTGGCGGTTGGCAGGGTTTGCCAGGTAATTGAGCCACGGCTTTCCGGTCAGCGGATGAGGATATTCGATGGCATCGCCCACGGCATAGATGTCTTTTTCGGAAGTCTCCAAGTGTTCGTCTACCCAGATACCGCCCATCTCGCCCAACTTCAAGCCGACTTGTTGTGCCAATGCAGTGGCAGGACGCACACCGATGGAGAGCAACACCATATCGGCAGGAATGGTCTTTCCGCTTTTCAGGAATACAGTGATTCCGTTGTCCGTACGCTTGAAATGGGTCACGCCTTCTTCCAGATAGAGGGAGACGCCTTTCTGTAACAAATGCTGATGGATGGGTGCCGCCATGGAGAAATCGATAGGAGCCATTACCTGATTACCCATTTCGACTACGGACACATGGACACCTGCATGATGCAGGTTCTCTGCCATCTCCAATCCGATGAAACCGGCACCTACCACCACGGCGCGCTTCACCTGCTTGTCTGAGATATAAGCCTTGATATGGTCGGTATCTTCTACATTGCGCAACGTGAAGATGCCTTCGGAATTGATGCCTTCCAAGGGGGGCTTCACGGGGTTGGCACCGGGAGAAAGCAAAAGTTTGTCATAGCTTTCGTCGTACTCCTTGCCTTCCGCGTTGCGTATGGTAACAGTCTTGTTTTTGGGATGGATGGCGATTACTTCATTCTGCACACGCACATCAATGCGGAAGCGCTTGCTGAAAGATTCGGGTGTCTGTACCAGCAGCTTCTCACGCTCTGCTATCACTCCGCCTATATAATAAGGTAAACCACAATTAGCATACGAGATGTAAGGGCCTTTCTCCAATAAAAGGATTTCAGCCATTTCGTCCACTCTTCTCAGTCGGGCGGCTGCCGTGGCTCCACCTGCTACACCGCCAATGATTACATATTTCATAATTCTTCGTTTTTTAAGTTTGACGATGCAAAGAAAATAATTATTTTCAATAAAACATAATTTCCAAAGGAAAATATTATTAAAAGACTCATTTTTAATAAGAATAGGCATAAAAAAACGGATTATTACAAGTTTTTACACCTATAATAATCCGTTCAGTATGCAAGTTTTTATAAGCTTACCAACCAAGCCGAGCAAGACCGACAGCACTATACCATAAGGTAGAACGATAAGCGGCATTAGCAGCTTGAGCAGCAGCAGAAGTGGCAGTGGAAGGTATATAATGGCTAACCCCATTTGCCCGCTTCATGGAGAACATACCAACAGACATCGAATAAATCATCGGCGTTTTTTTCCAACAGACAGAAGCTGCATCATATGCTTGCTTCCATTCATCCAAGGCAACTTCATCCACAACGAGTTTTTCCATCATTTCTACGAAATCATAATAGCCTACATAATAAGACGATCCTACTTTACGCTGATCATAATCAAAGACCGATGACCGAAGAACTTCTCTATCTGCTGTCACTCCCGACAAAGCATTTGCTGTAGCAGCAGCTAAGTTCTCAAGCTCAGAAGATTTCAGCACATCTATAGCAGTGCCCATTGTCCAATTGCTATTACTTCCTATTTTTCCAGTATAAATTTCATCATAAGCAGCAAAAGTCCCAATAGCCATTTCTACCGCTGCACCTTTCTGAAATATAAATGGAAACATTCTATCATAGGCAGCACCAGGACCTGGATTCTCAGCAGGGAAACCAATATAGTAATCGCAACAATCACGCAACTCATACGCGACTTCCACCGACTGCATAAAGCAAGCATCAAACATAATAAAATCAAAATGAGGAGCGTTCTGTAATACTAACTTCAAGTCCTCAATATTCATATAATGCCCTCCTCCAGTCTTATCATTTCCTATCCAGCGAGTAGAAGGCAATGGAGTAGGTATCCATCCTTCCCCATGCGACCAATAAATCAAACCATAACTTTCCGCTTTATATAAAGAATTCCCAAACACATCATTGAATACCTCTTGCGTCTCAGCGACTCCGCACGAATTTCTATCTTCGTATTCTTTGACTATTGTTTCAACAACAGTACCACCTTTATTTTCAATTTCAATCAAACGAGGAAATCCCGTATCTATATACACCAATAAATGCATATCAGATGTATTATCAATTGAAGCCATCCCAGCTTTCAATTCCTCCAAATCCCCATCCGTAAAGCTAGCCAATGGATTTATACTATTATCCGCTGCCATATATACCAGCACAGTACGTTTCCCATCAATCGGAGGATCAGGTATCGGGTCATCACCACGACACGCCGACATGAACAAGGGGAAAACGAAGAAAAAAAGAAGATATAGTTTTGTTTTCATACTTGAAATCTTATTCCTGCGGTTTTGCAAATGTGAAAGCCTCAGGCTTCACCACCTGCAAAACCATATTCTTACTCTTCTTATACTTACCTTTTACCTTTACAGCCTCTTTTTCCAACTTTTTCCTGTTTTCAGAGAAATAAATCATGCAAGTATAGTCCGGCTTCTTCAGATTATACTCCAGATAATTCTTGAGCTGGTAAGTGTATAAATCACGCTTGGGCAAGAATCCATTCTTATCCAGCTCTACGCTGTCCAATACCTGGATGTCTGTATAATATACGATGGAGTCATTGAAAGAAGCCGCCACACCAAAAGCATATACAGCCTTTTCCTTATCTTTCATTGTAAAAGCCGAGCACAACGCAAAAACCAAAGCTACGGCACAAAGTATACGAACGTATTTCATTGAGTTATGAGTTATAAGTTATGAATTATCAATGGGGCAAAGATATAAAAAAAACCGCACGCCTACTAAAGACGTACGGTTTTTTAATTCCTTCTATTTGTCGGAAACTAATATTTCTTATTTATCCCAAATAAGATTTGAGCAATTTACTACGATTACTTTGTCTTAA
>ERZ791574.315-NODE-315-length-42142-cov-3.335686_pt1 | contig 42142 bp, 36 predicted proteins | sample MGYA00433098_ERZ791574 | MGnify/ENA primary metagenome ERZ791574 (study PRJEB30046, sample SAMN00791933) | human gut metagenome | study: EMG produced TPA metagenomics assembly of the A metagenome-wide association study of gut microbiota in type 2... | reverse complement strand
AACGTCACGAGGTAGAACGCTTCGTTTCTTGTTCGATGGGGATTATGATGAATTTAAGGCTACCTTGTATAAAATGGGTGAAACACCACTGCCTCGGTGGATTCGTCCAAAGGTAGAGCCGATTGATGAAGAGCGTTACCAGACAATTTTTGCCAAACATGAAGGAGCAGTGGCAGCCCCGACAGCTGGATTGCATTTCAGTAAACATTTGATGAAACGCCTTGAGATCAAAGGAATCAATATGGCGTTTTTGACCCTGCATATTGGTTTGGGAAATTTCCGGACTGTCGATGTGGAGGATTTGACCAAACACAAGATGGACTCTGAGCAGGTATTCATTTCCGAAGAGACTGCTGACATGGTTAACAACGTTAAGCGTGCAGGCGGTAAGGTATGTGCTGTAGGTACAACCGTCATGCGTGCAATGGAGAGTTCTGTCTCTACTGAGGGGTATTTGAAGCCGTTTGAGGGTTGGACCAACAAATTTATTTTTTCACCTTATGAGTTTAGTGTGGCCAACTGCATGATCTCGAACTTCCATCTGCCATACTCGACTCAGCTGATGATGGTGGCAGCCTTTGCTGGCTATGATTTGTTGATGGAAGCATATAAAGTGGCTAAAGAGGAAAAATATCGTTTCGGTACTTATGGCGATGCCATGTTGATCCTCTAAGCGTTTTAGAAGTGTTTGAAGAGGGGTAAAGTGCCCTCAGAGTTAATTTCATGCAGGTAGATACCTTTGTTTTGTTGTTAAAAAGTGGTATCTTTGCAAACGGCCTTGTGGTCCGCGGTAAATAAGTTGAAACGTCATGAGTAACTGCAAAATTTTATATGTCTGTCAGGAGATAACCCCTTATCTTGCTGAAAATGATATGTCGAAACTCTGCAGAAGCCTCTCGCAGTGCATGCAGGAACGAGGAAATGAGATTCGTACCTTTATGCCGCGTTATGGACTGATTAATGAACGACGTAACCAGCTCCACGAGGTGATCCGGCTTTCGGGTATGAATTTGATTATCGATGATAATGACCATCAGTTGATTATTAAGGTCGCATCGATACCTTCAGCTCGAGTGCAAATCTATTTTATCGATAACGAGGACTATTTCCAACGTAAAGCTATTTTGCGGGACAGTGAAGGAAATTCGTTTGCTGATAACGATGAGCGTGCGATCTTTTTTGCCCGCGGAGTGCTCGAAACCGTCAAAAAATTACGTTGGGTGCCCGATGTAGTGCATATACACGGCTGGTTCTCTTCTATCATTCCCGTCTATTTGCGCAATACGTTTGCCGATGATCCTATTTTCAAAAATGTGAAGATTGTCATGTCTTTGTATGACGATGCATTTGAAGGAGAGTTGGATGCGAAATTTGCTGACAAAGTACTCGGAGAAGGGGTGGAGAAAAAACATATTGCACTTTTGAAACATCCTACATACGAAAATCTGATGAAGTTCGTTATGAATTACATCGATGGAGTAATTTGTGAAAGTCCGACTCCGTCGGAGAAACTGATAGAATGTTTCAAAGAGTTAGGAAAGCCAGTGTTGCCTTACCAAGATAAGACAACTCCTGAGTATTTGGCTCAATACGAGGCGTTCTATCACAAAATTTTGACTAATGAATAGACGTCGGAATGCGGCTTTGGCCCTTACCTCTCTTTTGGTACTGTTTGTCTCATTGGGAGCTTGTACTAAAGTTGACAATACGCTGGGAGACTCATTAATCCCTAATGATCAGCAGATGCACATTTACCACGATACTGTTTCCGGTATTGAGGCTTATGTTGCTTTGGTTGATTCATTCCCATTGAATTTCAGTGGTTTTAGTTGGTATTATGGTTGTATTGGTGCTAAGCACGACGCAACATTTGGAGGCTTTGAGTCCGGTTGGTTCGGACAGTACGGTGGTTTGGGTTTTTATACCACTAACGATTATGAAGATGCTGATGTTACTGATGAATTTATCAAAGCACAAGCAGATTCATTGACAATTTATTTGTCTTTTGATGAAACATTGTGTGATGGAGATACCTCAAAGACGCAAACATTTAATATATACGAAGTAACCAAGCGCCTTTATGTAGATTCATTATATTATATCCGTGAGTTTAATGTGAATGAAGTCATCGATCCGGAGCCTTTGTTTACATTTGATTACAAATTGTCGGATGGAAATCCTATCGAGTTGCGCATGACAGGAGCGAAAGTTGAGGATCTGATGGATCGATTACAGCATGCTTCGAGATCGCTATATGAGGCTGATTCATTGTTTGTAAATGAGTTTAAGGGTTTATATCTTGCGCCAGCGTCCACGTCTTCGCGTAATGCTGCTGTGTTGTCGTTATCAATTACGTCAACGACACTAAATTTTTATGCACATAAAGATTATGTGGATGATACAAATACAGAACAAAAAGATACCATTGTAGGTTCGTATTCTTTTGATGCATCGACCTATACTGATTTGTTGAGTCTGAATACGTATCAGTTTGATTATTCAAGTAGTATCTTGGATCAGTCTCAGTTTAATGATACATCGTCTACGTCTTCTCCTGTTTCTGTAAGCTATGTGCAAGGTTGTGGCGGTGTGACAACCTATTTGAAATTTACGGAAGATTTTGCTAATCAGTTGAAAGATTTGAAAAAAGAGAAAGATCCGAATTCAACTATGGTGATTCATAGTGCAAGGTTAGAGATCGGGATAGAGGATCCTACACCTGAAAATTTGGATATGGCAATGACTCGATTGGGTTTTTATACTGATTATAGCTCTTTCCTGCCGGTTTCGGATTATTTATATACGTTGGAAGTTTCGGAGACGAATCCGATTACCTTGGCCTATGGAGGATATGTTAATCGTTCGCGTAATAGTTACACGATGGATATTACCCGAATGGTACAAACTATAGCGGATATTTCGGCTCAAGATTATATGATTGATGTAGGACCTTCGTTTTTTGAGTCATACAATCCGATGCATCGGGTGATTTTGAATACGTCAACAGATCCGTCGGCACCACTTCCGCTCCGTGTGTCTGTGACATACACATTGGTACGTAGACCAGAATAAAATGAAATAAAATAATAGTAAAACCTAAAGCCAGTCTTTAGGTTTTTGCGTTTGATATAGACTGTTGGTATGCAGGAAAATTTAGTAATAGTCGAGTCTCCAGCCAAAGCCAAGACGATAGAGAAGTTCTTGGGCAAAGAGTATATGGTTAAATCGAGCTTTGGCCATATTCGTGATCTGTCCAAAAAAGAGTTGGGAATCGACATCGATCATAATTTCGAGCCCCATTATGAGATCCCGGCTGACAAGAAAAAGCTGGTAACGGAATTGGGAAAATTAGCCAAATCGGCAAAGACCGTGTGGCTGGCATCCGATGAAGACCGTGAAGGGGAGGCTATTGCTTGGCATCTTGCTCAGGTGTTGGGATTGGATCCTCAAACGACGAAACGCATTGTTTTTCACGAGATCACGAAGAATGCCATTCTTCATGCCGTGGAGAATCCTCGTTCGATCAACATGAATCTTGTCAATGCACAACAGGCTCGACGCGTATTGGACCGTTTGGTGGGTTTTGAATTATCTCCGGTGTTGTGGCGTAAGGTAAAACCTTCGTTGTCAGCAGGGCGTGTTCAGAGTGTTGCCGTTCGATTGATTGTAGAGCGCGAAAGAGAAATTATCGCTTTTCAAAGCAAAGACTATTACAATGTTGTAGCGGAGTTTGTGGTGGACACTCTCGAAGGGCCCAGTACTGCATTCCGGGCGGAATTGAATAAACGTTTTGCTACGGAGCAAGAGGCAGAGGCATTTTTAGAGGCTTGCAAAACAGCTCGTTTTAGTGTGTCAAAAGTAGAGCAGAAGCCTTCGGTGAAAAATCCTTCTGCTCCATTTACGACTTCAACTCTACAGCAGGAGGCTGGGCGTAAATTGGGAATGTCGGTTAGTCAAACCATGTCAGTTGCCCAAAGACTGTACGAAGCAGGTTATATTACCTATATGCGTACTGACTCTGTGAACCTTTCTGCTCAGGCATTAGCTGCAGCGAAAGCAGAGGTTACGGCTCTGTTCGGAGAGGCCTATTCACAGGTTCGCAACTATAAAACCAATTCAAAAGGAGCACAGGAGGCACATGAGGCAATCCGTCCCTCTTATATGGATCGCCGTTCAATTGAAGGAACTCCGCAGGAGAAACGCCTTTATGATTTGATCTGGAAGCGTACTGTAGCTTCTCAGATGGCCAGTGTACAGGCGGAACGAACTTTGGTTGATATCGCTGTAGAGGGTCAAGCAGAGCATTTTACGGCAACTGGTGAGGTCATCAAATTTGACGGTTTTTTACGGCTTTATTCGGAATCAGTTGAGGATGAGCCGGAAAAAGATACGACACTGTTGCCAGCCATGAAGGTGGGAGATCTGTTATTGGCTAATTCCGTAACCTCTTCTCAGCGCTTCACGCAAGCTCCACCGCGATATAGTGAGGCCTCGTTGGTTAAACGCCTTGAGGAATTGGGGATCGGACGTCCATCTACGTATGCTCCGACCATTTCGACCATTATTACCCGTGGCTATGTGGTGAAAGAGAATCGGGATGGTGTCAAACGAAATTATGCTCAAATGGTTTTGACGAAAGGTAAAATTACGCGCAAGACTTTGAGCGAAACGGTAGGTAAAGAGAAGAATAAACTTTCTCCGACGGATATCGGTATGATTGTGACTGATTTTTTGGATACGCAATTTGCCGAAGTGATGGACTACAATTTTACAGCATCGGTAGAGAAGCAGTTTGATGAAATTGCGATGGGCGAGATGAGTTGGCCGGATATGATTCGTAATTTTTACGGCGAGTTCCACAATAAGGTCAATGAAGCTTTGGATAGCAAGCCTGTCAAAAGTAGTCAAGCCCATCAGTTGGGAGTTGACCCCAAGAGTGGTAAGCCAGTTTTTGTAAAGATAGGACGCTTTGGTCCGGTCGCTCAGATCGGAGGAGGCGAAGGTGACGAAGAGAAACCTCGTTTTGCCAGCCTCAAAAAGGGGCAATTAATCGCCACCATTACATTGGAAGAGGCGTTGGCTTTGTTCGAGTTGCCTCGTAATTTGGGTGAATTTGAGGGAAAAGAGGTCGTTATTGGGGTAGGCCGTTTTGGGCCTTATGTGCGTCATGACGGTAAATTTGTCTCTTTGGCCAAGACCGATGATCCTTATACGATTGAGTTGACCCGTGCGATCGAATTGATTGAGCAGAAGCGAATCAAAGATCAGAAGATGAAAGAGCCGATCAAGACTTTTGCTGAGGAGCCTGCCATGCAAGTATTGAATGGACGTTATGGTCCGTATATTGCATTCGATGGCAAAAACTATCGTATTCCGAAGGGACAAGTTCCCGAGGAGCTTACTTTAGAGGCTTGTCGTGAAATCATCGCAAAATCCAATAAGAATAAGAAATAGTAAGTCCTATTGGCCGTTTGGACAACAACGGATTATTTTAATCAATAGAAAGGCGAGATCAAGTAGGGATCTCGCCTTTCTGTTTTCAATATGTCGTGTGCCTGTTATAACAAATGTGTTACTTCTAATATCGCTCATTGCCGTTGTATTGGAGGTTACAGAGCGACTAAATATAATACGATAATATGTTTGGGGAAGCGAGCTATTTGTTGACTTGGCCTGGCTGTTACGAGTAGTATCTCAGATTATTCGGTGGGGCGGTTGGCTACATAATTGCGCCAACGCTCGATAACTGTTTGCATATCGTTGGGCAATTCGCTTTCGAAATGGATGTATTGGCCTGTGGTGGGATGTATAAATCCGAGGCTGCGGGCATGCAGCGCATGGCGAGGCAACTGTTGAAAACAGTTCTCGACAAACTGTTTGTATTTGGAAAATGTAGTGCCCTTGAGGATGCGGTCTCCGCCGTAACGTTCATCATTAAATAGAGGATGGCCAATATATTCCATGTGTACGCGAATCTGGTGCGTACGTCCGGTTTCGAGTCTGCATTCAATCAGATTGACGTAACCTAAACGCTCGAGCACTTTGTAATGTGTAACAGCATGTTTCCCTTGTGAACCGTCAGGATAAACAGCCATTTTTAGCCTGTCTTTTGTGCTGCGTCCGACGTTGCCAATAATTGTTCCCTCGTCGCTCTCCATATTTCCCCATACCAATGCACAATAGACACGGTCGATGGTGTGATCGAAAAATTGTTTGGCCAATTTTGCGTGTGCCCGTTCATTTTTGGCAATAACGAGAATTCCCGAGGTGTTTTTGTCAATGCGATGCACCAATCCTGCACGCATATCTCCACTTTGGAACAGCGGTAAATCTTTCAGATGATAGGTAAGCGCATTTACCAACGTCCCTGAATAGTTCCCATGTCCCGGATGTACGACCATACCGGCCGGTTTGTTCACAATGATGATGTCTTCGTCTTCGTATGGAATGTCAAGAAGTATGTTTTCGGGGATGATCTCAACTTCGCGGACCGGATAAGGCATGACAATCGAGATCCGATCAAGCGGTTTTACCTTGTAACTGGATTTGACTGGTTTCCCGTTTACCAGAATGTTGCCAGCATCAGCAGCTGTTTGAATCCGGTTGCGTGAGGCTCCTTCCATCCGATTGGTCAGGAACTTGTCAATGCGAAGCAGGGCTTGTCCTTTGTCAACCGTCAGACTGAAGTGTTCATACATTTCGTCTTGCTGCTCTTCGTCCGTGTCAGGCAGTAAAATGTCATCAGTTAACGGTTCGGTGAGATCATTCGGTTTCATCGATATCATTTGAGTCGGACAGAAAATTTAAGCAAAGACGAATGTCTTTAGTGCAGGCGATTTTATAGTTGATGCTGTTTAGCAGCAAGATGTGTTATTTTGTTTTTGCGATTGAATCGGCCGCTTCTGCATGTGCTTTCGCTGCTGCACGCATTGCACGTTCAGCCTGTTTGCGTCCCTCTTCGATCTTTTTTTCATCAAGCGTTAAGGTGAAATCGACTGAAGTGCCAAGACCCAGGCGTGTTCCGGCAGCTGGAGATTGCGCACAAACTTGTGCCTCTTTTTCATTGAGCAAATTGATTCCTGCATCACGTTTGATCCGACCGACGTTGAACCCGGCCTCCCATAATCTGGATTTTGCTTCGCGTGCAGAGAATCCGGCAAGACGAGGAACAGCCTGAACGGCATCTTCACTACCCAAGCCGACCACCAAAGTGATTCCGGAGCCCATTTCGGCTTGCACCTTGTTGCCCGGTCGAATGATTCGTCCGTTGTATCGCTCTTCGAGTACGTTATTGGTCGCCAAATCGCTTTGGTAAATCAACTTGTCGATTTCGAGTCCGGCCATCTCGAGATTACTTTTGGCCTGACGTAGTGAATACCCGGTTACATAGGGGATGGTCACCATCTTTTGGTTGTAGGAGTTGATGGTAACAAATACACGACGTCCCGATTTGACTTTGGCTCCTGCTTCCGGATTCTGTTCGAGGATAACTCCGCCGGGGTAAGCCGGAACATAGAGTGAGTCATTGATTTCGATCCGGAGTGATGCCCCCTTGCCGGCATGTTTGGCTTCGTCGATGGTCATGCCGCTCAGGTCCGGTACTTCACGGATTTGTCCATGTCGGGTGAACAGGTTCAGCAACAGGTTGGCAACGAAACCGAATACGATAATGGCGCAAAAAGCCAATACCAAGTTGCGGGCGATAGGATTACCGCTGATTTTAGCGATCAATTTACGAAGATATTCCATACTCAGATTGGGAAGCGATTTGGCGCTAAGGTACTATTTTTTCACCGGATTATAAAACGTGTCGCGCTCGACTGGCTCATAGCCTGCAGAACGTATCATCTCCTCCATCTCTGCAGTAGTAACGGAGGGCTTACGTTCTTCAGCGCCAGCCATTGAGTAGATTTTTGTGCTGTCGTCAATGGTGCCGTCCATATCATCGGCTCCGAAGGCAAGAGCCAATTGCGCAGTCGTTTTTCCGAACATTGGCCAGTAGGCTTTGATGTGGGGAATGTTGTCGAGATAGAGGCGTGCTAACGCCATCATGCGCATATCCTCGACAATGCTAACTTCACCGATACTCTCCATGGAGTTGTGGAGACTGCGGTATTTGAGCGGAATGAAAGCATTGAATCCTCCCGTTTCATCTTGCAGGCTACGCAGACGGTCGAGATGATCTATGCGGTCGTCCAGAGATTCAATATGGCCGTAAAGAATCGTGGCATTGGTCGGAATTTGCAGCTTGTGGGCCGCACGATGTACCGCCAGCCACTCTTCTGCACTCCCTTTCTCAGGACATATACGTGAACGGATCGGTTCTGCAAAAATTTCCGCACCGCCGCCGGGAATGGCCTCCATGCCTGCCGCTTTGAGACGTGCAAGTCCCTCTTCGAGACTGTGTCCGGCTTTGTGAATCATGTATGCAAGCTCGATAGCCGTGAAGGCTTTGACGGATACATGAGGCATCTTTGCCCGAATAGCCTGGATCAGTTCGATGTAATAATCCAGCCCGTTGCGAGGGTGTACGCCTCCAACAATATGAATCTCTGTTGCTCCGCTATTTTTGTGTTGATCGACTTGCTTGAGAATGTCTTCCATGGAGTAATCCCATGCTTCGGGAGAATCGGCAGGTCGGCGGTAGGAGCAGAAACGGCAATTGAAAACACAGATATTTGTGGGCTCGATATGAAAATTGCGGTTGTAGAAGACGGCTTTACCGCTCGTACGCTCTTTGGCTTGTGTCGCTAACAATCCTAACAAAGCGAGGGGTGCATCCGTAATCAATGTTTTAGCCTCAGTTCGGGTAAGGCGCCCTCCTTGATTGATTTTGTCAGCCAGCAGGGCAACGGAAGCGGGAAGGTTAAACATATTGAATAATGTTTTTGTACAAATTGGGTTGTAAGTAAGCGCGAGAAAATCTCGCTGTGGCTGTGGGTCGCAACTGAAAGTCGAAATCTCTATTTTACGTGTCCCTACAGATGAGTAAGGTCCCGTAATGATCTTTGTCGATCATTGTTTGCCTCCATTATTGGGGATCGACTGAAGCGGATCGCAACCCAGAAACCATTGAATGATCGAGGGTACTGCCGATGCGGTTATGCGAAGGTTCTGTGGATAGGTCTGCTGCAAGTGTGCTGAATCCTCTGTTTCTAAAAAGTTCGAGAAGGAGTATAAGCTTTTTGAGACAACGTTTCAAAAACACAAAAGGCTGCTCTGCAGCAGCCTTATAAGTATTCTGTCGCGCAGAACGCAACCGAATCTACGCACTATTTTGCGCGAGCTTCGTCTGAAACGGTCAGCTTTTTGCGTCCTTTAGCACGACGTGCAGCAAGCACTTTGCGGCCATTAGCCGTAGCCATTCTTTCACGGAATCCGTGCTTGTTAATTCTTTTTTTCTGCGAGGGTTGGAAAGTCCTTTTCATCGGTTTATCTTTTATTTAAATATTATCACTTTCTGCCTTCACCGTATCCCTGATGACAATCATCTTATTATATGGTCAAGCGGTATTCGGCGCACGGAGTGCAAAGGTAAAACAATTTTGAATGATTCAAAAATTTCCAAGCTATTTTTTGCTCTCTGTCGGGCAGTTACATAGCATGATTTGTAAAAATGAATTGCCTATTCCTGGATTTTGCGACTATAAAAGATGTCGAAAGACAACGTGTCTATGTTTTTTTGATGGCAAAATCCGAAAAAGGAAATGAGTTTATCAATACAGTTAAGCACTCTGTTTGGAGAAAAACCTTTCCCACAAGATGGTTGTCATGTGACGTTACATGTGTTTAACGTGGTATATACACCACCTTTTTTGTCTCAAAAAAAGGTTCGGAGAACTGCTCGTGGATGTCATAAATCGTGTACGGCTTTTTTGTTGCTGCGAGTTCTGCTTCAAGATCACCGCCTTTCAGATATAATACACCATTTGATAGCGAGCCCGCATGATGAAGTGGTTCGATTTTATTCCATATCCAACCGAGAAATGGTTTCATTTCGGTAACGGCACGGCTGACCACAAAATCAAATTTGTCTTGAATGGTTTCGACCCGTGCATGGTGTGCGGTCAGGTTGTTTAGACCGATTGCTTCGGCAACGGCGTTGACTACTTTAATTTTTTTACCGATTGAATCGACCAATGTGAAACGAGCCTCTGGAAAGAGAATAGCCAGGGGAATGCCTGGAAATCCACCGCCACAACCCACATCAAGGACTCGTGCTCCAGGTGCAAAGGTGCAGAAACGCGCAATGGCTAATGAATGCAGTACATGGTGCAAGTAAAGCAGGTCAATATCTTTGCGGGAGATCACATTAATTTTGGCATTCCATTCCCGGTACAGTGCATCGAGGGCTGCGAATTGTTCGTGTTGAGTTGGGGTGAGTCCTGGAAAGTAGTGCTCAATCAACTCTATTCCATAATGCGGCGTGGCAACGGAAGCTGTATTTTCAGATGTATGCGACATGGTTACGGCAGTTTGGTGTTGAACCTGCAATGAGTTTTAGGGAAAATTGGATTTATTGAGGTTGCAGCTAATTGCTCAGTTTTGTCGGGTGTATTTGGTCAATTGTTGTCTTTTGTTGGGCTTGTCTATGTGGCGCGTGTGGATAGGCAAGAGGTATCTATGCGGGGGAGTTTCGATTGCAGTTGTCGAATTATGTTTGTCTGTGATTGATCTTTTCTTACATGATTTTTGCTCCTTGTGGAAATCCGGGCCCCAAAATTATGATTGGGTTGAGTCTTGGTGGAACACATTGTCGATTGGACGGCGCAGATACCTGCTGAGGGTGGTTTATGCGTGGGGTGTTGTCGCAGATGCAGTCGCGATCGAAAGGCGCTCTTTAGAGGATGTATGCTCTTTGCGGCTCATGGCTGGTCGTCGTTATGTTCGGTGATGTAGCGGCAGAGCTGTTCCCGAGCGCGATGAATCTGAGTCTTGACTGTACCGATTGGTAATTGCAGCTTGTCTGCAATCTCTTTGTATGAAAACTCACGAAAAAAACGCAATTGGATTAACTCCCGATAACGTGGCGTCATCTTGTTGAGGAATTGTTCGAATTGGGCCGCATTTTGGTGAGTAATCATGTGCTCTTCCGGATTGGGACTGTCAGGAGCCGGCAGTGCACACATGGTCTCCCCGGCCCGATCTATGGAGATTGTATCGTCACGCCGCCGACGGGTAAAGTCAATGAAGGTGTTGCGTGCAATCGTATAGACCCATTTGCCGAATGTGTGTTCTGGGTTGTAGCTGTCCAATTTTAAAAATACCTTGACAAAAGTCTCCTGCAGCAGATCGTTTGAATCATCGACATTTCCTCCGGTACGCTGGATATATAACTGGTAAATCGAGTCTCGGTAGCGGTTGAAAAGATGTTCAAAAGCGATCGAATCTCCTTTGAGTGCAAATTCGATGAGTTGTTGGTCGGTAGCGACTATGTATTGCTCTATCTCCATATCGCTTTATTGGGGCGCAGCCTGCGGCTCAAGGCCAGGCAGAGTTCACTGAGTGGTGCTACGAGATCGTACAGAATGTAGGTGCCCGCCATTTTACGTTCACCGAGTCGTCTGCCGATACTCCAGATCTTGATCTCGACAATCAGTAAACGCAATAGCAAAACGAGTGCCGGAAGGAGTTTCCACCACAAAGGTAGTACGACCAAAGCTACGATTGCCGCTATAAACAATAATGCACGGGTCCATAGCTCGAAAGCGGTTTGGAATCGTATCTGTAGTGGATAGTATCGGAAGGCGTAGGTCTGTATTTTTCGGATTGAGCGCCACCATCTGAGTCCTCCGTATTGAGTTTCCCGAATGGTCGCGTGTGGATTCATGATGACACTGACGTTGCGACGGGTGACGATTGACTGAATAAACAGATCGTCTTCACCGATGTTCATATTCAGGTAGTTGTATCCACGGTGCGAAAAGTAGAGCGATTTCGTGAAGCCAATGTTGTGTCGGATGCCTCGATAGGCGTGTCCGCGAATTGCGGCTGCCAGATAGCGTATTGAGGTGGCTAACCGATTGCAGCGGATGAATCGGTTGGCAAAGCCTTTTTTGATTTCGAGATTACAGTAGCCGATCACCACATCTCCGCAGATAAAGCCTTTAGCCATGATGGAGAGCCAACGTTGCGAGGTGGGGTAGCAGTCGATAGTGGTAAAGAGGAGGTGTTCGTACGTAGCGGCTTTAATTCCAACAGTAAGAGCCAGTTTGTTGCTGTGTTCGTAGTTGGGTTGCGGGTTGATACGAGTCAGTTTCAGATGCGGATATTGCATGGCCATTTCATTGAGTTGCAGGCTGATTTCGTCATCATAGCTGCAATCGACCACTACGACCTCAAACTGATGGTATTGTTGTGTGAGCAGTAACGGCAGGGTGTTTTCGATGAAGTAGTAGGCATTTTCGCGAACAACTACTACAATCGAAACAGGAGGGGGAACTGTATCGGGGGATATGCCTCGATTGTTGCGGAAGCGGGGCAATCCTCCGTAAATGCCCAAATAATAGTAGAGTTGGATAAAAAATAGAATGAGCAGGGTTCCGATGAGAATCCATGCCCACTGGGATTCGAGCACATTGCTCGTGATCAATAGCTTATGGTATATGTCAGAAAAGTTCACGTGACGAGAGAGTGTTTCGTGCAAAGCTACATGATTTCGGACAAACCTCAAAAGAGTAAAGCGACTATCTTCCCGTTAATTTGGGAAATTTATTTACCTTTGCATCATTCGTAACACTTTTGAGTTGGGGTGATGTTGAGCCCCTTGTTCAGATCAAGATCCGCATGAAATTCCAGTTACAGCATACCGATTCCCGCAGCGCAGCGCGTGCCGGAGTAATTAGTACCGATCATGGAGAGATTCTCACCCCGATCTTTATGCCGGTGGGGACCGTTGGTAGTGTAAAGGGAATTTTTCATCGGGACCTGAAAGAGGTTGGGGCTCAGATTATTTTGGGTAACACTTACCATCTCTATCTGCGTCCTGGGACCGATATTCTCGAAAAGGCAGGAGGTTTGCATCGTTTTTGCAGTTGGGATCGTCCTATTTTGACCGATAGCGGAGGATTTCAAGTTTTTTCTTTGGCTGAGTGCCGTAAATTAACCGAAGAGGGGTGCCGTTTTCATTCTCACATCGACGGTTCTTTGCATATGTTTACGCCCGAGAATGTGATCGATATTCAGCGCAGTATCGGAGCCGATATCATGATGGCATTCGATGAATGTCCTCCGGGTGATGCGGAGTACGGTTATGCCAAACAGTCTTGGGAGCGGACGTCACGTTGGTTGGAGCGTTGCTTTAATCAGTACGAAAAGACCCAGCCGAAATATGGCCATTATCAATCTCTGTTCCCGATCGTGCAGGGGTGTACCTATCCTGATTTGAGGTCCCGTTCTGCACAATTCGTGCAACAGTTTAATGCGGATGGCTATGCGATTGGCGGATTGGCAGTAGGTGAGCCAGCGCCGGTGATGTATGAAATGATCGAGTTGGTCAATTCGATTTTGCCACAGGATAGACCTCGTTATTTGATGGGCGTGGGAACTCCGATCAATCTGCTCGAGGCGATTGAGCGGGGTGTGGATATGTTCGATTGTGTGATGCCGACACGTAACGGTCGAAATGGTATGCTCTTTACCAGTGAAGGGGTAATCAATATTCGCAATCGGAAATGGAGCGATGATTTTTCGCCGATTGATCCGATGGGACACTGTTTTGTTGATACCCTTTACACCAAAGCATATTTGCGCCATTTGGCTATTGCCGGAGAGATGATGGCGGCTCAGATTGCCAGTCTGCACAATATTGCCTTTTATTTGTGGCTGGTGGGTGAAGCCCGTAAACAAATTTTACAAGGCACCTTCCCTGAGTGGAAGGCCGTCATGGTTGAAAAACTATCGCGTAGGCTATGAAGTTGAAATTTCCGGGAGTCAAGATACTCGACCGTTACATCATGCGTAAGTTCCTCGGAACTTATATCTTTGCCATAGCCCTGATCATTGTCATCGTGGTTATTTTCGATGCAGCCGAAAAGATCGATGACTTCATTGAGTTGAAGGCCCCGCTTTCTAAAATTGCCTTTGCTTATTACGTCAATTTTATTCCCTTCTTCATTAACCAGTTCAGTGGACTGTTTACGTTTATTGCGGTTATTTTCTTCACGTCGAAAATGGCCTATCAGACCGAGATCATTGCGATTCTGTCTGGAGGTGTGAGCTTTAAGCGTTTTTTGTGGCCCTATTTCCTCAGTGCAGCTATCATTACGGTGGTCAGTTTGGCATTGAACCTGGTGGTGATTCCGATTGCAAATACGCATCGACTGGATTTTGAGATGCAATATCTCAAACGAATGAAAAACATGAAGTACGACCGGCATATTTATCGCCAGATCGAACCCGGTACGTTTGTCTATATCCGGGACTTTCAGGGGCAAACCAATGCAGCTGGGTATTTCGTGTTGGAGACCTATGAAGATGGTGCCATTGTTTCATCTTTGGAGGCAAGCAATGTAAAGTTTGATGCAGAGACCGGGCGGTGGAGTGCCCCCAAGAGCATTATGCGTCACTTTGAAGATGAAAAAGAGATCTTTAATAATACGCAACCGTTGGATACGGTGATCAACCTGAAACTGAATGAGCTGGGGCGTATGCAAGATGTGGTGACCACGATGAACATTTCGGAGCTGGGCCGCTTTATCAAGCAACAGAAGGAGAAAGGGTCTGATATGGTGCCGCATTTTCAAGTTGAGTGGCACAAACGCTTTTCTGCTCCCTTCTCGACATTTATTTTGACGTTGATCGGAGTCTCGTTGTCGTCGCGCAAGGTACGGGGTGGTACCGGTCTGCATATCGGTATTGGCATTGTCCTCTGCTTCTCATTCATCCTCTTTAGTAAGTTTACGGATGAATTTGCTAAAGGCGGTCTGTTGCCGCCGGGTATTGCGGTTTGGATTCCCAATTTGATCTATGCTTGCATTGCGGTATATCTCTATCGTAAGGCTCCTAAGTAGTCGCAACTTACTCTTTCATGAAGGGCGATGGTCAGACGTGTGATTGAAGTGTCAGGTCAGTAAATTCGCATCCCCGTTGTAAGTTTGCTTCCTTATTCATGGACACAATAAAAAGCCCGAAGCGCAATCGGCAACCTTTGCCAATGCTCTTCGGGCTTAAATGTGATTGTCTTCCCTTAGGCTTAGTTGCCGAACGGAATAGGCATTTTCAGTGTCCCGTTTTCAGTAATTAGACAGTTTGTCAATTCGAGCTCTTGCTGATTATCCGGTAAATTGATTCGGGTGATGCAGCCCGCATGTAGGATTACAGGAAGGTTGTTGATAATGGTCTTGAATGAAATATCCGAATTGTTGAAAATGTCCAACGTCGAGATTTTTTTCTGCTCGTTGCGCGAAACAAGGGTACTACTGAGTGAGGCCTTCACCAGTTCACTGAGGTATTGAGCCGGACCGATCAGTAAATCATGGAAAACGACAACAGTCCGTCGCGCAAACATGGCCTCTTTGATCCCTTCGACTGAACGTTCTTTGGCAAAGACTAAAGTCATTTGGCGGGGCATGCGCGATGAGCCGTATTTGGTGACAATTAGACCGTGTGCGTCTGTTCCGCATAGGTAGGCTAAATTGTAATCCCGGCACCATGCAATAGCTTTAGGGTGGTATTCAGGTCCGTTAATTAACTCGATGCCGTGAATCTTATTCTCTTCAATTAACTGTTTGTGTATATCGTACATGGTAACCTTGTAGTCGGGCCAGCCGGGATGATTCCACATAATGAATGCGTCTTGTTCGATCGCAGCGTCAATAGCCTTCAGCGAATCGGCAACATCCAAAGCATTCGCGTCCTTTAAAAAGAAAACGTTGAAATGTCCAAAAGGTTTGTAGCGAGATATTTCAGCACCCGGAATCACCAGAATCCCCATGCGATCACCCTGTTTTTTCGCAATTTGGTAGGATTGATTGTGGTCGCCCTTTAGCAGTCCGTTGCGTACATTGGGGCGATTTTCAATGTGTTCGGTGATAGCGATGGCATCCAATCCTTCGCTCCATGCCTCGTCGACGCGGACGGAAGGCCATACCGCGCCATCCGAATAGGCTGTATGGATGTGCAGGTCACATTTCAGTGTGATGTATCCCGGAATGTCTGGGATGCGGATGTAGTTTCGGACGTTCGTATAAAAGTGATCGATGAATTCAGGGGTGTCATTGGTTGGAGTCGGGGTAGGTTGAGCCGACAATAGCCCGATGTTTAGGAGCAAACACCACGCGGTAAAGTACAGCTTTTTCATAGGTAAATAGTTTGAGGTGAAAATTGTTGTTTGTGAATTATCTGTTGTAATGACGTAATTATCACCAAATTTATTAATAAAAACAGAGAATCGACTTTAAATTATAGTGAAGAAAAGATTATCAGTTGAAATTTGGTCCAACAGAGAAGAGCAGTGTATGTAAGGATATAAAAAAGATAGAGTCAATCCTTAGGATTGACTCTATCTCTGTAATGGAAGTATTGACTGATTAGAGTGCTTTTACACCCGAATCAGAAATTTCGTATGCATAGTTTTTATCACCGACGGTATAGCGCAGTACAGGATTTTTACCGCTTTCATCAAGTGTAAACTGGTTGGCACCAGCAGCCTGATCTTTCAGTTCAGTTGGATAGAAAACAGTTCCGATTACCGTCGTCTCGCTCGGAGCTTTTACCGTGGTGTAGAGGCAAGGAATCCAAGAGTATGGAGCCTTTTCTACAATACGGTAGTAGAATTGATTCTGTTTCGAAATGGTCAATGGAGCACTGCACATTGCACGCATCTCCATGTGAGCTTTCTCTCCGTCGAGTGAAGCATAGCTTCCGTCAGGCGCAACAGCCATGTTGATATTGGAGTGGAACAGCAGGTCGATCTGTGCGTCTTTAGCACTCTTGATCTTGTCAAGAACCAGAACGATATTATTCTCTTTGTCGAGAATCAAAGTACGTTTCCAACCTTTGAGCTCTACACCGGGATAAGTTTTGGTTGCATCCATCTGGGTGTATGCGTATGTAGGCAGTGACTCGAATTTGGTAATCTCACCACCGATGCCCTCTTTCCAAGGCTGATTTTTACGTTTAGCGATGATCTGCTCCTCACCGTTGACCAATACAACATTGTGACCCAAACTGCGGATGTTGAGGTAGTCCCAACGACCGTCATCGAAAATGAACATATCGTAGAACTCTTGTGAGAACTCGCCGATAACCGATTCCCCTTTCCAGGTCAGGTTGAATGTACCTGCGTCGAGGTGTCCGTGGTGGGGATCATCGTGTTTGCCGCATTTGGTTGCAACCTGCAGATATTCATCACCAAAATCCTTACGCATGAAAGCCCATTCGATGCCAGGGAAATATTTAGAGGCATCGGCTGGTTTGACAGCTGGAATATTGGTCGGGATAGGCCAAATCAGATCCCAAATGGTATTGATGGCGTTGTTACGTACGCCACCGAAAGCGCGTTGTTTGTAATCACCAAGGAAGGTGTCGATATAATACATGGCAACACCATCGCCGGTTTCGGCAGCCAGTTTGCCATACATGGCCGGAGAACCGATCGGTCCACCGATACCTTTATCGCGTACACCGCCGTCGTTGAAGTTACCGGTCATGCCAAAGAGTGCAAAGTCAGCCGGAGCCTTTTTCACACCTTCGATTTCGAACATATTGATTTTTCCGTCAGTGAGACGTTTCATGGCGTCCATAAAGATCATGGCTTGGCTGAGGCCATAAACGGCATAGTGACGGCCCTCTTGCCAACCACCTTCGGGAGTGATGTTGCTCAACATGCCTCCGATACCTTCGACACTGCGAATCACTACGTCGGTCAATTGAGGATCTTCGTTCAGCAGGGTAAGAGCCGCCAGACCGAGACCGTTGTAGCAGATACCAGACCAGTTGCATTTGTATGCGGAGGCCCACCATGCATATTCATAGTTGTTGCGTACACGCAAAATAGCCTGTTCGAGCAGACCATTACGAAGACGATCGCGCTGAGCTTTGTTCAGAGCCGGGTAGATCCAGTCGTAAGTGAGAGCCAAGTCGGCAGCTGCGTCACCAACCCAAATATCGAATGGGAAAACGACCTGATCATCTTTAGCACCATAGGGCCATACACGCTCATACAAGGTCTCAAAGCAGTGGGCACTCAATCTCCAGGTGTCCATTGCGCAGAGTTTCGAAGCCAGTTCATAAGAGCGTTGAGCGTAAACGGTGTCACCCGTGAACTGGTATAACAAGGCGCAGATGATACTTCCGTATTGGTAGTAGTTCTGATAAGCTGCATGATCATCTTTACCGGAGAAACGAGCGCGGATATCATTCATTGCGGGTTCGGGGGCGTTGTCTACGCGGAGGTAACGCTCTCCTTCAAGAACCAGCATCTGATAAACCGTTGCTGCATGTTCATCTTTTTTGATGTTGTCGAGAATTGCATTCTTTCCGGCTTCGTCAAAAACCAGATATGGGTGCTGCAGATTTTGAGAGGGCAGCGCGTTGCAAATCTCTTTGTAGTTAGTTGGGATAGCAGCAGTGGTAACAGCGGGACGGTTATCCTGCTTGTTGGCTGCCAAGATCGTCATCGGGAGCAACAAAAGCATCGAGACGGTGGTCAGGAACTTGGTTCCGAGGCGGAATCGTTTCATGAATCAGTATTTTTTGAAGTTTGGTTTGAATTCCGTTTATATGAAGTCAGTTCTTATCTACAGTTATGTCGTTGACAGAGGTGTTAACTGAACGTGAAATCAAGTTTGAATCTGAGGTATCCAAACGCATACTCTCATATTCATGCTCTTGCAGGCTTCTTTGTGAGTCGTTTTTTTACGGCCTCTATAACACGATAGTCATGCTTGAACTTGAGATACAAAAAATATCAGCCTGTTCTTTTTTATCCAACGTGTTACCTCTCAGTTTAGTTAGACTCCTCATTTACAACAAAACGTCTGAAGCCAATCGTTTATTTTGCCTGACGTTTGCGGTCTGTTTCGTTCAGCAGAATCTTGCGCAGACGAATGTGTTTTGGGGTCACCTCTACGTATTCGTCCTCTTTGATGTATTCCAGCGCCTCTTCCAGCGAGAAGATCACCGGCGGGGCAATGGATACCTTTTCATCTGAACCGCTGGCACGCATATTGGTCAACTTTTTCGATTTGGTCAGGTTGATCACGATATCGTCCGAACGGGTGCTTTCGCCGACTACTTGTCCGCAATAGATCTCTTCACCCGGGGAAACGAAGAAGGTTCCACGGTCTTGGAGTTTGTTGATTGCATAGGCATAAGCCGTTCCGGTCTCCATGGCGATGAGGGAACCGTTGGTGCGCATTTCGATATCCCCTTTATAAGGTTCAAAACCTTTCAGACGGTGTGAAATGACCGCTTCGCCGGCAGTTGCTGTCAACAAATTGCTGCGCAAACCGATGATACCGCGAGAAGGAATATCGAATTGAAGCCGTTGCCGGTCATGAATGGTTTGCATGTCGGTCAATACGCCTTTGCGTTTGGTGGTCAATTCGATAACTTTTCCTGCGCTCTCTTCAGGTACATCTACAGTCAGCTCTTCGATCGGCTCGCATTTCTGGCCATCGATCTCTTTGATGATGACGTGGGGCTGACCTACCTGCAGCTCATATCCTTCACGACGCATGGTCTCGATCAACACTGAGAGGTGCAGTACACCACGACCATATACGATGAAACTATCGGAAGAGGTGCCTTGTTCGACGCGCAGGGCTAAGTTCTTCTCCAATTCACGATCCAACCGTTCTTTGATGTGGCGCGAGGTGACATATTTGCCATCTTTGCCGAAGAAGGGCGAATCGTTGATGGTAAAGAGCATGCTCATGGTCGGCTCATCGATTGCGATCGGATCAAGCGGTTCCGGATTTTCGTAATCACAGATTGTATCGCCGATTTCGAATCCGTCGATACCAACCAATGCACAGATTTCGCCACATTCAACCTGTTCCACTTTGGTTTTACCCAACCCTTCGAAAACCATCAAATCCTTGATGCGAGTCTTGATCATGGTCTTGCCGTCGCGTTTTGCCAAAGTCACCGGCATGCCAGCTTTCAGCGTACCGCGAGTAACCTTACCAATAGCGATACGACCTACGTATGGAGAGTATTCCAGGGAGGTGATCAGCAATTGTGGTGTTCCTTCTACAACGGCCGGAGCAGGAATGTTGTCGATGATAGCGTCGAGCAGCGGAGTGATGTCGTTGGTCCGTTCTTTCCAAACGTGTGACATCCAACCCTGTTTTGCACTACCGTAGATGGTGACAAAATCCAACTGCTCTTCCGTGGCTCCCAAAGTGAACATCAAATCGAATACCTGTTCGTAAACCTCTTCGGGACGGCAGTTTGGTTTGTCCACTTTGTTAACTACTACGATCGGTTTTTTGCCCAGTGCAAGGGCTTTTTGCAATACGAAACGGGTCTGAGGCATGGTTCCTTCGAAGGCATCGACCAGCAACAGTACACCGTCACACATATTGAGAACCCGCTCTACCTCTCCACCGAAGTCGGAGTGGCCCGGGGTGTCAATGATGTTGATTTTGTAGTCATGGTAAACAACTGACACGTTTTTTGACAGAATGGTGATGCCGCGTTCACGTTCGATGTCGTTGTTATCCATGATCAGTTCGCCGGCTTTTTCATTGTCCCGGAAGAGATGTCCCTGCAGGATCATCTTATCGACTAACGTTGTTTTACCGTGATCGACGTGGGCAATGATCGCGATATTGCGTATTTTCTGCATATATGAATTTTTTAACGGACACAAAGGTACGAAATAAATGGGGATAATTTATCTTTGTCTGAGGATCGTTCTCCTGAAAATGCGGTTATAACGGTAATTTTTATGCTTTGGCAGCATGATTGCAAGAGATTGAAGCCGTTAGAGTAATTTATGGTGCCCGTTTCGGGTATAACCTGTTGGATTATGAGAGAGATTATTGAAGTATCTCGCCTGGGCAAAGAGCCCTCGCGGATCGTGATTGGCGATGTGGTCAATTCTTTGGAAAATTATTTGCCCGAAGGCAAACGGGTGATTGTGATTGCCGACGAGCATGTCTATCATACATATCGATCTATTATCGGACGTTATGATTATTGTTTGATTGGCTTGGGTGAAACCAACAAAACATTGGCTACTGCACAGCGGCTGTATGGTGAACTGTTGAATCTCGGTGCTGACCGCAGTACGTTTATTTTGGGCTTTGGAGGGGGAATTGTCACCGATGTGACCGGTTTTGTAGCTTCCACCTATATGCGTGGTTTGTCGTTCGGTTTTGTTGCTTCGACCTTGCTGGCTCAGGTAGATGCGAGTGTCGGTGGAAAAAACGGAGTCAATTTCGAAGGTTACAAAAATATGGTTGGCACATTTAACCAGCCTGATTTTGTACTATGCGACCTTTCGCTGCTGGATACGTTGCCGGAGCGTGAATTTAAATCCGGACTGGCCGAGATTATCAAGTCGGGATTGATTGCTGATCCCGAGCTGTTCAAACTGTTCGAAACTCATACCCTGAAAGAGTTTCGTGAAAATCGGACCTTGTTGCTGGAGGCTGTTCATCGGGCAGTACGGGTCAAAGCTGATATCGTTGAACGTGATGAACAGGAACAGGGAGACCGACGTAAATTGAACCTGGGCCACACCTTTGCCCATGCCATTGAGAAGAGTACGCGAGAATATCTGCATGGAGAGGCTGTTGCGATTGGGTTGGTGATGATTGCAGCACTTTCGGTACAGCAGGGAACATTGACTCAGGAGGAGGCAGATCGAGTACGGGCTGTTGTGGAGAAGATGGGGTTGCCGGTACAGTCTGGAGTTGAGTTGCCACAGCTGTTGCAGGCTCTGAAACTCGACAAGAAAAAAGCGGCTAAATCGGTCAATTTTGTATTGATGGACGGATTGGGATCGTGTCAAATTCAACCTTTCACTTTTGAAGAGATTGACCGTATTCGATTGTAAGAGAATCTGTTATGTTTAATGCGCTTTAGGCCTGTCGATCAGTGCGATTGTGTGAATGTCGCATTGTGACAGAGGTGCATAGGACGGTGTCGTGAACGCACGAGCGAGCTGTGGCGTCACTTCTGTACTGTGTGTTGTTTGGCTGATAGGTGGCGCAAGGCGGAGAATTGAAAATATGCAATAAAAAAGCAGGGTCGTTGGCCCTGCTTTTTGTGTATATGGTTTTGACTGTTTTAATCCTCTACTGGAAGATTAAACGCAACCTTGTGCGAGCATTGCGTTGGCTACCTTCATGAAGCCGGCGATGTTGGCTCCTTTGACGTAGTTGATGTATCCGTCGGGTTCAGTGCCGTATTTTACACATGCAGCATGAATGTTGCGCATGATGCCGTGCAGACGGTTGTCCACCTCTTCGGGTGACCAAACGAGCCGTTCAGAGTTCTGGGTCATCTCCAATCCGGAAGTGGCTACACCACCAGCGTTGGCTGCTTTGCCCGGAGCGTAAAGAATCTTGTGTTGCTGATATACTTTGATGGCTTCAGGAGTGGAAGGCATGTTGGCTCCTTCGGCTACACAGATGCAACCGTTCGCTACCAGCATTTCGGCCTCTTCACCGCTCACTTCGTTTTGAGTAGCACAAGGCAGAGCGATGTCGCATTTTACGCTCCAAGGACGCTGTCCTTCGTAGTAGGTTGCTTCAGGATAGCGTTCTGCATACTCTTTGATACGTCCACGGAAAATATTTTTCAGTTCCAATACATATTCCCATTTTTCTTCGTCGATACCTTTGGGATCGTAGATGTATCCTGAAGAATCAGACAGAGTTACGACTTTGCCTCCCAGCTGTGTTGCTTTCTGCACGGCATATTGAGCTACATTACCGGATCCAGAGATGGCAACGGTTTTGCCTTTAAAGCTTTCGCCGCGGGTTGCCAGCATCTCCTGTGCAAAGTAGCATACCCCATAACCGGTTGCTTCGGGACGCAACGGGCTGCCGCCCCATCCCATGCCTTTACCGGTCAGTGTGCCGGTAAATTCGTTGCGCAGACGTTTGTACTGTCCAAACAAGAAGCCGATTTCGCGTCCGCCAACACCGATGTCACCAGCGGGTACGTCTGTATTCTGACCTACGTGACGTTGGAGTTCGGTCATGAAGGATTGGCAGAATTTCATCACTTCGTTGTCAGATCTGCCTTTGGGGTTGAAGTCCGAGCCTCCTTTACCACCACCCATGGGCAGGGTGGTTAAGCTGTTCTTGAACACCTGTTCAAATGCGAGGAATTTCAAGATGCTGAGGTTAACTGACGAATGGAAACGCAAACCGCCTTTGTATGGGCCGATCGCGCTGTTCATTTGTACGCGATAACCACGGTTGATTTCGATTTCACCTTTATCGTTGAGCCACGGAACGCGGAACATTACAACTCGTTCGGGTTCTGCGATTCGTTCGAGGATTTTCATTTTGGCAAGTATCGGATTTTCCAGAATGTAAGGTGCCAAGGACTCGACCACTTCGTGAACGGCCTGATGGAACTCTTTTTCACCTGGATTTTTCGCGATGATCTTGGCCATGAAATCATCCACGTACTGCTGAACATGTTTTTCCATTGTCATATTGCTTCTTGTTTATCGTTATGTGAGGACAAATATAAGATAGGGTGTTATAATTTGCAAATCGCTGTGTGGTAATGTGTTTGTTTGTGATAGGAATGTTAAAAATTACACATGTAAAAATCCTAATAATTGAAGCCGAGAGGTGAATTTTGGTTCAAAATAATAAGTTGAAAGAGGAAAAATCAAATCGAATTGTAATTTATAAATTTTTTTAGGAAATATTTTAACGTAGCGATTTTATTAGGGGTTGAACGTGACGTCGGATTGAGTTTTGGAGATTAATAACGTATAGAAGTTATAGATTTTCTGTTCGTTTTGTAGAGAATGCTTAAGAAGTGTAACTTGAGCAATGGGAAAAGGTGTTTTTAACAGCCTTTTATAAGAAAAACATAGCAAATAACCAGGAGAAAGTTAATAAATGAAAGGTCGTTTTGTTGTGGTAGGCAAGAGGCCCAGGTGTGTGGAGTAAAGAAAGGGCATCGTGTGTGATAGGATGTGATAAGAGCACTGTAATGCTCCGTGTGATGCTTTCTCAGTATTGTATAATTCCAACAGCAGAAAGCTGTCGAAACAATGTGAGCGCTGAGTCAATCAAATTAATGGGTTTCGGCTAAGAACCGGCGACGGATCACTTCACCCACAGGAATCCCTTCAACTTTACTTTGGAGCCAAGAGAGAACATCCAGATAGTAGAAGGTCCGACGTTCGTATGGGTGATGTTCGTATGGCTTAAGAGTTTCGTACAGTTTGCGGAACTCATCTTTCAGGTTGCTGGCATAGACTGAATTCAGCCGTTTGAGGAAATGCATCATCTCCTTTTGAACTTGTTGAAGGTCATTCATTCTGTCCAGGAAGACGTATACAGCACGGATCTGGTAATCGATATTGTAGTCACTGCCGGATTCGTAGGAGCAGATCAGATTGAGAATTCGTGCATAACATTGTAGATCTCGGCGGATCTGAGGATCGCGGGTGCTAATGATCCGTTTGAGATAGCTCATACAAGAATCGTAATCTCCACTGCCGAAATAGAGGCATGCAATTTTATAGCAGAGCAGCATGCGGTGGTGGATGTCCAAATGTTTTTTGTAGCGTTGCACGAATGCTTCCACCTCCGGGATGATTTTAATCCCTTCGTTGAATAACCCCTCGTAAAAATATTTGTTGATTTGGTGGGTGTAGTGGATCTGCAAAGCGATCATGCGGGAGTTGTCACTGACGTTGTCGATACCCGCAATCTCCTGCTCGAAGGTGTTGAGGGTTTGAGCGAACCGTTTATAACTCCGTAACAGGAAAAGACTGTCCAATAACCGTGAATAACCACGCATATAGGCATCAAACATCAGCCTTTTCATTTGGGGGTGTTCGTCGAACAGCGCGATCCAATGGCGGACATATTTGTAACACAACAGCATGTTGTGCAGGATGTAATGATACCATGCATAGGCCTGATAGAGATAAAAGCGTTCGGTAAAAGAGAGTGTCTCTTCAGGTAATGTATCAAATTTGGATAACCTCTGGCCATACACATGGATAATCAGATCGATATCTTTTTGGGTGCGGGTATACCCCAATTGGAGATATAGACCGTAGAGTTGTGTGGCGATATTGGTCAGTTCGCTGATGTGCGTGATACGGTTGCACAATGTGTCTGCCAAACGATTGAGCTTTTCACTTTTGGAAATGATGCCTCGCGTGGTGTTTTGGGTATCGATCATTTTCTGGAGATCGATAAAATCAAGAGCCATCGTGAATTGCTCCGTTTGAAGCGCCTGTTCCGCAGCTTTGTCGAGCAGTTTGGAACTTTGTTGGTACAGCCCTTTGTTGTATAAAATCCGGGCGAAATCGAGCTGTTCATGCAACTGCATGTGCAAGGAGTGCTGCACCTCCAACAAACGGATACTAATTAAGATCTGCTTGTAAAGGTGTGCCTTCATGTTGGGCAGCTGCTCTTTTTTGATCGGGCAGCGTTGCAGGATACGCTTTTCGTTGTATTCATCCATCCCGTCGAGACAATCGAACAGGGTGATGAATTTGGCTTGCTGATTCCCGGACAAACGGGTAGCATAGAGTTTGAAATTCCGTTTCTCGGCTTTACTCATGCTACGGATCAGTTCAAATACGGGCTCCTGTTTGGTCGGTATCACTGCCATGGATAAAGAATTCTATCTTAGCAAAAATAGGCAAAAGTTGGCAACATACGAAATAAAATCCCTATCTTTGAACTCAATTACAAAATAATACGAACTGTATATTATGTCAACTTCCTCCCGTTATGCTGGACGTGGCGTCTCCTCGTCGAAAGAGGATGTGCATGCCGCAATCAAAAACATTGACAAAGGGCTTTATCCTAGAGCGTTTTGTAAAATTATCCCCGACCGTCTTTCTGGAGATCCCGATTCATGCCTGATTATGCATGCTGATGGAGCCGGAACCAAATCCTCTTTGGCTTATGCTTACTGGCGTGAAACAGGAGATTTGTCGGTATGGAAAGGCATTGCACAGGATGCAGTTGTGATGAATACCGATGATCTGTTGTGCGTGGGGGCTGTCAGTGATATTTTGCTGTCGTCGACAATCGGGCGCAACAAACGTTTGGTTCCGGGTGAAGTGATCTCGGCGGTCATTAACGGTACCGAAGAGTTTTTACAAAATATGCGTGATTTGGGAGTCGGTATCTATTCGACAGGAGGTGAAACTGCGGATGTGGGAGACCTGGTTCGTACGATTATTGTCGATAGTACGGTAACCGCCCGGATGCAGCGGAAAGATGTGGTTGATAATGCCCATATCCAAGCAGGATGTTGCATTGTAGGACTCAGTTCGTCGGGACAGGCTACATACGAAAGCGAATATAACGGCGGTACAGGCAGCAATGGACTGACCTCTGCACGTCACGATGTCTTTTCGAAAGAGGTGGCCCAGAAATATCCTGAAACTTTCGATGATGGCATTCCATCAGATCTGGTTTATACCGGACGTTATGGTTTGACCGATCGGATCGAGGGATGCCCGCTTACTGTAGGAAAGTTGGTGCTTTCTCCAACCCGTACCTATGCCCCGATCATCCGTGAAGTGCTCAAGGAGTACCGTGGACACATTCAAGGCATGATTCATTGTAGTGGCGGCGCACAAACCAAGGTGTTGCATTTTGTAGACAACCTGCATGTCATTAAGGATAATCTGTTTGAGACTCCGTTGTTGTTTAAATTGATTCAGCAGGAGTCACAAACTCCATGGAGTGAAATGTACAGTGTCTTCAATATGGGACATCGTATGGAACTTTATGTGGATGAATCTGTGGCTAACGATATTATTAGCATTTCGAAGTCATTCAATGTCGATGCCCAGGTGATCGGTTATGTTGAAGCTGCCGACCATGCCCAAGTGACTATTAAGCACAACGGTGCAGAGTATGTCTATACGAAGTAACTTTGCGGTAATAAATTAAGGCTTACAAGATTTGTATTGATCTTTTGTTGAAAATTTACACGGGAGGATGATATTCATCCTCCCGTTTTTTTATTGAGTACGCTCATGGCACTTCTGCAAGATAATGATGTGAAGGAGATTATAGTGATATTATCAATTAGGGACTTAAATTGATATTTGGAGAAGACGGTGATTTGGTGAAATAAATTGAATTGCTATGGTCTGTGAGAATATGTAATGTTTCTTAAATAGCAGGATAGCAGAGTGACTTGTTCAGATCATATAAAATGACGGATGGTATAGGTATAAAAAAATAGTAAGAGGTTCTAAACCTCTTACTATTTTTTTGTCTGTAAATCTGACGTTCGCTAAATTATTTAGCAGCAGCGGTTGAATCAACAGCGGTTGAATCAGCAGCAGCAGAGTCAGCAGCGGCAGCAGCAGCCTCAACAGCAGCGATTGAATCAGCAGCTTTAGCAGCAGCGATTGAATCTTCAGCAGCTTTCTGTGCACCAGCGTTACCGCAAGAAGCGAACGATACGAATGCTGCAACAACAGCCAGCATCAGAGCTGATTTAGTAAAAGTTTTCATAGTAAAAGAAAATTAGTTAGTTATTTAATTCGGGGACAAAGGTATAAATGTTTATTAAGAAAAGAAACTTTTTTTGCAGAAAGTTTCGTCGAAACTACATTTTTTTTGCAATTATCCCACAACCTTATCAGTGACTTACTTGGTTGAGGGTGGGGAGGTTGTGTCTTCGTCAGCTACTCGGCAACCTCCGAAGAGTGGCTTTTTTCAGTTGCAGTTGTAGGAGCTTCTCCGAATAAGGAAAGCGGGATGTCTGTCCGGATGATAAAAGCTTGGTCAAATGCACTGTTGATTTTCCCCCAAAGGATGATCGCCTCTTCTGAGGTCAGGCAGTTGCCAACCGATACGCTGAAGTAAGGCGCTTCATATTTCCAATATGCGGGAATGTCGGGGTAAATTTCATTGAAACGGGCTTTTGCAGCCAGTGCTGATGAGCGTGCATTTTGACCATTATCCAGGAAAATACGGACACGATATCCCGGGATGGTTGCTCCTGTAGGTTGTACCTGCATCGCTTTAATAGCGGTTGCGGCACTGCCATGTTCAATAGCCGTTACTCGGGTCTGGTAAGTAGGATTAGCTTGGGCGGCTTGCCGCTTGAACTGATCGAGAGTCTGTCCACTGAGCGGTGCTGCTGTCAGTAAACACAGTGCGATGAATCCTCGAAATCCATATTTTTTCATAGTCGACTGATTGATGACGTTGTTCCGTGTATAAAAGCTAACCGAAGTGTGCCATCCGGTTAATCAAAACAAGGTTACTCAAACCTTTTTATTGATTGCTATTCTGACCTCATATCTACTTTATCAAAACTGTCATGGTTGGTTCGTATGTATTGCTCGCTTCCAGTAAACGACAATAGTTTTGCTAAGATCAGATTGCCGAATAACGCACCCAGTTTGTTTTGTTGTACGATGCAAAGATTGCAGATCAATCTTGTATAATCTGCAAAATAACATTAAAATTAACAGTTGCAAAATTATGGTGTGATACTATTGGGCAAATTGTCCTTGTAACAGTTTTGCTGGATCGATTCCGCTCCGTCGAGCCAATTCTTCCAACGGCATCTCTGGAACATCAAACCGTTTTTTCATCCAGCCCGCTTTGATTGTTGCGTAACCGGAGACAGTGACCCCCTCTAACCCTTTGGAGAAGGTTGAATAGGCGCCCAATGCCCCTAAAAGACCGTTGAATCGAATGACCAACGGAAAGATGACCACTCCGTCGCTTTTGCGGGGTACCACACTTTTCTCGCGCAAATTGAAGGTGAGTTGAGTTGTTCCCTGACGTTTGATCTCGATTTGCATATCGGTCAGGGTAACGTTATGGCTGGAGCTATTGGTTGCGTGGACTCCAATGTCAAGACCCATCTGTGACGTGGAGACCCCTTTTAGCTGGATCGATTCGATCCCTCCAAAAGTGAGTTTGTCAGGGTTGACACACGAACTCATCAGGACTGTAACCGCAATGAGTGTTAATAAAAGTATCTTTTTCATGGTTTTACTCCGTAATAGATCTGTGCGATTCCTCCCCAGAGGTTGGTGATGCGGCACTGGGTGAAGCCGGTGTCAGACAATATTTTGCAGAAGCGTTTGCCATAAGGGAACTCTTCTACCGATTGAGGCAGGTAAGTATAGGCGCTTTTGTCGTGTGAAATCAGTCGTCCGATTGTAGGCAAAACCCGATGGAAATAGAAACGGTACAGAGCTCCGAATATTTTGTTTTGGGGCATGCCGAATTCCAAAACATAAACGGCTCCGCCTGGACGCAGTGTCCGGAATATTTCGGACAGACCCTTTTCAATGTTTTCGAAGTTGCGGACACCGAAAGCGACTGTTGCCGCATCGAAACAGTTGTCCGTTACCGGTAGGTTCTCTGCATCGCCTTGTTCCAGGGTGATGCGTTCAGCCAGGCCTGCTTGCATCACTTTATGGCGTCCGATTGCCAGCATCTGTTCCGACAGATCGATGCCGGTTACATGGGCTTCGGGACAGTTGCGGGCCAGCAAAATGGCCAAATCGCCGGTTCCTGTGGCCAGATCGAGGATTGTTGAGGGGTGTGAGGCTTTGACTCGACGGACCACTTTGCTTCGCCATTGACGATCCACTCCCATCGATAGCAAATGGTTGAGTCGGTCATAGCGGAAGGCAATGGCGTCGAACATGGTTCGTACCTCCTCTTTTTTGCTTTGTGCAGTATTGTATGGTTTCATTTCAGACTATTCGAATCGAATGCTCTTCTCCGGCAAAATTAGTGAAATTATCATCGTCGGCAAGGACAACAGCGCAACGATAAACAGGAAGGTGATCAGGTTAATCAACGCCCACCACCCCCAGTCGATATAGATGGGGACGACGGCCAAAAAGTATCCGGCCTGGTCGAGATGGACGAGCCCTGTCCAGTGTTGCAGCAGACAGAGTCCAACTCCTAACAGGTTACCCCAGAACATTCCTTTGAGAATGATAAATGAGGAGCGTATGATAAACATTTTTTGCAGGGATCGGTTCCCCATTCCGAGGGCTTTCAATACACCGATCATCGAGGTGCGTTCGAGCAGGATAATCAGCAATGCGGTGATCATGTTGAAAAGGGCCACCACCAACATGACGATGATAATCACCGCTGCGTTGACGTTGTGGGCATTGAGCCAGTCGAAGATGGTGGGGTAGCGTTCGCGGATGTTGATTACTCGCAGCGAGTTGCCTTCAGCTGGAGGAGTATTGAATACCAGATCGTCAATGGCATCGGTGAAGGACTCGAGTCGTGAAAAATCGGTGGTTGTGATTTCGAATCCGGTAATTTGGGTGGAGTCCCAGCTGTTGAGCCGTTGTACGTTGCGGATGTCGGTCAACACCATCATTTTGTCCAGCTCATCGAATTGGGTGTCGTAAATTCCACGCACACGGAATCGGTCTCGACGAGGCGGATTCTGAATAAAGAGCATTTCGAGCGGATCGTCCACCTTGAGTTGCAGCATGGCGGCGAGTTTGCGCGAAATGAGAATATCTTTATACCGGACGGTATCCCCGATTCGGGGCATTGAGCCCTCGATCAGATTGTCTTGGAAAAAGGTCCAATCGTAGTTTGCTGCTACACCTTTGAGGACTACGCCCTGCATGGCGTCATCGCTGCGCAGAATACCTGCTTTGATGGCATAGGGGTGGATGCCTCCGAAGTCAGGCAATTTTTCGATCAATGGAACCACCGGTTGGTTGATTGAGATCGGTACCGTTTCGTAGGAGGTGTTTCCGTCGAGGTTGACGATTTGGACGTGGGCACCGAAACCGGTCAATTTAGCGGTGATTTCATGTTTGAAGCCGAAGATGACGGCCAGTGATATGATCATAACGGCCATACCGATCGCTACGCTTAGGGTAGCGATGCGGATCATTACGTTGTTTTTTTGCCCGCCATGGTTGAAGGCTATTCTGCGGGCCAAGAAGTATTCGAGGTTGATTCGGCTCATTGTGGTTGCAAGATAGAAGTTTCCGCTGAAACCGCTACAAAGTAACGTAAAAAATCCATACATTTGTTTTATCACGAAAGCAGAATATTATGAGCAAGATCGCATTGATTACGGGGGCATCGTCGGGGATCGGCGAGGCAACTGCACGCAAATTGGCCGCAATGGGGTATGATTTGGTGATTACAGGTCGCCGTTGTGATCGTTTGCAACGGTTGAGCGATGAGCTTGAAGATCAGTGTAAAATTAAGGTGCACGCATTGGGTTTTGATGTGCGGGAGCGGACGCAAGTCGAATCGGCTATCGAGACGTTGCCGGAACATTTCCGTGCGATTGACGTATTGGTCAACAATGCAGGGTTGGCGTCGGGCCTCGAACCGATCGATGAGGGTGATCCGATGGATTGGGATAAGATGATCGATACCAATGTCAAAGGACTGCTTTATATAACCCGTGTCGTGTCACGCATGATGGTCGAACGGGGGCAAGGTGGATTGATTGTCAATATCGGCTCGATTGCCGGAAGTCAGACCTATGCCAATGGAGCTGTCTATTGTGCTTCGAAACATGCGGTCCATTCGTTGAGTGAAGGAATGCGGATCGACCTGCTCAAGCACGGTATCAAGGTGAGTGAGGTACGTCCCGGTATGGTGGAGACCGAATTTTCAGTAGTGCGGTTCCATGGAGATAAAGAGCGTGCTGATAAGGTGTACGAAGGGGTTAAACCGCTTTGTGCTGCCGATATTGCCGAGGTGATCGGCTGGATCGTTTCGTTGCCGCCGCACATCAATATCAACGATATTTTGGTGATGCCGACTCAACAGGCAGATTCTCATTATACATACCGGGTTCTGTAGCTTTTCATCGTTAGTGTTTCCGATGGGAAAGAGAATAAAGAGCTATCCTATCCTGCGCTTCTGGTCTTGTATCGGAAGCGCTGTTTTGTTGTGTGCCTGCACCGGACGGAATACTACCCAGGTGCAATATCAGGCTGCTGAACACTCTGCTGTTGTTGCAGATCTTGCACAGGATGAGGGCAAAGATATGCAGGAGCAGTTAGCGGACAGTTCTTTGAATTCATTGGCTACGGAGCAAGAAGGTCAGCTTACAGATGAGACCGTTGCAAGGATGGACGCTTCATTTGGAGGACACGTCGATACTCTTTCTGATGCCGAACGGAGAATGATTGAAGCGGGTCTGGTAGAGATTGTGCCCAACGATTCGACCATTTCGATCCATTTGGTCTATGCTACGCCCGACAATTTTATGGGAAAGGCGGTCTATGGTGATTTGCAGCGAGCCTATCTGTTGCCAGAGGTGGCATTGATGTTGGAGCATGCAGCAGAGTTGTTGCATCGAGAGAGACCCGATTTGCGGTTTATCATATACGATGCAGCACGTCCTATGTCGGTTCAACAGCGAATGTGGAATTTGGTGAAAGGAACCTCTAATTATATATATGTCTCCAATCCTGCTCGAGGTGGAGGATTACACAATTACGGTGCTGCGGTCGATTTGACGTTGGGAGATCAATATGGAAGACCGTTGCCGATGGGAACTCCGTTTGATTTTTTCGGTTCGGCAGCCCATATCGATCGGGAAGAGGAACTTTTGGCCAAAAATTTGATAACTTCTCAAGAGTTGGAGAATCGACGCTTGTTGCGGCGTGTAATGCGGCAGGCTGGATTTATTCCATTGCGTAGCGAGTGGTGGCATTTCAATGCGATGAGTCGTGCAGAGGCTCGAGAACGTTATCGGGTACTTGAGTAGGGAGGTGTCTGGACATTTGAACAAAAGGTATAGTAATTTTTCTCTTTGTCTGAGAAATGTTGCCCAGCTCATAAAAAGCAATAAATTTGTAACGGCAACGTTACTACATTACCAAAGTAAATAACCCAATAAACGATTGATTAGAATTAGAAAATGATGATGAATCCAGGTTTTATATTGATTATCATTATTGCAGTAGTCGGTTTTATTGTACAGGCTAAACTGCAATCGGTATTTAAGAAGTATTCGCAAGTCATGTTTCCAGGTGGATTGACGGGGCGTGATGTAGCCGAGAAAATGTTACGGGATAATGGTATTTATGATGTGCAGGTGACTTGTACCCCCGGACACTTGACCGATCACTACAATCCGGCAACCAAGACTGTGAATCTGAGTGAAAGTGTGTATAACAGCAATAGTGTAGCCGCTGCTGCAGTAGCTGCACATGAGTGCGGACATGCCGTACAGCACGCACGTGAATATGCACCGTTGAAGATGCGTTCGGCTCTGGTTCCTATCGTACAGTTTTCGTCGATGTGGTCCACTTGGGTGATTATCGCAGGTATTTTGGTGATGAACACTTTCCCAGCTCTTTTTTGGATCGGTATCGCGATGATCGCCATGTCGGCACTGTTTAGTCTGATTACCCTCCCGGTAGAGTACAACGCTTCGGCACGTGCCATGGATTGGCTCGAAAGTACGCACACGTTGGTTGGAGAACAAGTCGGCCAAGCTCGTATTGCTCTGTCGTGGGCTGCACGTACCTATTTGGTCGCAGCTTTGTCGGCTATTGCGACGTTGATCTACTATTTGGGTTTCGCTCGTCGCGATTAAGCCTCGTAGTGCAGATCGAAAAATACAAGGGCATCCTGTTTGGAGTACCCTTAAAACGATGCAACAGTCTGAGAAATTGGGCTGTTGCATTTTTTATGTTGGGACGAGGTAACGAAAAGGCAACGGTTCTCTTTTCCGTTGCTTGCATTAGTAATCACAACCTCAAACAACTGCTGTAAAGGTAGTTAAAAAAACGACAGAAACAATCGACAAGATCTTTTTCTTGCGTTGACCATCTTATTTTTGACGTTCATATAAACCAGCCCATCTCTTTCTCATCTGCACACTATCCCATTCCATCCGGTAGCGACTAGCCCATGGGATCGGAGGGACAAGCTGCAAGGCCGACCCGTGAGGGACGCTTTGTATAGCCTTGCAGCATATCCCCTCGATCCATACCTTTGCGTTCGGGTGGAATGGGGATTTTGTTCCCGGCCTCCCGTTATAGCTTTGGACCTTTAGACTTTTTGGGGGACGACACGATCCTTCCCTGTTTTGTATCGTGTCGGGGCACTCGGGGTTTGCGAGGATCGTCCCAACTTTCTTGATACGTTTCGTCCGATGGATTCTCTTCCCATAGATAGGGCCTTGCAGTTTGCCCGTGTCCTCCCCACCATTGAACGAGGGCACGGACGACAAACCCGCTGTTTATTAAATCTCGATCCATGCGTCGCATAGTGTATTTGCCGTACTCAACCCACTCGCGCGGGTCGTGTCTGATATAGGCTCGTCCTCGCGTCAGGTTGTCATCCATGACCAGATAACCGTCGAATGTTTTCCCTTCATACTGCATCCTTTCGATATAAACCGGTTGCCCGTCCTTTATTTGTTCTACCTGTTCATCTGTAAGCCGTACATCAAATATGATCGGGTTTCGTTTTATCTTCTCTTGTGATAACAGTTCCTCGGTGAGTATATCCCGTCCAAGAATACTGTTTACCCGGAATAGGGACGTATTGCGGTATCCGTTCTCCTCGTACCTGCACGTCAACCCCTGCGGCGAGTATAACCGTTTTTGTTGTTCGGTAGTGAGTTTCATACCCCGTATTTCGGTTATAGATTCCGGCACGGGTGTCTGCGCGGACTGCTTCTGTCGCTGGGTTTGCTCAGTTTCCTGTCTTTCCCGTTCTGCTCGGTTCACTTCGATGGCTTTACAGAGGTTAGCATAACTGAATTTCCGATCTGCCTGCGAGGCCTTGAGTGTCTGCCCATGCAGGGTAAAGGTCATACCCTGTATCTCCTTTTGCGGGTCGCCGCCCCGATGGGCGAAGGTTGCCGTTATGCCTTCCCTATTCAACTGTTCGACCAGTTCCGTAAAAGAGGCACAATCCTTCAACGCTGTTTTAACCGCCTCGTAAATTCTGTATTTCACTTTGTCGGGATCATGTAGCCGTTCAATCTTTACACTCTCTTTTCCCTCGGAGAAAGTAAGGCCGTATTTCTGTTTCATGGCCTTGCAGACCGCTACGCTCCGGATCCTTTCGTTATGGCTCCGCACCAGCTTCGTATCGTACTTTACCCGGTTGTAAAGGATATGCAGGTGGGGATGCTCCGTGTCGGTATGCCGTACTACGATGTACTGCGTGTCGGTGATTCCCATACGCTGCATATATTCGCGTGCAAGGCCTGCCATAAATCCGTCCGTAAGCCTCGGCGTATCGTCCTTGTGGAACGAAAGGGATATATGCCCCACGACCTGGGCTTTCTCGGGCCGTGCCTTGCGCTGGAAATTGAAACTGCCGATTAGGGAACGGATGTCGGACAACTTCACTCCGTCGCTGTCTATCATACGGGCGTGACCGCTTTTTTCGAGGAGGTAGCGCACGGCGCCGCCGAACGACTTACCCGTTACTATTTTTGCTATCATCTTTTCACTGTCCAAAAGTTAAAATCTTACCGTTTAAAGTAGCTCCGTATCTCTGCGGCCAACCGTTCGTAAAACTCGATCAGTCCGATAAGACGTATAACAATGCCTTCCATTCCCTTTTGTGTGTTGGCAATCCGTGCCAACTGGTTCAGGTTATTCCCCTGTCGGGCCAGTTCGGCTACGGCGGCAAGTATCGCGGGCGGAATATGCCGTGGGGATTGCCCCGTAAGTACCTTTTCCCGGCAGTAGGTGGCAAGATCCGTTCCGGCGATGATCGCTTCATTTTGCAGCCTTCGTTTCACGTCGGGCGTAACATGGAATTTGACCTCTGCGGTGCGTTTCTCGGCGATGGCTTTGGGTGGTCTCCCGCCCTTATTCTTACCTGTCGTCATACCTGTGCGCTTTAGGATTTAACAGGCGGCGACAGTATACCGCACCGACCGGGCGACCGGGAGGGAACCGGCCGACGGCATCGCAGATGTCGAGGGTCCCGAATCCCCTGCGACCGACGGGAGCGGGAGATGTTTCGGTGTGCGACCACAGGGAGTCCGCCGAACGGGACTGCCCCGCAGGGCAAGGTTGCCGGAGTCTCCGAGAAAACTCCAAGGGGAGGTTTTGAGGGCCTCCGGATACAACCTTGCTCCTTAAGGCTTCGAAAAAGTCAGATGCCAAAGCCAAGGTCCCGAACGCGGCACTCCGGACCTCACTCCGAATCCCCGTTGCACGGAATCGGCAGGGGAGAAGAGCGATAAATACGGGAAGACCGCTTCTGATACACACGCCAGAATATTGGCAAGCGGCCTGTGAAGTTCAGCTATCGGGGAGGGATGGATAAGCTGTAACAGTTACCCGAACGGATCGGGTTGTAATGCCCCGGGCTAAGGGCGTTACAAGATTGCAACGCTGCAGCGTTGCAGTTCAGTGGGGATGGTATCCGACATTCGGATGTGCTGCAAAATGGATGTTCATGGCTGTGCGATTTACGTCTGTTTACTCAAACAACGCTGCCCGCTGCGGGTTGTTGCGTCCATGTCGGATCTTGCGTTCCGTTGCCATCTGTTGCTGCTCGCGTAGAAATTATGCAAAATATCGGAGCCAACCGCTGCCATGGTGAAGCCAACCACTGCCACCTACAGACAGTCGTACAACTTGCCGTATATCGTAGGCGTTAAGAGTTGGCAGACCGTCCTGTAACGGCAGCTGAAACACACAGAAACGCACTATGATGAAAAACCGGGCGCACCGAATCCGCGATGAGTGAAAATTACCCGATCGCACATACAGACAAACCGATTGTTGAACCCCAAAAATCATGAAACGATGGAAAAGATAATATGCATCGGGGAGAAGACATGAACGGTTCTTCTCGATCAGCTGAAAGAGTTATTCGTCCTTGCCTCGCAGGTACGCCGCCGGTTCGATCCGCAGACCTCGGATACGTACATGGACAGTGCAGACGTCTGCCGGGTATTGAACATCACCAAACGCACCCTGCAAAGCTATCGGGATAAAGGCATCTTGCCCTATACCCGTATCGGCGGCAAGTTCTTTTACCGGGAGCGTGACCTGGCCGACTATCTCGAACGTAGAACCATCAAAAAACAATAGCCATGCTCGACTACCTGAACAGCGAGAGCGAGGAGGTGAAAACCGCGCTTGCACAACTATCCGAGGCGAAACAGGCGTTGCAACAGACCAAGGACAACTACCGTCCCTCGATCCTGAATGAACGTTACCTTACGGGCGAGGAGGTCTGCCGCTATCTGCACATCTCGCCGCGCACACTCCAAACCCTGCGCGATACGAGACAGATCCCCTTTACCGTTATCAGCGGACGGGTATTTCTCTATCCCGAGAGCGGAATACGGGAAATCCTTCACAGAAATTTACAGCCTGTCGAAGAACCGTTTTAACCCTTTCAAACGGATCAACATGGAAACCGGGAACGAATTTAATTCATTCCCGGTTTCTTGTATTTAATATTATTACTTCAAAACACTACGGTTATTCTTCCCCCCAACATTCATCACCTACATCTTCGTAACTTTCATTATTGATTCCGTCAATATAAGTTACCGTTATTCGAACACTATATAACGGCGAGTAACCATATCCTTTCACTGCGAGCTCCACAGATCCTTTTTCGTCGTAATAAAGTGTTGAATATTGAGCCTCACCGAGAAAAAACTTACTCAATTTCTGATTGTCCGGAACATTGGGGTTCTGAAATTGTTCAACGCTCCCGACGGGTTCTCCGTATTTCTTTGTTAATTCCTCTTTCAATTCATTATATTTCGTCTCGCATTCACGCCAACTACTTAATGTCGGATATAACAGCGACACCTGATTCACGACGTCTACATCAGGTTTCGAAGCGACAAGCACGAAATAGCCGGTCACACCTTCCTGTTTAAAAGGACCCAGCAGTGCTTTATCACCGACCTCGGTCAGCACTGTAGCGTCGGACTGTTTCTTCAGTATCTTCTGGATAAATTCTTGTTTCGGACCATCTATCGCTGTGCCCCAAAACATCATGTGGTCGGACGACTGACAGGCCGTCATTAATAATAATGCAGTAATCGATAAGAAAATGATGTTTAACTTTTTCATTGGATTCTGTATGTTTAATGTTACCTACTAAAATACATTTAACGTTCAATCACATACTGGACGTATAGAGTAGCCCATATGACTTCTGGCCTGGTGAAGTTTATGCGAATTTAAAGCGAAATAATAACATGAGAGAACATGCCAATTGTCCGCCGTAGCACTCCAATAATGGCCAATTCTGCCTCCAGTGAGGTTGTACTCCATTCTAAATATGCTCTGTTCCTTTTCTCCGGTATAAGGCAGAATAAGGGTATTGCCATTGGGACCGGTAAACAGGACATGGTCTTCGTATACCTCGGTTTCACACGACCTGTACAACTCTTCAAACTCGGCTTTAGTAGGCATGCGCCACTTCCCGCCCCAATTGGCTGTGGCAGCATCATAGCCAGCCGTCAGATTGTTGTTGCCATCGATGGCACCGTGTCTCCTTAGGATTCCCAATTCGTTCTCATGCCACAGCCCCTCATTGAGTATATTCTCATTATGAGGTTGAGTCTCTCCCCAGCTGTAATAATCGCCACGGTCTTCGGGATTCGTGGCACCTAAATTACACGTAGCCCATTTGGTACCGCTGGGTAGTCCCAGGTCGATGTACATATGCCCATTATATTCAACAGGGGTAGGTCTGTGGTTGCAGGCAGCCATTGTGATGCCCACTATCATGGTAAGCACCATTTTCATTCCTTGTTTCGTTTGCATAAGGTTTATTCTGCTTAAATTAATCATTGGCTTATATTATTGATATTCTGCATTGATGCAAATCTGTATTATTTCACATGAGAAGACAGAAAGATGTTGTGCCATAGAATACCTGAAGTCAATACGACTCGATCCATAAAGCATTTTTTACATACGGTTTGGATCGCACGTCGTATTCCGTACAATTGTTGGTACCCCAAGAGGATGCTTCCATATTACAAAACCATACAATGCCGTTTCTACGTACATTGAGCCAATAACTTCCTTCGATACAATCGCCATTAACTTGTTTCAATGCAAGATTCAGAGTCTTACGCAAGCGATATATTTCTTCCATTTCGTCCATGGAAGGGAGGTTGCCGTCTTTGTTTGCAGCAGACCAAGACATGGAACGGCCTTGTTTCAGCCTGATATACTGTCCGTGTGTACCATTTGCCTTGAAAACAATGCCTTTTACTCCACCTTTTTCATAAAGTTCTCCAGGTTTGTAAAATCCAGCCTCCCGACGTTCCCGGTCGGCTTTGGCCTGTGCTTCCGCTTGTCTTTTTCGTTCTGCCTGTGCCTGCGCTTCTGCCTGCTTCTGTTTTTCTTCGGCCTGACGACGCTCTTCTGCCCAACGCTCCTGGGCTGCCCGTTCCTCTTCGGCCCGTTTCAGTTCTGCAGCACGACGTTCTTCCGCAGCACGATGTTCCATGGCCAAACGTTCCTGTTTCTGATGATAAGCATAATATCCGGCTCCGGCCGCTACAAGCACAAGAACCGCCAGAGAAGCCAATACATACGGCCGACGTTTTTTGCGGGCCGCGATACGTTGCAACCGTCGCTCTTCCGCCTGTTTTTCGCGTTCAAGACGTGCCGCTTGTTCCGCACGTTCCTGCTCCTCCTGCCACAGACGGCGCCGTTCTTCCAGTACGATACCGGCCGCACGGATCAACTCCTCGGTATAAAGTGTAGGGTTACCTGCAATTTCACGTAGTTCAACGTCATTTTTCGCACGTACCTGTGGAAGCAGCTCTTCAGATTTCTGTCGCAGTTGCAATTCGCGTTGGCTTGCTTCCACTACATCCGGACGATACAGACCGGGATTGTCAATAATTTGTGTGAGTTTCCGGTCGTCGAAATGCTGAATATCTGTCGAGTCTTCGAATTGTTTCCCTGCATCAGGGTGAGTGTATGCCGGATTCGATGCTTCCTTGCTTCGCCCCAGAATCAATAACAATAACCCGACAACGGATGCGAGGATACCTCCTATCATCAAGATTGCCACGCGTGAAGTATCTCCGCCGAATGCGGATACGAATTGGTATTCTGCGGTCTCCTGGATGGAAAGACCATAAATGAATGCGCCCACACCTCCGATGAGCAGGAGCATTCCAAGAACTTGCTTTAAATTCATTTGTAAATAGAGTTATTATAAGTTTGGGTATACTTGCCTATAAATGGGAGAGCGGATAGATCCCGATCATACAGTTAGCTTCTGCATGATCGTTGTATACCTGGTAACCTCCCGAGAATTTAAAATATTTCCCATCCTTTGAGTAGCCTATACGACAGTAATACGCTCCTCCCCATTGCGAACCTTTTAGCTGAATTTCGTCCTTGTCTATGGCATATTCCTGTAATTTTTCAAGGGTCAGTTCACTGTTGCTACGAGTATATTCGGACAGATCATACACGCTATCTGCATATTTAATAAGATCTTTTATACTTTTTTCCAGATACTTACGACTTTGTTTGTGGCTTTTTGTCTCAAACGTGAAAAATATACCATCATTATTCACTCCATCGGCATAAGGCCCTTGGAATTCGATAAATTGTGTGGGTGGTTTCAAAAAAGGAGCTCCTACCGATTCGAATAGGACGGGCTCCCAGTTTTCAATTTTTTGCGTGTTGCTGCAAGATATCAATACAGACATTGCAAGCAGTGCGAGCATCAGTAATTTAGTTCTCATAATTCAAGTTTTGGGTTTTGTTTAGGTCTGTATATTTTAGGCATAAAATAAAAAACGTGGGCCATTACTTTTATCTGCTTCTGAGGTCTTCGCAATACCTTGTAGACAAATAAATGAGTAAAGCCCACGTTGCCATGAGCGTTTACGCTTTACTCTTGTCTACTTTTGAAATTTGCGAAGTTTCAGAAGCAAGAATAAAAGCTAACGCTTTTTAATCCATCTTTTTATCCAGATATTTACGGTATTATATCATATGCATTATCGTTCAATAATAGATTACGCCATAAATATACAACAATTACCAATAAGTGCAATAGAATTCAATTCTTTACATCATATCTAATGTTGTGATTTCTCATTCCTAAATATACCACAACTACAACCGGATCATTGAAATTATTTTTGTGATTCCACTTACTTAAAGCATGCACTACCCATTTTCGGAAGGCGTTGGCTCGGGGAGTTCCGGTGCGGAAGCTCATGTAGATAATCGCCTCGAGTCCATACAGTGTTCCGAAGCCGCTCTGCCCGTTCCAGGAAGGATGGGTTACATCCCCTTCCCGTAATATTCCACTTCTGAATGCCGCCCGCAGATTGTTTCGCACCGTGGCCTCATACACGCCAAACAACTGTGCGATTTGGCTCTGTGTCATCCAGACATTGCCATCGACCAGTCGGACCGAGACCGTACAAGGCCCGTAGTCGTTATCGGCTATCTCAATAGAACCGAGATCTTCTATCTGTTTCTTCATTGTCAGATTTCTTTATCGGGTTATGCTATCGGAAATTTTTCAGCGATCTTCTGGCTCAGGGCATCCATGTCTCGGCCGATCTTGTCGTTGGTAATTTTGGCGTAAATCTGTGTGGTGGTGATGTGTTTGTGTCCGAGCATCTTGCTGACCGTCTCCAGCGGAACACCCTGCGAGAGGGTGACTGTGGTCGAGAAGGTGTGCCTTGCCTCATGCATCGTCGGATTGAACGACAATCCGGCATGGCGTGCCACATGTCGTAGGGACATATTCATCGAATCACGGTCTTTGACCGGGAATACCTTATTTCCGGGGAGCCTCAGTCGGCTGTAACGTTCTACGAGCCGTTTGGCTACCGGCAACAGCTTGACCCGAAACTGCGTTCCTGTCTTTTGTCGATGGTCCACGATCCATAGATCACCCTGTTCATCCGCGTGAATATCGTCATGGGTGAGTTTTTTCACGTCTGCATAAGCAAGCCCCGTGAAACAGCAAAACACGAATATGTCCCGGACGATGGCTGTCTTGTAATTGGGAACATAGACATTCATCAC
>ERZ791574.311-NODE-311-length-42545-cov-71.551377_pt1 | contig 42545 bp, 34 predicted proteins | sample MGYA00433098_ERZ791574 | MGnify/ENA primary metagenome ERZ791574 (study PRJEB30046, sample SAMN00791933) | human gut metagenome | study: EMG produced TPA metagenomics assembly of the A metagenome-wide association study of gut microbiota in type 2... | reverse complement strand
GGGCTATCGCAAGTCGGACAAGTTTTTCACACCCAAGCAGGTGGCGGTAATCGCAGAATACCTGGGTGAGCCATAAGATAAAGAGGGGCATTCTAGGGGATAGCCAAGGCTTTCCTACTAAGAATGTCCCTCTAACGTTTGCTATCTCACGCAACGTATGGCATCGTATAGTCGGCGAAGAGAAAAGTGGTATATTTGCATTGTAATCCAAAGGGGTTATGCGATGAAGCTTTTCTCATACGCCTATGGGCGAAGAGTATGAGGCTGTGGGTAAAGAGGAGAGCGGAGTCGGCAGTAGTTAACTCAAATTTTTATCATTATGATTAAGTATGTAGTAAAAGAAAACAAAAACAAGAAAAGTCCTGCTTACGGCAAGTGGTATGCTTACCCTGTAGTGGAGGAAACGATGAATCTTGCAGCCCTTGCCAAGCACATGGAGGAACATAACACGGGTTTCTCTGAGGCAATGTGCCTGGGCATGATGACAGCGATGGTAAAGTGTATCAAGGAGCAGCTCTTGGCTGGCAAGAATGTGAAGATTGACAATCTCGCCATCTTCTCGGTCGGTATCCGTAACAAGGAAGGTGCAAAGACAGAGGCTGACTTCAGCGTGGCCAACAACATTGGCAGCGTAAAACTCCGTGCTCGTGCCACTGGTATCTTGAGCAATGCCAACCTCAACAGTGTAGCTAGCGTGAGAAGAGCTAGCAGCGTGGTGGGTGGAACTACAATCCCATCAGGTGGTGATTCAACTTCGGGTGGTAGTACTATCACAACTCCTGATGGTGGTGAAAGCAACTCTGGCAGTGATGGTGATGACTCAAATATGGCATAGCTGTCTAAGTTAGTTGAAAATTAAAATTTCCCTTGTCCAAACATGATGTTTGGGCAAGGAATTTTTATTTCTGCGACAGTTTTTGCAAAAAGTTTTTTATTACTGTGCTTATTTTTGTTCCAACGTCTAAATTTATTCTATGTCTCTCAACATACCACTTCCTCCATCCTCACCAACTTGCCAGCGACAAACTGCATGATGATATTATGGAGCGTTGTTCCTTGACGCAGCGCATCGACCCTTGGAGCTGTGGCATATTGATTGATTTGTTCCTCAGCCTCTTGCCATTGGCATTCTGCGGTAGAATGCAATTGTAAAAATAATAATTATTTCTGAAATACGTGCGCTAATCTTAGATTATTATTGTAGAAAAGACGTTAAACCCATAGATTATGACTACATATCTCAGATTCTTCAATTATGATGAGGCCTTTAAATACTATTGCGGACTCATCGATAAAGTTCTCAATGTTTTCAAAGAAGAAAAGAACAAGGGCGGCTTTAAGGCTTTGCTTCAATTGTTGATGGTAATATAAAAACAACATAAAATGGATTATAAAGATGTCGCAAATTCTTTCATTACAAGACATTAAATCTCACAGGCTCCTCGCCTGTACGTAATTTGTAGTCTTCATAAAGCATCTTCTGCATCTTGTCAACCATGGCTTTCTTTGTGGCCTTGGCAGATTTCCAACGTCTAAGCGCCTCTTCTCTTGTTAATTTATTCATATCCAATCCTCCATTATTAAATTATGAGCATCCCAAATGTCCGCTCTTTCTAAATTTCATTCTACCAGATTAAGCATTCAAGAACTACTATCGGGAAGAATACGACTGCAAAGATACGGATTATTTTTGAAATAAAGCATCTTTATTCTAATAAAACGCAGATTAATTTTATTTCAGCAACAAGGCTGCAAAGAAACAGATTGACTTTTCTGATTTCAGTAGACACTTTTTTACTTTATAAACTAGAAAGGTAGACACTATCAATTTCATAAAACAGAAATAGTAGACACACCTTATTATTTGTTCCTAATTTTATAGACACAAGAAAAAGAATCGTACTATATTTGTAGTCACTACCCTTCCACTAGACTTACCGAACCCAGACTTGCTCTTTTGGTAAAGTGAGGGTGTGTCATAAGTTTATGATTCACCCTCTTCTTGTTGTTGGATGAGATGGGATATGTTGTTGGATGAGATGGGATATGTTGTTGGAAGAGATAGGATATGTTGTTGGAAGAGATAGGATATGTTGTTGAGACAGTCAGTATCTTCGACCGCACAACAGCTGTTGTGCATGCGTTGGTCAACTGTTATGCGCCAACTATTATCCAGACTTATGACACACCCTCACTTTTTCGGATTACTGGCATGTACCATCACCTGACTTTCCCTGATGCACAAAAAAACACGGAATATTAAACTCCGTGCTCTTTTTTGCTTTTATATTTAATCTTGTCAAAACCTTCACCATATACACCGATAACGGCACTCTGACTGACAAAGGCATGGGGATCAATCTCGCTGATAAGACGGAAGATAGCAGGAGCCTGACGCTGCTTGGCTAACACGAAAAGCATCTTCACATCCTGACCGGAATAAAAACCGCTGGCATTCACCACCGTTACTCCCCTATCAGCATCTACATTGATGCGCTTGCCTATCTCCTCATACTTCTGCGAAATGATGAAGAACTGTACGCTTCGTCTTCTGCTGTTTACCACCTGGTCGATGCAGAATGCCTGAACGCAAAGAACTACATAACCATATAACACCTTCTCCCAATCGTGTACCACCAGATAGCTGGAACTGATGATGAAGATGTCGCATATCATAATCACTCTACCCAGAGAAATGTCGCGATACTTGTTGACAATGGCGGCAATGATATCCGTACCACCCGTACTTCCACCAACCGAGAAACCGAGTCCGATTCCGCAGCCGCAGAAAACGGCACCCAGGAAAGCAGCCCATAAAGGTTGGTCTTCCAAGAGATGAATATCGCCTAAACGACTGGAGAAAAAGGAGGTCAAGGCGGTTACCACGATGACGGCATAAACGGTCTTGACGCAGAACTTAGCTCCCAAAATCTTGAACGCACAAATTAATAAGGTGGCGTTGGCGATGAAATACGGGATTTGCACGGGGCAACCGGTTGCCCAAAAGATAATACTGGATATACCTGGTAATCCGCTTGCCGTAACATTAGTAGGCAAAAGGAACACATTCCATCCGATACAGTATGATATCATACCTATCGCAATCAAAACATAGTCTTGTACAGACTTCCACAAGGGTCGAGGAGGATTCATAATTAATTTATAATTTATAGTTTATAGGGGGCTCTTACCAGAATTTCTTCTGCTGCTCTGACCACTCAAAGCCTTGGGTAGCCATTTTTGCTTCTAAGGCAGCACGGTTCACGTTAAAGTGATTACAAATCTCATCGAGTGTTTCAAACTCGTGGTCACGAAGCAGGAAGTTGATGGCGCTTACGAGCATCGGAACATCATTCATTGGTAACTTATCCATCCTTTTTTTTGTAATGTTAAATGTTTAATGTTAAATGTTAACTTGGGAGGCGTCATGCCTCTTGGTTATTTTTTTATTAACTTGAGAGGCACCATGCCTCTTCGGGGTGCAAAGGTACTGCAAATCGAAGACAATACAAAATAAAAAAGGAACTTTTTTCATTTTTATTGTTGAGATGCAGCGTACCTTATCTAAATGTACTGCTAATTTTAGATTAAACAAAAAAAATCCCGCCAATCGATACGATTAGCGGGATTTTTATAAATTATTGATGATTTACGCATTCACTGCAACTGAAATCCAGTCGAAGACGAATGAGCAAATACCGAATGCTACGATACCTACGGTGCAGATAGCAAGCGCCAACTTGGTTGAGCATGCGCTCTGGAAGGTAGGAAGCGGATTATCGCTGTGCTTGATGAACATAGCCTTCACGATGAGCAGATAGTAGTACAAGCTGATAACTGTGTTTACCAACGCGATGAATACTACTCCGTATGCCCAGGCTCCCAATGTGGTGTGGATGTCGTGAGTTCCAACGGCTGCCATGAACACGAAGAACTTCGAGAACATACCGGCGAATGGAGGAATACCACCCAATGAGAACAATGCCAAGGTCATCAGGAATGCCAGACGAGGGTTGGTCTTGTACAAACCATTGTAGCTGTCCATCTGAACTGTACCGTTGTTGTGCTCCTCAATAGATGAGATGATAGTGAACACGCTCAGGTTGGCTACTACGTAAATCAATACATAGTAAGTCAGGGCGCTCACGCTCATCGCTGAGTTACCTACCACTGCCAACATGATGTAACCTGCCTGAGAGATAGAAGAGAATGCCATGAAACGCTTCAGGTCGCTCTGACGGATGGCAAACAGGTTGGCGATAGTGATAGAAAGTACAATCACGATGTAAAGCAATACGGTCCAGTACTCTACCATTGGCTGGAACACCTTCATGAGGATAGCGCAGAGAGTGAACGCAGCAGCACCCTTAGATACTACTGACAAGTAACCTGTAACAGTAGTTGGTGCACCCTGATATGAATCGGCTGTCCAGAAGTGGAAAGGAACCAAGGAAATCTTGAAACCGAGACCACTGAAGAAGAATACCATACCGGCGATGGTCAATGGAGATGCAGAGATTACCTTTGCTACATCATCGAAGTACAAAGTACCACAAGCAGCATAGAGCAGAGAGATACCGTAGATCATCACGCCACTTGAGAAAGTAGCAGTAAGGATGAACTTAGCTCCTGCCTCAGCAGAATTGTGACGGTACTTATCGAATGCTACCAAGCAAGCCATTGGCACAGATGCCATTTCGAGACCGAGGAAGAACAGGAGGAAGTGGTTGGCACTAACCATCATATTCATACCGAGCAAGGTAGAGATAATCAGCATATAGAACTCACCCTCCTTGAAGGCTGTGTCCTCGCGGCTCAACCACTCCTTAGCCTGTACCATCACGATGAGGGTACCAAGCGCCAGGATAGTCTTCAAGACACCGGCAGCAGGACCTGTTGTGTACATGCCGCCAAATGCCTCTGTGGCTTCTGTTGGGAAGATATTGATGGCAATATGAGCCACCATCAAGAGACATACCAGAGGATTGAACCACTTACGGTCTGCGCTCTTGGAACTGCAGAAGTCAGCAATGAAAGTGATCAACAGAACTACCATCAAGGTAGCTTCTGGAATCATATTTAAAAATTGACTGTAATTCATTTCTTCTGATATTTATTACATGATTACACTAAAGATAGGACCTACGGCGTCCATGATAATCTCCTCTGCCCAGAGTGGGAACATACCGAGACCTGCAACGCAGGCGATAAGACCTGCTACAGCGATACGCTCGTCCCAGGTAGCATCGTGAAGCTTCTCCAACTTTGGATTAGGAACCTTCTGATAAAGGATCTTACCAACACAACGCAGGATGTAAACCGCTGTTACTACGATTGATGTACATGCAATGATGGTACATACACGATGGAAGGTATCTGCATTCTGGAAAGAACCTACGAAGATGGTCATCTCGGCTACGAAACCAGAGAAACCAGGCAAACCGAGGTTAGCCAAACCAGCTACTGCATAACCTACTGAGAGGAATGGAATAATCTTCATCAAACCACCCAAATAACGTACGTCACGTGTACCAGCCTGATGGTAAATCATACCGATAACGGCGAAGAAGAGGGCGGTCATCAAACCGTGAGACAACATCTGGAGGATTGCACCAGTAGCGGCTGTCTCGGTCATCATACAGAGAGCGAAGAGCACCATACCACAGTGAGATACTGATGAGTAAGCGTTGATGTACTTCAAGTCGGTCTGTACACATGCTGACAGAGCACCATATACAATAGAGATAGTAGTCAGCACGAGGAACACCTTAATCCAGAAGCCGTGAGTAGCAGCTGGCAAGAGGAACATGGCGATACGGAAGCAACCGTAACCACCAAGCTTCATCAATACACCGGCGTGCAACATAGATACGGCTGTTGGCGCACTGGCGTGACCATCAGGAGACCATGTGTGGAATGGGAACAGCGCACCGAGGATACCGAAACCGATGAAGAGCAATGGGAAGAACACGTTCTGCACGCTCTCTGGAATCGCATGAGCACCATTGGTATGGTGAGCGATATCAAGGATTTCGAAGGTCTGAGCACCACTGTAGAAGTAGATACCCAGGATACCGATAACCAAAAGGGCTGAACCACCCATCAACATCAAAGTCAACTTCATGGCTGAATACTCCTTTGCACCACTACCCCATACACCGATGAGGAGGTACATAGGAATCAGCGCAACCTCATAGAACATGAACATGGTGAACATGTCGATTGAGATGAAGAAGCCATATACACCGATGCTCAGGAGTGTGAACCAGAGGAAGTATTCCTTCTTCATTGGTTCCATCTGCCAAGAGGCAAATGTACCGGTGAACACGATGATGGAAGTCAAGAGAATCATCACCACTGAGATACCATCCACACCGAGTGAATAGTTGATGTGCAATGGTTCAAACCAAGGCACACAGTAGGTGAAGAGCATCGGAGCTTGGTCGGCTGGCATTGTCTCACGAGCTTCGAGAAATGCAAACACCAAATAGATGGAGAGACCGAGCAATACGCTGGCACCTGCTACCATCACACCACGAACCTGCTTGTCGTTGCGTGCCAACCAGAGGCCGAGCAACATCAGTAGTGGTACTATGACGAATATACTTAAATTCATTTCTTTTCTATTTACTTAATTGTGAGACTTTCATTAAAGAAGTGCGAGCAGGCACAATGTCAATGCTACGGTACCGGTGAGGAACCAGATAGCATAGCTGCGAACATCACCACTCTGCCATGGGCGGATGGTTTCACCTGCCTCCTGTGTACCCCAAGCCATGAAGTTGAAGGTACCATCGATAACGCGACGGTCGAACCATGCGATTGGCTTTGAGAACAGACCGAAGACAATCTTGTGGGTGAAGAACTGCCAAGCATCGTCGATATAGAAACGGTTCAAGGCTGCCTTGTGCAACTTAGGCATCTTCTTAGCCAAAGCGTCTGCCAATGGAGTCTTCTTAGGTGCATACATGTAAGTAGCCAGACCGATACCGATGATAGCAACGATAACAGAGGTTGTTGCCACACTCATGTCGATATGGATATCGTAGCTCTGACCTGTAGCAGATACGAAGTGACCGAATGGAATCAAACCGCAGAGGCAAGAGATGATGGCGAGGAATACCAATGGACCCCACATCACGAAAGGAACCTCCTGTGGCTTGCGACGGTTCTCAGGATCCAGCTCATAGTAGCTCTGTCCCCAGAAGATGACGTAGTAGAGACGGAACATGTAGAATGCGGTCATACCGGCAACCACTGTCATGAACCAGCCCATGAATGGAGAGAACTGGAAGCATGCTGAGATAATCTCATCCTTTGACCAGAAACCTGCGAATGGAGGAATACCTGCAATCGCCAAGCAACCGATGAGGAAGCAGATGTTGGTGATAGGCATGTACTTGTGCAAACCGCCCATGTACTCCTTGAAGTTGCTGCCGATGATGACGATGATGGCACCAGAGCAGAGGAAGAGCAACGCCTTAAACATAGCGTGGGTAAACAGGTGGAAGATACCAGCCATGTAACCCAAACCACCATGGTGGTTATCTACTGCGAAACAAACGCCGAGAGCTACGAGCATGTAGGCAATCTGAGAAATAGTAGAGAAAGCCAGACCACGCTTGATATCACGCTGGCAGCAAGCTACGGCTGCTGCATAGAATGCGGTGAAGGCTGCAATGTAAGCAACATAGTGCAATGTCTCAGGAGCATACTGTACCCAGATTGGGAAGAGGCTGGCTACCTGATATACACCGGCTACAACCATGGTAGCGGCGTGGATCAATGCAGAAACAGGAGTTGGACCCTCCATCGCATCTGGCAACCAGATGTGCAATGGGAACATCGCACTCTTACCGGCACCACCGATGAACATGAGGAACAATGCTGTTGGCATTACCCAAGCTGCACCTGTCAAAGCAGAGTTGAGCTCTGGCTGAGCATTCAAGTCATAGTTGAAGGTTCCTACGTAGAAGCTGTAGAACAGGATACCAATCAAGAAGAAGAGGTCAGCGAAACGGGTTACGATGAACGCCTTCTTGCTGGCATGAACTGCAGCATGCTTTGGATAGTAGAAACCGATGAGCAGGTATGAGCAGACACCCACCAACTCCCAGAACAGATACATCTGGAAGATGTTGGTAGCTACTACCAGGCCCAACATTGACATGGTGAAGAGGCTCAGGTAAGCGTAGAAACGCTGCATACCCTTCTCATATTCCTCAACCTTGTAGTTCTCATCACGCTCTGCCATATAGCCGAAGCTGTAGATGTGAACCATGAAGCTGACGGTGGTAATCACGATGAGCATCAATACAGAGATTGGGCTCAGACGGAAACCGATGTTGAAGGTGAGCAACTCAGTAAACTTCAACCATGTGAAATTAAATACGGTAACAGTTGGGTACATGCCTGTTGAGGCATCACGACCCACTGCAAAGAAGTACTCGTATGCTGTATAGACAGACATGGCGAATACACAGCCCATCAATACGGTACCGATGAGTGCTGCTACCGGTCTTTTCATCTTCATACCCACAAGTCCCAGAACCAGGAAGCTCAGGAATGGCAGAAGAAGTATCAAAAATGCATAATTGTATTCCATTGTCTTTTAGAATTTCATGTTTTCAATACTGTTCACCTGGTCACTGTGATAGTTGCGGTAAACGTTGATAATAATAGCGAGCGCTACGGCTGTCTCGGCTGCTGCTACTCCGATAGAGAACAATGTGAAGAAGAAACCTTCCAACTGTCCTGGGAAGAGGATGCGGTTGAACACAGCGAAGTTCAGGTCGGCTGCATTCAATACAAGCTCGATGGAGATGAGCATGGCAACGAGGTTACGGCGTGTACAGAAACCATAGACTCCGATGAAGAACAAGAGTGCTGAGAGCACGAAAAAATATTGTACTGGAATCATTTCTTATCCTCCTTTCTTGCAATTAAGATACCACCGATGATACATGCCAACAGGAATACAGAGATAAACTCGAATGGCAATACATAGCCATACTTGTCAGCACCTACCAGTGCAGAACCTACCTGATCCATTGGCACCTCGGTGTCGGCTACGGTTGCAGCCATATCAATAAAGTGATTCTTCAACACGATGACTGCCAAGGTTACGAAACCAACGAGGCAGACGAGTGCGCGACCTACAACCTTGCTACCCTTGACATGCTCCAAAAGACCCTGGAGGGTACGCTTTGATACCAACTGGATAGCGAAGACATAAAGCATGGTGATACCACCGGCATATACAGAAATCTGAGCTGCACCCAGATAAGTATAGTCGAGCAGGAAGAACATGCCTGCTACACCGAAGAGTACGAACAACAGGAAGGTTGCCGCACGCATGATGCGCTTGGTGAACACGCACATGATGGCTGAGCCAAGGATGACTACTGCCAAGATGACGAACATAAATAAATTTGCTGTTATCATTGTCTAAAGTCCTCCTTACTTAGTCTTGGTGTTAAACTTACCGATTTCCAATGGCGCACCACCCTCGATGAGGTTTGGAAGGCTTCCGCCCTTATAAACCTCCTTGTCAAGGTGCATCACCAACTTGTTGCGGTCGAAGACTGCATTCTCGAAATCGTTGACAAACTTGATTGCACCGAAGTTACATGCGTTGACACAGAGCTCGCAGAACATGCAGTCGCCCAAGTCGTACTGGTAATCTACCAGCTTGCGCTTTTTCTTGCCTGTCTCTGGGTCCTCCACCATCTCGGTCTGAATCTTGATGGTGTCGTTAGGGCATGACTTCTCACACAATGTACAACCCACACACTTGTAAGCCTCGTTCTCATCACGAACAAAGACCAAGCGTCCACGGAAACGTGGAGATACGTGGAGTGTAGTCTTGCGGTTCTCAGGATATTGCTCTGTGCTCTTTGGTGTGAAGTACTCCTTCATGGTTACTTTCATACCAGTAGCGAGGGTCTTCAAACCCGCTGCAATACCGCCGAAATATGAATTGTTAGACATACTTTCTTATTATTATAATAATGTGTATTAAAGATTATCCGTGGAATCCGAATGCTACGCATACTGTCATCAAGATCAGGATGACTAGTGACAATGGCATCAGATACTTCCACTCCAACTTCAGAATCTGGTCGATACGGAGACGTGGGAATGTCCAACGTACCCACATCAGGAGCCATACCACAGCAAAGGTCTTACCGAAGAACCAGATGAAACCAGGAATAAGGTTCATCAGATTGTCGAAGCCCTCGATACCGATGTTCAATGGCGCCCAACCACCGAGGAATACGGTAGAAGCGATACCAGAAATCACGAAGAGGTTAAGGTACTCAGCCAGGTAGTAGAAACCGAAGCCCATACCTGAATACTCAGTGTGGTAACCTGCGGTCAACTCACTCTCAGCCTCAGCCAAGTCGAAAGGACCACGGTTAGCCTCGGCATTACCTGCTACGAGGAATACCAGGAAAGCCAGGATAGCTGGCACATGACCCTTGATAATCAACCAGTTCCAGGCACCAGTCTGTGCCTCTACGATACCGCTCACCTGCATGGTGCCGGTAAGAACGACTGCAGAAATCAGACAGAGACCGAGAGACATCTCGTAAGAAATCATCTGTACGGCACCACGCATGGCAGATACCACAGAGTACTTGTTGTTAGATGCCCAACCTGCGAGGAACACACCCAGCACACCGATAGAACTTACGGCTGTGATGAGGAATACACCTACGTTGAAGTCAAGAATATGTGCTCCCTTGTTCCATGGAAGGAATGAGAAAGTACCTACAGAGGCAATGATCACGAGGAATGGTGCCATGTAGTAGAGCAGCTTGTCGGCTCTATCTACAGCGAAGATCTCCTTGATCAACATCTTGAGCACGTCGGCGAATACCTGGAAGATACCCCAAGGACCTACACGCATAGGGCCGAGACGGCACTGGAAGTAGGCACACACCTTACGCTCCATGAAGATAAGTACGATAGCGATGAGGGCGTATGCTGTCAAAATGCAGATACCCACGAGCACGCACTCTATCAGAATCGACAGGAAGTCGCCCAAACCCAAGGTCTGGCGAAGCAGATTGTCGATGAATGTTGTTACTATACTAAAATCAAACATAATTATCTATCAATATCAGGGATTACGAAATCGATTGCTGCACCTGTAGTGATGAGGTCGGCGATCTTCTGACCACGGAGCATTGGATCCAAGGCTCCTGTGAGTGAGAGACCCATCGGACGCATCTTCATACGGTATGGACTCTTGTCACCCTTTGAGTCGAGATATACACCAAACTCGCCGCTGGCACCCTCTACAGAGAAGTACCACTGTCCTTCTGGAACCTTGATGATTGGCTTCTGCTTGATGTAGTACTCACCCTCTGGAATGTTGTCAATCAACTGCTCGATGATGTCCAAGCTCTGGTACAACTCCTGGATGTGTACATAGTAACGATCCATTGAATCGCAACCGGTAAGGGTGATTTCCTTCCACTCTACCTTGTCGTACATATCGTATGGATGACGCTTGCGGGTATCGTTCTTCCAACCTGATGCACGACCGGCAGGACCGGTTACGGCATAGTTGATACAATCCTCAAGGTTCATTGGACCTACACCTTCGAGACGGTTGTGAGTAATCACGTTGTCGCCGAATACGTCGAGGTATTCCTGAATCATCGGACGGAGATACTTGCAGAGGGTCTTCACATTCTGAACGAAGTTAGGATCGATATCTGCCTGCAGACCACCGATACGGTAGTAGTTCTGGATCAGACGGCCACCGGTTGTCTCCTCCATCACGTTCAATACGTGCTCACGGTCGCGCATGCAGTAGAGGAATGCAGTCAAGGCACCCAAGTCCTGTGCGGTACAGCCGAGGTACAACAAGTGAGAGTCGATACGCTGCAACTCATCCATGATGGTACGGATGTAGCGGATGCGGTCTGAGAGTTCAATACCCATAGCCTCCTCGATAACGCCAACCAGAGCGTGGCGGTGCATCATCGCAGAGAGATAGTTCAGACGGTCGGTCAATGCCAATGTCTGAGGATAGGTCATGTTCTCCCACATCTTCTCAATACCACGGTGGATATAACCGAGGTGTGGATAGATGCGCTTCACAGTCTCACCATCAATAACAGTCTGCAATCGGAGCACACCGTGGGTAGATGGGTGGTTAGGACCGATGTTGACAACATAGTCGTTCTCATCAAAGCGACGCTTCTCTGTAGCAACGAGATGTCCGTCTTCGCTCAAGGAATACTCCATGGTGAAGTCATCCTCTGGCTCATCAGTACAAGGGAACTTGTTTGCCTCAGGACTCATATCGAAGTCCTTGCGCAATGGATAGCCCTGGAAATCGGTACGGAGGAAGAGACGACGCATGTCTGGGTGACCCAGGAACTTGATGCCTACGAAATCGAAGACTTCACGCTCCAGAAGGTCAGCTACCTTCCAAAGGTTAATAACTGTAGGAATCACATCACTGCCATCCACCTTCTTGGCGATGGTCTTTACCGAGCAGCGCTCGTTGGTCTGAGTATTCTCGAGAATATAGATACATCCGAGACCTTCCTCACCGAAGTCTTCACCGATGATGGTAACAAGGTAGTCGAAATGCTTCTCGTTCTTCAACTTCGCCATTTCTGAGGCGAAATTATCAAAACTCAATTCAATATTATTCAGTTTCATGTTCTTATACCTTATTATATTAATCAGTTAGACCTTTCTGAGGGTCGAAATCCTCAGGTACTTCAGTTACGATGATAGGCTCCTTGTGTCCGAGCTTCTCGCTGTCAGAGAGGTTCTCGTTGCTCAAGCCGCGAAGACCACCCTTGCTCATAGAGAGTTCCTTCTCATCCTGAGTCATCTTGTGGTTAGCACCACCGAAGAATTTCTCAACCTTTACCTTACGCTGCAACTGCATCATACCATAAAGGATAGCCTCAGGGCGTGGAGGACAGCCAGGGATATAAACATCCACAGGAACCAACTCGCTGATACCACGAACCACATTGTAGCTCTTCTTGAACGGACCACCAGAGATGGCGCATCCACCCACAGCTACCACATACTTTGGCTCAGCCATTTCATCATACAAACGCTTGAACACTGGTGCCATCTTGTTGGTAATAGTACCGGCACACATGATCAAGTCAGCCTGACGTGGAGAGTTACGGGTAACCTCGAAACCGAAACGGGAGAAATCGTATCGTGCACAACCTACAGCCATGAACTCGATACCACAGCAAGAGGTACCGAAGGTCAAAGACCAGAGTGAGTTACTGCGTCCCCAGTTGATGGCAGCATCAAGGGAACCGACTACCACATTCGCACCACCCTCATTGAGCTCCTGCGCAATCTTTTCGAGGGTATCATTGTCCTTAAACTCGTCGTAAGGAATACTCTTGATAGAGGCTCTTTTGTTTACTTCCATTCCAACGCTCCTTTCCGCCAAGCGTATGCAAGGCCAAATACTAATACCAACAGGAAGAACCCGATGCTCACGAGAGCCATAGATCCAAACTGCTTAACTACGACTGCCCATGGGTAAAGCAATACTGTCTCGATGTCAAACATCAGGAAAAGGATGGCGAAGAGGTAGTAGCCGATGTGTGATGGCAACCATGAGCTGCCACGAGTCGGAATACCACACTCAAAAGGTTCACCCTTTACCGGATTGTATGAACGAGGACCGATCAACTTCGCGATGACATAAGCAGCCACCACCAAGGTTACAGCCGTCAGCAAAACGGTGATAAATAGTGTAAAGTTCATAAATTTTTTATAACGTTATTTTATATAAATGCTTCTAAGCGGTTGCAAAGGTAACACTTTTTTCTGAAAGAGCACATTTTTTTATGGTTTAATTTGCTTCCAAAGTGAAAAAACACAAAAAACTGCCTGATTCATCAGTCTACAGACAGACTTAATAGAGGAGCAGAAACAGAGAAAACAAGCATATTTTGTAGCAAAAAGGAACAGAATAGTAGGAATTTTCACTCAAAATACGTTAAAAAGAATGCCGACATTGAATATTTTCCAAGTTTTCAGCGTTTATAATCGGAAAAATATGTATCTTTGCAACCTCTAACCGGGTTCTGTCTAGAATAGGTAGATTAAAATAAAAGCATTTGCAATAACAATGAATAAAGATAGCTGCAATCATTATGCAGATAATAAGTCTTGCGTTGGACCTACCTCCAGCGTCCTCCCCGAAGCTAGAAACAAAATTCATGCGAACAGCTCAGATACAGGGGGTGTCCACCCATTGTATCATACAGAAGTAAAAAAATCCTAAAGAACAACAGAACTGGTATGCGCTCAGAACTACCTACGGAAGAGAGAAAAAAGCCTACGACTACCTCGTAGCAAAAGGTATTTCTGCCTTCTACCCTACCATCCAGGTGATAGTTCTGCTGGCGTATTCAGATATTTGAATAAGCAGAAGATTATGATTGAATTAGCGAAAGGATATGATTGAATTAGCGAAAGGAGACGTTTCTTTGGGTTCAAAGAGAAGTCTCTTTTAGTTTAAGGAGACTGCTTCTCGAGTTGAAGGAGACTGCTTCTCGAAGGTTGCCACTAGGCTCAGCAGACCTGCTGAGCCTAGTCAGCAGCTCTGCCGAGCCTAGTGACAACACCTTTTAATCGTACAACTACAACCCTTATAGTTGTACAACCATACACCCTTTAGTTGTACAACCATACACCTTTTAGTTGTACAACCATAACCCCTTTAGCTGTACAACCATAAAAAGCAACTCCGCCAGGCGTTCCTCCTTTGACGCCTAGCGGGGTTGCGCTTTTTACTTTTTTACCTTTTTACTTTTTTACCTTTTTACTTTTTTACCTTTTTACCTTTATAATAAGGACTTGGGGGACTAGCGATGGAATCGCTAGGAACGGGGGCGCAAAGGGGTTAAGGTTCTTTTTACCTTTTTACTTTTTTACCTTTTTACTTTTAAACCTCCTTTTCAGCAAACAGGCCGAAGAGCTCGGCATCTATCAAGTCGGTAACCTTACGGAAATCTTCAGGATTCTCTCCGAACTCCAGATTATCACCATCTATGATGATGAGGCGACCTTTATAATCCTTGATCCAATCCTCATAACGCTTGTTCAAACCCTGGAGGTAATCGATGCGGATGCTCTTCTCGAAATCGCGGCCACGCTTCTCGATATGCTTCACGAGCGTAGGGATGCTGCTCTTGATATATATCATCAGATCTGGGAGTTTTACCAGACTGATCATCAGATCGAAGAGATCGGTATAGTTTTTGAAATCCCTGTCGCTCATCATACCGATATCGTGAAGATTAGGCGCAAAGATACGCGCATCCTCGAAGATGGTTCTATCCTGTACGATGGTCTGCTCTGAACGTGAAATCTCCACAACATCATGGAATCGCTTGTTCAGGAAGTAAATCTGAAGATTAAACGACCAACGCTCCATATCCTTGTAATAATCAGCCAGATATGGATTATTATCAACCGGCTCGAAATTAGCTTTCCAGCCATATCTCTTGGCAAGCATCTTGGTTAATGTTGTCTTGCCGCTACCTATATTTCCTGCTATTGCTATATGCATCTTTGTTAATGTTTAATGTTGAATTGGACTAGCGATGGAATCGCTAGGAACGGGGGCGCAAAGGGGGGAAGGTTCTTTTTACTTTTTTACCTTTTTACCCTTTTACCTTTAAAAGCCCTTTTACCTTTAAGAGAACAGCCCGAAGAGCTTGGCATCTATCTTATCTATGATTTCACCAAACTGCTTGGGATTGTGCTCGAAATCGAGATTATCAACTTCTACGATGAGCACCTTGCCCTTATACTTGTTCATGATGAAATCTTCGTAAAGCTTGTTGATACCTTCCAGATAATCCAGAGGCATCTTCTGCTCATAATCACGACCGCGCTTCTGGATATTCTTCACGAGGTGAGGAACTGAAGAACGGAGATATATCATCAGTTCAGGCATCTCCACCACTTCCATCATCGACTCGAAAAGCTCCATATAAGTATCGTAGTCACGCTGGTCCATGTTGCCCATCTTCCGGTTGTTGGCCGCAAAGACATAGACACCTTCAAAGATAGTGCGGTCCTGGATGACCGTCTCTTTACTGTGTTGGATTTCTAACAGATTCTTGAATCTCTGCTTCAGATAGAATACCTCCATATTGAGTGCCCATCGCGAGATATCCTTGTAATAGTCATCGATATAGGGGTTTTCAGCCACGGGCTCCAAGTACTGTTTCCATCCATAATGTTTAGAAAGCATCTTGGTGAGTGTTGTCTTTCCACTACCGATATTTCCTGCTATTGCTATATACATTTATTTTTAATGTTTAATGTTAAATGTTGAATGTTGAATCTTTGATGCGATACCGCCCTCAATTCTACATTCTGCAAAAGTACAATAAAAAATCGGGATAAACAAAAAAATCCAAGCAAATATATGATTTGCTTGGATTTTTGTGTTCTATTCCTGCCTTGCAGGGGAACTGTATTTTAATAGTCACGTTCGATGAGTTCGAGACACATGCGGGTGTTGTGGTAAGGACATTTCCAGAAACCCGCCTTATCATCCTCCTTGTTCACCGTACCATCTTCCAGTATAGCCCAGTGCCACTCACCGTTCTTGGCATCCAGCAGATGCTTGGCTACATAGTTCCAGCAGGAGATGGCAACCAGAAGATTCTCTTCTGTGCGGAAATACTGGTAGAGGTCGATATGGCCGATGATGTTCTCGCACTGCACCCACCACTGGCGCTGGAGATCATACTTATCTCCATCTTTCCAATGCTCGTAAACCATACTGCCATCCGGACGTAAGCCTTCATCTGCAGCATCGGCTATACGACGGATGATGTGCTCTATCTTATGCAGCAATACCTTATCGCCCAGAACAAGCGCGGTTTCGTGGAGCAGCCAGGAAGCCTCGATATCATGACCGTAACTCTCGATGTTGCGCTTGCCCTCCCACTCGTCATTGAAGAAGAGGTCGAGATGATAAGTCTCCTTGTTCAGAAGCTTATCGGTGAAGATATCGAGCAGATTGCGGATGCTCTTCTCCAGTTCCGGAGTTTTCCATACACGATAAAGATTGGTATATGGCTCGATGATATGCAGATGGGTATTCATCGTACGGGAACCATTCTCATCCTTATCAGAGAGACGCATGTCTGCAATCGGATTCCATTCACGGGTCAATGCCTCGATATATCCGTTGTTCTCGGCATCAAAGGCATGCTTCTCGATGTTATGATACAGGGAGATGGCGATATCCAACGCCTCCTTGTCGCCTGTTGCACGGGCATACTCCGAGAAACCATAGATAGCAAAGCCGATGGCATAAGTCTGCTTCTTGGTATCGAGCGGATTGCCCTGATAGTCAACACTCCAGTAGATGCCGCCATATTCCCTGTCGAGGAAATGGTCGCGCACATACTCCTTGGCACGGGTGGCAGCCTCTAGATACTCCGGCTTCTTCAACACACGGTAGGCAGCAGAAAACGCCCAGAGGATTCGGGCATTCATCACCGCACCCTTCTCGGCTTCAGGATGTACCTGGTCGTTACCATCTACACGTCCATAAAAGCCGCCGTTTTCTTCATCTTTCACTTTCGTCAGCCAATAGCTGAGGATGTTATTCTCCAGAACATCCCGCATCGTTTCTTTAAGATTTTCCATGTTTCCTTTCTTAATAGTGATTATTAGTTATGTTAAAACAGTTATTTGCGGATAGGGAACTTCCAAGACAGCACCATCAGCAGGAAGGCGATGACGGCTGGGAAGAGTGAGAACAATGACCATACCATCGTAAGCACAGAGTCGGTGACACTGGCTGGGTCGATCATCGTATTACCCATCTTATCTGTTATCATGTTGGCACCTGCCCAGCCCAGGAAGAGGGCAATGAGAGAACCGGAAATGGCGGTACCAAACTTCTGGCTCATCGTACCGGAAGAGAAGATAAGACCTGTAGCTGATGTTCCGAAATGCTCGGTATGATAGTCGGCTACATCGGCATACATAGACCACATCAATGGCGAATAGATACCGATACCCATAGAGGTAAGGATAACGATAACTATCATCACCCAGATATACGACGGATCCATCGGGATGAAGAAGAAGACAACCGAGAGAACCAGACAGAGTGCTGCAGCCCAGAAAAATGCCATGCGCTTGCTGCCTACCAGACGGGTGAACCAAGGAGATACACCACCGAAAATCATACAGGTTACTTCACCGAATGCCATGAAAACGGTATAGTTGATAATCAGTCCCTCGATGGTTACATTGCCATGCAGACAGTAATCGAACATATAGCCAGCTACGGCATAGCGGAATCCGTTGAAGAAGTTGGTACACACGGCAATGGCTGTCATATAGAGCCAGGCCTTGTTGTGAACGAGGTCGGCAAACTGCTGGAATGAGAACTTCTCTGCGCGTTTCGGCTTCAGACGTTCCTTGGTGAGGAGTCCGCAAGCCAATGTCATCACAGCAGCAATAATACCGAGTACGGCACCAATGACAGCATACTGATGAGCGGCAGAACCACCTACCATTTTCTGGAGATATGGGAAAGAAAGCAGGGTAACGAATCCCATGGCATAAGCACCCACCATACGGAAAGAAGAGAACTGGTTCTTCTCATCATCATCCTCGGTCATCACGCCGAGCAACGAGCCGTAAGGCACATTCACCATCGTATATATCGCCATCATCAGGAGATAGAGGGCATAAGCATAGATTCGCTTGCCCACAGGACCGAAGTCTGGGGTATAGAGCAAGAGGGCGAATATCAATCCGAAAGGAATGGCACCATAGATGAGCCAAGGACGGTAGGTACCGAAACGACTCTGGGTACGGTCGGCAAGAGTACCCATCAGCGGGTCGGTAACCACATCGAACATGCGGGCTACGAGCATCAGTACTGCCGCATCCGCAAACGAGAGTCCGAAGACATTTGTAAAAAACAGAGGAAAAGCGATAGACATCACCTTCCATACAATACCACCAGCAGCGGCATCACCCAATGCATAAGCTATTTTTTCTTTTAAACGAGCCATTGTTTTACTTTGAACTTTGAATTTTGAACTTTGAACTTTATGATTAGCAAAAACTATTGAATTCTTCATTCTTCGTTCTTCACTCTTCACTTACTAAAAAAGGGATTCGCTCCCCATCTATAATAATACGGATGAGGAGTACGAATCCCTACAATCTTAATACCTGAAACTATTTACTTAAAGTCTGTTTATTTTTTGCTACCAAAGCCTTGATCTTCTCTACTGAGAACTGAGTGCGATAATCATCCTTTGGTGTATTCATGCAGTAATCTACCAATCGGTCGATGGTAGAAGTTGCCACATGCATGCGGGTATCAGAAGAAGCATAGTAGATGAATACCTTACCATCCTCATCTGCAATCCAGCCGTTGGTGAAGACTACGTTCATCACATCACCGATATACTCAGGACCTTCCGGTACGAGGAGATATCCACCTGGTTCTGCAATCACCTTCGTAGGATCCTCAAGAGAAGTCATGTACATATAGAGCACATAGCGGAGACCACTGGCACAGCCACGAACACCATGAGCCAGATGCAACCAGCCCTTATCAGTCTTGATAGGATGAGGACCCTCACCGTTCTTCACCTCCTGGATGGTGTGATAGTGACGGGCATTGATGATCTTCTCTTCCTTGATTTCGGCATGAGTAATATCATCAACAAGAGCCCAACCGATACCACCACCAGAACCTGTATCGATGAAACCATCCTGTGGACGGGTATAGAAAGCATACTTGCCATCAACGAATTCCGGATGGAGAACCACATTGCGCTGCTGGCTCTTGGTCTTCAAATCTGGAAGACGCTCCCAGTTTACCAGGTCCTTGGTACGGGCGATGGCTGCAGTAGCAGTAGCAGCACTGAGGTCGCCAGGCTGATCATCATCATGACGCTCAGCACAGAACACACCATAGATGTAACCATCCTCATGAGCTGTGAGTCGCATATCATAGATGTTGGTAGCAGGAACCACATCCTCAGGCATGGTGATAGGCTCATCCCAGAAACGGAAGTTGTCTACACCATTAGGACTCTCTGCTACGGCAAAGAAACTCTTGCGGTCAGCACCCTCTACACGAACAACGAGGAGATACTTACCATTCCACTTGATGGCACCCGAATTGAGCGTAGCATTCATCATGATGCGCTGCATGAGATAAGGGTTGCTCTTCTCATCGAAGTCGTAACGCCACTCCAATGGAGTATGTTCTGCGGTGAGGATTGGGTTCTTATACTTTTCGTAGATACCATTTCCCCACTCTACGGGTTCATTCTTACGGCTCAACAATTCCTCATGATGAGCGCGAAGTGCTTTCACTTTGTCTTGAAATGTTGTCATAATATATCTTTTTTACTTTTTTACCTTTACAATGTCTTTGGCAAAGAGGACTTTCTTTTCCTTCTTGAACTTCATGAAGTCCTTGACGATATCACCGTCACCGACACCAGGGAGGTAAGCCTCTTCCTGAGGTTTATCCCAGGCATTACGCCAGAAGAGAACATAACTCAACTGATACTTCTGAAGTACAGGCCAAAGGGTTTGCGTAAACCAGTCCTTCTTGCTGGCGATACCCCGGCAACCCGTTTCGGTGAGGGCAGGAATCTTGCCCACCTTCTTGGCTGCTTCCATCAGAACATCGAGCGTTGCTGCAAGGTTCTGCTGATAGTTGGCATCATTGTTATCAAACTCATAGATATCAACACCTACCATATCCACGTACTTCTCACCTGGGAATCGCTCCAGGAATTTTTCAACAGTCTTCTCGCTGCCGAGATTAGGTGACCAAGCCCAAACAATGTTGTTGCACCCTGCTTTAGTAAGCATATCTAGGGTTTTTACGTATAGTTGGTTGTATTGTGCAGGTGTGCAACTGTTTACGCCCCACCAGAACCATCCGCCATTCATTTCATGCCATGGTCGGAAGATGACAGGAACCAGTTTACCATCGTTTGTCTTCAAAGAAAGGATGAAATCGGAAACCTTCTTGAGCCAGCCATCAAACTTCTGTTGCTGGGCGCCTCCATCCAGTACAGCAGCAACAGCATCACCTTTCGGATCCCAGGCATTCTCGCCTGTTACCGGATTCCAAGGATGCCAGCTCAATGTAACGATGCCTCCTCTCTCATTTTGGGCAATGATTTCTTTTCGCATACGATCGAAAGACACGCCATCGAGGTTTTCCTTGCTGTCCAACTCTATCTTTCCAAGATCGAAACCCATCACAGCAGGATAATCACCTGTAGTGAGGAGCACATCGCTCTTTCCTTCATCCCATTTCCAAGTAGTACCATACACCGGATCATCCTGATGTCCGAGCATGATTCCCTTGTTCAGTAATTTCTGCAGTCTGACCTTCAGTTGCTCTGCCGGAGTATTGCAACATTGCTTTTTACCCTTACAGCAGGAAGTATTGGCTGTCTGGACTGATGCGCCCGTAACGCCATCAACTTGTGCCATTGCTCCTTGCATCGCCATGAGGCAAGCTGCACCAATCAAAATTCTTTTTCCTATCATATATCTATTTCTTTAATTGCTGAATTAACCAAGCCTGCCATTCATCCCACTGCTCCTGATACCAGAAATGACCAGTCATCTGATACAGACTCAATGTCTTTGGCGCTTTTACCGAATTATAAAGGCCGTAAGATGATGTTGGCGGAACCACCTCATCATTATAACCGAAACTGTACCAGCCAGGAACAGTGATGCGACGGGCGAAGTTGACGCCATCATAATAGCGTGCACCTTCGAGTCTTGCCTTTTCCAAATCTGTAAGTTTCTGCTCTTTCCATGCAGCCCCCTGCGCCTTGTCTTCCTTATAGAAGTAGTGAGGCCAGCCACCTGCAACTCCGTGAATTTCAGCTTCATAATCACACATAGCATCATGAACAGGAGCCAGGAATGTGATTCGCTTGTCGAGAGCTGCCACAGCGATGGAAAGGAATCCACCCTGTGAAGAACCCGTTACACCGATAGTCTTCCCGTTCCACTCAGGAAGCGAAGCGATATAATCCACACCACGGACAGCACCGGTCACTACGCGACGGTAAGCATTGCGATAAGGATTCTCGAGATTGGTATCCCAGTAACCTCTCAGTTCGCCATTGGCAAGATCATCATAAATCTTCTGCTGCATGGTAACAGGAACACCGTGAATACCGATTTCCAGTACGATGCATTCAGCAGGAGCCGTATAAGTATCGCCGGCATAAGGGCGTACACCCGCACCAGGCACACGGAGCAAAGCCGGATACTTGCCTTCTTTTACCGGAACACTCAGGATGCCATACATCTTAGAGCCCCATCGGTTGTTGTTATAACTGATTTCATATACATTCTTATCCTTGGTACAACGCTCAGGCAGAAGCACCTTGGTAGGATTGAGGTCATTCTGTCTTGCCTCATCCAGTGCCTTCTTCCAGAAAGCATCGAAATCCTTAGGTTCCTGTGCGAAAGGTTGGATCTTCTCAGGAGAGAAACCTGCCGTGCAAAGTCCCTCGTAATCCTTGCCATCAACATGAGCGATAACCTTGAGGCGGTAGAAGCCCGGTCTGTTCAGACTGCCGCACCATTTCATGGTTCCGTCCTTAAGAGTGGTACTTTTCTTCACCTCCGGAAACATTGCCGGTCCGGCTTCATAATCTACCTTCACCTGATTGAGTAGCGTACCGCTCTTTCTCACATTCACCGTGAAGTTAGCTTTCTCACCTACCCGGTAATTCCAGTCCTGATGGTCAGGAGTTACCGTTACAACGATGTTGTTTCCTCTGATTTGTGCGCTGAGGCTTGAAGTCCCCAGCACACTCGTCAGAACACCTATAATTATTAACCTAAAAACATTTGCAATTCGATGATTCATATTGTCATTGTTAATCTTGTCAGTTAAACATTCTGTTTTACGGTTGCAAAGTTAACACAATTCTTTCTATAACCCTTGTACTATTTTGCTAAATGATTACACTTTCTTTTCAAAGCATAAAAAAAAGGTGGAAAATCTAGCCACCGCCAGATATTTCCACCCAATTATTATTAAATTAAATACGATTTACTTAACACGATTCTTCACCAATGCATCAACAATTGGAGCCTCGTCCTCAAGCCATGTATTGGTACTGCGGTCGAGCAAGCCCATCCACCAGAAAGCAGCAGTCTTATACTCATTGCACAAAGAAGTGACATAATCCGCATACTTAGCACGCTCCGTCATCTCCGGGTGATCACCGATAGCACCAAACTCGCCGAAGAAATAAGGAATGCCGAGAGAACCGCACTTCTTATCTATACGATTGAAGATAGCCTTGATATCAGCCTTCTGGTCATCACCGAAATCATAGATGTAATACTTCTCGTTTTCATCAATCTTCTTCTTTTCTTCAGCACTTTCACCTTCATGATGACGGTTACCATTACAGAACCAATATGGATCATAGCTATGGAATGTAGCACAGATATGGTTTGGATGAGTATCAGTAGGAACAGACATCGCATTGACAGAGGCATCAGAAGTACCACCATCTCCATAACAAGAAATCAAAAGATTTCGATACTCATTGTTTCCACCAGTAGCACGAACCACGTTGACAAAATCCTGCTGCAACTTATTGATTGTTTCGTATGCAACATCTCCTGCAGCTGGTGCAGTCCAGCTAGATTTGGCATTCAGAATTTCATTAAACGATTCGAAGATAACCTTGTCATCAAAATCTTTCATTTCTGTAGCAATCTGTTTCCAGATAGCCTGATAGATCTTGGTTACATTCTCATAGTCATTATCTGCGTGGAGCCATGCTGAGTTAGGGTCACCGCTACCATTGTTAGCACCGGCATCGTGCTGGATATTAACAATGCAGTACATACCCTCATCATTAATCATTTTCACGATTTCCTTTACACGAGCCATCCATGCAGCATCGATAGCATAATCCTCATCCTTGGTATAGGTCTTAGAGAACTTGGCAATGTGAGGATACCATGTTACAGGCAAGCGAAGCACATTGAATCCCTTTGCCTTGAGGGTCTGGATAGTTTCCTTAGTTACCTGTGGCTGTCCCCAAGCCTTTTCCCAGTCGGCAACGGTTTTCTCCTCTGGCTTCCACCAGCTTGCATAAGGATTAGACTCCATGGTGTTACCCAAGTTGTAACCGAGAACAAAATTCTCAACCATTTCCCATGCACTCTCATGCCCGTCATCATTTCCGGAAATACCAGCCTGATTCACTGTGATAACTTTAGTCAGACCACCAGCAGTGATGGTAAGAGTAGAAGTACGTGGAGTTTCTACATTCTTCTTGGTTGTTACCTTGAAATAAGAACGGTAGTTGGATGCTGTAGAATCAGAAATATTCCATCCGTAACCTTCGTGAGGTGTCACACTGATCCAGCTGGCATCTGCCTCGGGAACAGAAACTGTCCATTCTGCATCAGTATTGACACCGAGCATCACAGACGACTCACCCAAAGGCATAGAGAGAGACTCTATTGTTACACCATCATTGGTGATGGTTAATCCTGTAGCAGCATTATTATCATCGCTGTCGCTGCAGCTCATGAAGAGAGTTGCAACGAAGAGGAGTGCGAAACTAAATATATTTTTTAATTTCATAATTTTTCAGTTTTTACTTTTTTGGAATGTAAATCACACGGATATTATCAAATTTCACATCAAGCTTACCAGAAGTAGTACTCTGGTTGATGCTCTGGATGCGGAACTGATTCAAACCAACAGACTTGATAGCAGAGAAATCCTTGCCTGCGTAGCAATTGAACTTGCTCAATGGAACAACGGCACGATACCACTTTTTCTTGTAGAACTTACCATTGATATCCTGAAGTACAGGACCATCAGGATATTTACCTACCTGTGGATTAGAGTCATAACCACCTTCAGCCCAATCAAAGTTGTCATACTGGTTTTCAGCATCACCCAATGGCTGTATCAGATAACGGAGATAACCCCAATAAGAACCATTGTTGTAATCACCTGCATCATAAACATTCATGGTGAAATAAAGTTCGTCAGCCGTAGCTGAAGCAGGAATATTATCAGAGAATGAGAAAGAATTACCACTCCAATCCTTGCGGAAATAGATCATGGTACCCCACCACTGCTGATATTCTGTAGCAATATTAATGTGAGCATACTTACCATCGGCATTACCAGCATCTACATAAGAAGCATCTGGACTCCAACCATTATCTGTTGCATCGCCATCGAAGGTGGTCAGGATGGTTGAATAATCGTAGAAACGGTCTACGCTAGCAGAACCTGCAGGGTTGGTTACAGTCAATACCATATTATTACCCTCTACAGCTGGTTTTTGCTTGAATGGAATAAAGATAGAGTCTTCTGATTCTGCAACAGTATAGTCACCATCAGCCTGCTTCAATACCACATTACCATAAGTAATCTGGTCAATCTGAGTAAAGTCACGACCTGTCAAAACCAAGGTCTCACCAATCTCTGGCATATCGTTAGAACAGCTATTGATTACAGGTTTGCCTGGCAAGTAGTTGAAGTTAAGATAAACAGTACCAGCTGCACACTGCAAAACCAGAGCACCGTGTTCAGGTGCACCCTCAGGAACGGTTACATCAACGATAGAAGTTGTACGATAAGCCTGGTTTTCAGGATTGATGGCGTGATCAGCCTTTTCGATATTGAAATCACAAGCAATATGATTGCCAGGAACCTCATTATCTTCCCAAACCTGTTCATCAAGTTCATCGCCTGTTACATCAGTGATATATACCTTCTCGATATCCACGAGATTGTAACCATAAACCTTCATCACATTACCAGCCTCACGAGGATAGACTGCGGCAATACGTGAAGCAATAGGACCAGGAGCCAGCACCTTGAACTGATAGGTAGCAGAACCATGAGAGGTCTCGATACGAAGCTCATCCTTCAAATTGCTGTTGAAAGCAGTCAACTTAAAACCTTTTTCCTCTGTAGGAATGGTAACAATGAGACTGTGAGGAGTATTCATTGTAGAGTTGAAACTTACATTCTGGTCATTGATATATACATTACGTACATCACTGAGATTATGACCCATTACAGCAATGACCGAACCGCAACCCGCCTTGCTGAACAAGCTGTCAGCCTTAGCCGGATCACAAGCACGGATACCTGTAATCTCAGGAGTACCATAGCCTTCCTCATCATCCTTACAAGAAGTAATGGTGATGGACAACATTGCCAGCAAAAGCAATGCTAACAAGCCGAATCTATGTTTAATTATATTCTTATTCATAAGATAATTATCTATTAAATATTGTCTTTACTCTTATTTTTCTACATCCCAGGTGAAATCATAAGGCTGGGCAGGCATGCTCAAGTACTTATTCTGGATAACATCACTCTCAGGATAAGGCATGAAGATATTATTCTCAGAGAGAACAACAGGCTGATAACCTGTAACATACTTAGCAACCAACTCATTGACATTATAGGAATATTTGTCACCAGAAGCCATGATTGTATTATCATTTTCGCTCACAGTTAATCTGTCATTCCAATATACATGTCCCTCCTCATCAGCGATGTACCAGGTTCCTGTACCAGGTGGAATCACACGATAAGAGAATGTGCCGTTAGAATTTCTATAAAGAGAATTTTCACGAATTTCAAAAGCACGATGCTGCTGACGGTTGAAGAAGTTCAACATAGTCTGTGGTTTCCAGCGATACCATGTCACCATATCCCACCAGTTGAAATACTCCATACAGAATTCGATGCGACGCTCACGGATAAGATCCATCAATGTGATGCTTGTAGGATGAACAGCTTCAACACGAGCTCGATTATGAACGGCATCAAAAGCAGCCAAAGCCTCAGGATCAGAGGTACTCTCATTATTACCGAGAATAGCTTCAGCCTTCATCAGGTATACATCAGCCAAACGCTGGATATAGGTATTCAATGGTGAAGCCATCTGAGCAAGTGCTGCCGGCTCTACATCATTCTTAGTTCCAAGCACACCCTTCTTGCACTGCATCCAATTGTGCTTGTAGGTATAACCACCATCAGCCTTCTTGATATAGCTATAATAGCTATTTGGAGAGAACCAGGTAGCCTTGCGACGGATAGAATCAGCTGGATCTTCATTGTAATAGTCAATCATATCGCATGAAGGTGACAAGTTACCACCCCATACATTCACATCTGTTACTTCAGGGAATGCCAAATCGGAATAAGTAGCATTCATTGCGCCCCACTCTCCTGAATTTGGACTAGCCCAACGCATGGCAAGAACGGTTTCACTATTGTCATTGTTCTGAGCCTTGAACAGATCCTCATAGTTATTCATCAGAGAATACTGACCGCTATTGATTACCTCATCGCAAAGTTTCTTTACCTCTTTCAAAGTCTCTTCATTGCGCTGATGATCAACGGTAGAACCCTCTTCCCAACCACTCTGTGCCAGGAGAGCCTTAGCCAATGCTGCCTTAGCTGCATATTTAGAAGGATGATGACTGCTTCCAGCCTCAGGCAACAATTCTGCAGCCTTACGGAAGTCGCGGACGATAAACTTCAGTACATCAGCCTCTGTATTCAATGGCTGGTTTGGATTCTGAACCAACTTGTTGTTGTCCTCAAAGAGAATGTTGTCACCCCAACCACGGAGCAGATAGAAGTAAGCCCAACCACGCATCAGATAGCATTCGCCCTCAGCAGCTTCCTTCACTGAAGGGGTAACGCTACCAGTACAATACTCCTGCAAATTGGAAAGGGTTGCATTACTCATGGTCACAACATTATAGAGTGCAGACCAGGCAAGGCTAAGCTCCTCTGTCAGGGCAGTAACCTTGAAGTTAGCAAATTCTGCATTTACATATGGATTCCATCCATCATTGGCACGGAAAGATCCCATACCGATTAAGGCACGACGGTTAAAGTTAAACCATGCCTTGTTATAAAGAGGCTCCACACCTTTTCTTACAGCAGCATCCGAAGAATAGAAAGTAGGCGCTGTGTAATTGCCAGAAGGGGTCTTGTCAAGGAAGTCTGAACCACAACTGGTAGTCATGAGCGCAGTAGCTGCCAAGGCAGAAGCCATCAATATATGTTTTGTTTTCATATTATATCCTATTTAAAATATATACGTTATAATTACATATTAACCTTTTCCAGAGATTACTTAGAATGCCAATTTCAAACCGAAGGTATAGATTCTCTGGGATGGATAACGGTAGTTATCGATGTTCTGGAGAATCACACTCTGACCGCTAGCACCAATTTCCGGATCATAGCCGTCGTAACCTGTGATGGTAAACAAGTTCTGGATGTTACCATAGATAGACAAGCTCTGAATCTGCAATGGAGCCAACCACTTCTTAGGGAAGTTGTAGGTCAATGAGATTGACTTCAAGCGGAGGTAAGAACCATCTTCTACGAAGCGGCTGCTTACACGGTTGTTATCATTCTGGCTCTGACCAGCTGTACTGATACGCTGGGTGGTAGCAGTGGTAGGGTTGGTTACATATACATTATTAATATCTGTAGCAGAACCGTTAGGGTCGATCAAGCCAATCTTGGCATAACCAGCCACTTCCTTCATCATGTTGCCATACTTCTCTGGGTTGGTGTGTCCCTGGCGAACATAGTTATAGATGTCACCACCCACACTACCATTGATGAAGAAGCTAAAGTCGAAGTTCTTCCATGTAATGGTGTTGTTCAAACCGAAGGTAAAGTCTGGGTTAGGATCACCAATAAAGGTACGGTCGTTGTTATCAATCTTACCATCGCCATTGACATCCTCGAAAATATAATCACCTACCCAAATGCTGTTAGGAGCAATAGGATACATGTTGCCATCGCCATCGGTAGGACGTGGAGTAGGAACCTTGTTGCCAGCAGCATCAAGCAAGAACTCACCCTTGCTGTTCTTCTGATAGAAGTCGTCGGCTGTCTTGTACATACCGATTACATTATATCCATAGAAACGCCCTACAGGTCCACCGATCTTTGACAAAGTCAAGGTCTCTGTACCGATTTTACCAGAGATGGTGGCATCGTCACTGTTGAGGGCAGTCAACTTGTTGCGGTTGATAGAGAGCGTGGCACCTGTGCGCCAAGACCAATCGCCCTTATTGATATTCACGGTGTTCAAGGTAAACTCAATACCTTTATTCTCGATAGAACCAGTGTTCACCCAAGGAGCACTCATACCCTGCCAATCGTTATTGATGACGTATGAAGGAAGAGCTGCCTCCATCAAGAGGTTGTCTGTCTTCTTCAAGTAAGCATCTACGATAAACTCGATACGGTTGTCTAGGAAGGCAAAGTCCATACCCACGTTCCATGAGTTAGTGCTCTCCCACTTCAAGTCAGGATTTGGGAAACGGGCAGGATAATATCCTGTACCCCATGCGGTAGCCACATTATTCATCGTAGCACCGTATGCAAAGGAGCCTGTACTCTGGTTACCGACAAGACCCCATCCAAGACGGAGTTTCCAGTTGCTCAACCATTTCACATCCTTCATAAATGGCTCTTGGGTGATACGCCAAGCCAAAGCTGCAGATGGGAACCAACCCCAACGGTTGTTCTTACCGAAGGATGAAGAACCATCGGTACGCAGAGTAGCTGTCAACAGGTAACGCTCCAGGAGATTATAGTTCAAACGACCGAAGTAAGACTCAATAGCCCATGGTGTACCATCATCACCAGAGTTGGTGGCGGTAGAAGCGTCTCCTATTCCCAAAGAGTGGAGAGAATCGGAGATATATCCCTTACGACTACCAGAAAGGCTTTCCCAGTTACCCCACTGAGCCTCGTGACCCAACATGATCTGGAAGTGATTGTGCTTGAATGGATCGAAGTCGTATGTAGCATACTGCTTGAATGAGCTATATTTACTCAAGGTCTTGGTACGTGTACTCTGACTCTCTACCTTAATATTACCATAGGAATAGTCTGGAACAAAGTAGTAAGAGTTACCCCAGCCACGGTTGCCACCATATTCGATACGGATATTCAATCCCTTGACAGGCTTGATGTTAGCGAATACATTGTAATCCAACTGATAGTTGTTTGTACGGTTTTCCTTCATGTTAGCCTCAAAGATTGGGTTGCTGTATGAAGTATTGAAATCGTTAGCCTCAGGCACACCATAACTGCCATCAGGGTTGCGGGCTGCAACATCAGGGAACTGGTTCAAAGCAGTATTGATGACATCATTCTCAGAGAAAGTCAAGGTCTGCTTTGTATTAGAATAGGCAGTATTAAAACCAACCTGAACCCACTTATTAATATTGGTATCAAAGTTTGCACGGAAGCTGGCACGTGTAAAGCCGGAACCTATACCTACACCATCCTGATCGAGGAAACCGCCAGAGAGAGAGTAATGCATGTCCTTATTACCACCACTTACGTTTATTGCATGATTCTGCATGAAAGCAGTCTGGAAGAGTTCCTTCTGCCAATTGGTACCATCGGTCAAAAGTGAAGGATCCTTAAAGTCCTCGCGTATACCATAACCACGAGCTTCCTGACGAGCATTATAGAAATCGGCATACTCCTTGAGGTTCATCACATCAAGGTATTTAGGGATAGCCTGCCAACCGATATAACCGTCATAAGAAACCTGCGCCTTACCATCCTGACCACGCTTGGTAGTTACGAGAACGACACCATTAGAGGCACGGGAACCATAGATGGCTGTGGCTGAAGCATCCTTCAAAACCTCAATAGAGGTAATATCCGAAGGGTTGATACTTGCCAAAACGGAAGTATTACTGCTGGTATTACCACTTACAGGAATACCATCGATGACATAAAGAGGTTCATTACCATTAAAAGAGTTAATACCACGAATCTGCACAGAGATACCACCACCAGGAGCACCAGAGTTCTGGGTTACCTGAACACCGGCAATACGTCCCTGCATGGCTTGTTCCATACTGGTATTAACACCTTGTTTAATAGCCTTTTCATCAATGCTGGATACAGAACCTGTCAAATCTGAACGTTTCATGGTACCATAACCTACAACAACCACCTCGTTGAGCGAGTGAGTGTCTTCGGTCATCACAATACTGATTTTACCATTAGCTGGTACTTTAGCGGTCTTATTGGAATAACCAACATAAGAAATTTCAAGAGTCTGTCCTGGCTTGGCATTGATAGAGAATTTACCATCCAAGTCAGTTACAGTACCCACACCATTAACACCCTTGATTTTAACGGTCGCACCAATTACGGTTTCACCATTAGCATCGGTAACAGTACCTGTCACCTTACTTTGGGCGGAAGCTGTCAATGGCAACAACATCATCAAGGAGAGCGCAAGAGGTCTGCCTATGACAGACTTGCACTTAGAATTTAATCTGTTGTGACTCATAATAATTGTTATGTATTAAGTTTAAATTTATTTTAAAATTAGTTGTTTACCCATTAGAATAAAGGGAAGTAATTCTGTTATTCGGGTACAAAGATACTACTTTTATATCAAAAAGCATAATACTTTTTTGCCGTTTTTTTATACCATTTTACATTTTTCCGTTTTCTCTAGGAAAAACAATCAAAAAGAGGGTAGAGATAACCTCTACCCTCCTTATTTTATATCATATTATTAGAAGACGCTCTTATTATTTCTGAACAAACTTCTTACCGTTCTGGATAACAACACCCTTGTAAGACTTGTTCACCTTCTGACCTGCGAGGTTATAAATCGGAGCGTTAGTGTTTACCTTTGGAACAACTACTGCGCTAGAAATATTTGTTCCTGTATTCAATTCTTCAACCGTCTTATTTGTCAGATAAACCTTAGTAACTACAATTTTTGTAACCTCAATATCATCTTTACCATACTGTTCACCATCAGGCTTATTAAGGTTCTGATATGCATACTGAGAAAGCTTACCCCATTTTGAGATATCTACCATATAAGTCTTAGCTTCGGTAGAAGCAGGCAAATCCTGATTAAATTCTGCTTTGGCACCATCAGCAGCAAGTGTTCCCTGAACAGTAATCTGACCATGACCTTCAACAGATGCAACTTCAAAAACTAAAGTATTGAATGCAGAAACATCCTTATCCAACCATTTGCTATCCCATCCCCAATCTTTAGCTTTCAACTCATGAGAACCACCGGTTGCATCAATATCAACAGTCTTTTCAATCTTATCAGCAGCAGCCTTAGCTTCTGCATATTCAGCCTCGCTTGCAAAGTAAGCTGCCTTAATGGTAATAGCACCTGCAGTACCTCTATTCTGAAGGGCAACAGCATTCAAAGTCTTAGAATGAGCAGCATCAAGCTTTACTGCCAAGATACCGCCAGCAGGGTAAACATTACAAGTTTCTGTACTTGTATAATAATTTGCTCCATACTGACCTGTCGTACCATCCTTTTCATACTGTGCTGTCAAATTAACATCTGCACATGTACCAGTAGTATACTCAACTACGATATACTCGAATGCTGATTTATCGGCATACGTAGTTTCTCCGGTAGTTTCATCAGTACTACCATAATTAATACCCTTCCATTGCCACTGACCAGCAAAAGTCACAACATTGTCGGTTGCAATACTGGAAATATCAATATCCTCCTTTGCACTAACAGATAAAGCTGCAAAAGCAGCAACTACTAAAGTAAATAACTTTTTCATAAGCTCTTTATTAATTTATAGGTTTAAAAATTGTTTTTATGAATCAAATTTAAATCTTGGTTCTTTTCGATGGCAAAGGTACAACAAAAACAGCAAAACAAATGATACTTTGTTATCTAATTTTGATACTATTTTATCAAAGTATAAAATAAACTATTTTTATAGCCAATATTCCTATGGTTTCCTCGTTTCAAGTGAGGCTTACTTGATTCTGGGCAGGATGTATCTGAAAAAAGTATTATTATAAAAAGTCAAACAAAAAAAAGGGTGCACCATGAACTGATGGTACACCCTTCTAAAACAATTAACTATTTCACCAAACTCATTACTTACCAATCTTCTTCATTCTGTCTACCTGCGTCTTTACTACATCCAATGTAGATTTATCGGTAGAGAAAACGGAGTTCAGACCTTGCGCTTCCTGAGCAGGATCACCGGTGTAGTCATCACCTACCTGCCACTGCTCATGCTTAGGATTGGCAAAGCCGCCCCATCCCCAGAAGTTACAACCGGCAAAGTAACCGCCGGATGCAGCATTGTCGCCAACAAGACTGAACACGTACTTATAATATCCATCACGTGCTTCTGTTGTAGAAGAAGTTGAGAAAGAGAAACCATCACGAGGATAGCCGAACTCCTCCATCACTAATGGCTTCCTGATACGTCCGCATACCTCAAGATGTTCATCAATATACTCCTTTGTGTTCTTGCAGGAGATTCCCAAATCTTCCTGCAAATGGTCTTTTCTCGCCCAACTCCAGTTGTATGGCCAAAGATGAATATTGCAATAATCCACATTCTTGTCGGCACAGATCCGTTCCCAGCAGTTCAGTTCACCTTCACATCCCCATTTGCCTTCGCTACCGATAGAAATCAGATGATTCTTATCGAGCGAACGGATCAGCTTGCTCGCTTCACCCAGCCACTTTTCGAAAGCAGGCAACTGCTCTTTACTGAAAGCACGAGGCTCATTACCAATCTGCCATGACATGATGGCCGGGTCATCCTTATACTTCTTCTTTGTATATCTGTTGGTTCTCGTAAGTATGAATTTCACATAATCATAGAATAGCTGATGCGCCTTTTCGCAGGATGCATATTTGGCAACGAAGTTCATAAAGGCAGAATAGCCGTCGATACTAGGAAGCGGAGCCTTACCAAAACCAGCCTGCTCCAGGTAATAGCCATAACCGCCACTCCATTCCCAGGAATTGTTCAGATAGAGCACGGCCAGCATCTTGCGTTTGCCCATCTCCATCAGCAGATAGTCGAGACCGGCAAGAATTGTATCGTTATAAACGCCCGGAGCTTCCTGCAGCGTCGGCTCAACCTTGGTCTTCACTCCTCGCTTTCCATCAGAGCCCACCAGGATGCGGAGATTATCAATGCCCATCTCCTTCATCTTATCGAGTTCCCTACAGAGACGCTCACGGTTACCACCCTGTCCTTCTGAACCGAGGATGGCACCATACCAGAAATTGGTACCTACATAATAATAAGGTTTACCATCACGAACGAAATGTCCGTTCTTTACCTGCACAAAGTTTGACTTCGCTGAGATATTGCATGTAGCCAATGCCATCATCAATAAAATAAATATCTTCTTCATTTATTATTTAAGTTTACAGTTTAAAGATTCATTTTCGGTTGCAAAGATACTAAATAAGGGCAAAAAAGCATGATACTTTTTTGCCCTTTCTACATATAAATCTAAACTATGCTTATTTATTATTGCTTTTTTCTAAGGTTTCGGATAGTTTCTCAGGTAATCTTCCATCCCTTCGGCTGCTCCCTGCATCACACCTTTAAATATATAGGAGTCGGAAACTACCTGCTTCTTTCTGTCGAAGATGGTCATGTGAGGAAGAGGCTGCACATTGATATCCCAGACGTATGGGATAAGTCCTGCCTTCATCATTTCGGCAGTCACAGCACCATACCATGCCATCATACTCTCATTATGCTTCTCCTGATTACCACCGAAGAGAGAGGCATCCTTGCGGTTGGCACCGTATTCTCCAATGACAACAGGATAACCCTTGTCCACAAACTTCTTCTTCATCTTCATCACCTGGTTGATAATATGCTGGTAGGCATCCACATTCTTATTGTTATACCAGATGGTGTTGACGGTGCGTCCCTGATCGTCAGCAGGCGCATGTTCCTTCCAATAGAGTGCCACCTTGCCCCAATCGGCATCCTTGTCCATCAGGGTGAAGGTATAGGGATCATAGAAATGCACCTCAGCCATCAAGCGATGCTGCGCCTTGTCCTTGAGGCGAGTGATATCGTAGGTATCCTTGTCTGCCAAGTCTATCTCTGTCTTTGGTCCCTGCACGATGAGCACACGCTTAGCATTCTTGCCCCCTGTAGAACGAACGGCATCCAGGAACACCTGCTCATATTCCAGGAGTCTGTCGGCAAACTCCTTGCTGTCGGGAGACAGCATTTCACCTTTTGCCAGCGGACTGGCACCACCTACTCCAGGTTCATTCAATGCCGCAAAGAGTAAACGCTGGTCATATTCCTTGAACTGATTGGCAATATTAACCCACAACTTGCGATACATCTCCTTATGTTCTGAAACATTCACCTGATTGGTAAAGGCATCATGCTCCATCCAACCACCATCCCAATGTTCGTTGATGATGACACAGAGTCCGGCATTGAGTCCGTAATTCACAATCTCCTTGATGCGAAGCACCCAAGCTGGATCTATTGTCATATTCTGCTTGTCTATAAGATGACCAGCCACCCAGGAGGTGGGAATACGAAGACTGTTGAACCCCTGCTTCTTCAAACTTCGGATATAACTTTCTGATGTCTTATCATTCTGCCATGAAGTCTCCGACTTTAACCCGGCGTTGTTGGTAAAGATGTCATTCCAATTACACGCCTCCATCGTATTACCAAGATTAACACCTGGCGCCATATAATGTGCCAATTGAGTTGCAGTAAGTCCCATCTTAGCCATTTTAGGATTCTCAGGCTTTACCTGAGCACCAGCAAAGGCAAAATGAGCTACAGCCAATGCTATCATAACTACTTTCTTCATTCTATTAATGTATTACAATGTGATTGTCTTCTTAGATTACTAGTGCAGTTAATCTATTGCAAAGTTAACACTTTTTCTGCTATAGTTACGTAACAATATGTTTCATTTATATACACAAAATGTTACAAGTGAAAAAAAAGGCAAGAAAGTGGTAGTCTTTCTTGCCTTTAATATAAAATGATTGATAGGAATCTAACTATTACCAAGGATACTTACCTTCCTGAGCACCCTTCATCAAACCATCTACGACAGCCTGTTTCTTGACAGAACCATCCTTGCGGTTGATAACAGAGCCTGTCTCCCAATAGAAAGGAACACAACCATTGTTCTTAGCCACCTTAGTAACATACTCACCATAGTAAGCTACAGACTTGTCATGAATATCTTGATTCTCAGACAAGTTGCGGAACATGGCAGAATACTCACCGATGATACAAGGAATGCCCTTGCTAACATACTTATCGTACATCTTCTTCATAGAAGCATCTACCCAAGCCTCAGCAGAAGCATCTGGTGTATTGCGGTCAGAACCAGCTACCTGGTTGTCCTTGCCCCAGAAGTAATAGCACTTGCCCCAAGAAGCATCTTCCTCCATCAAGGCAAACTGATATGGCTCATAGAAGTGAACCTCTACCATCAAGCGATCCTCCACTGCATCTGTAGGGAGAGCTGTCATATAGTCATTGGTTTCAGCAATGCTTGTACCCAAGCCTTGAACTATCAAGGTACGCTTAGCATTGTTGCCACCGGTAGCACGAACAGCATCTATCATGGTCTGCTCATACTCTACTACACGAGCCACAGCCTCAGCATCAGTCCACTTCTTGCCCTTGCTAGAAGTCTCGTTCATACCAGGCTCATTGCAAGCTGCAAAGAGAAGATGCTCGTCATAGTCCTTAAACTTGTTGGCAATCTGAGTCCAGATGGCCTTCTGCTCTGCATTGATGGCATCCTTCTTAGAAGCATCGAAGATGTTGTCTTCCAACCATCCATTGTCCCAGTGAGAGTTGAGAACTACGTACATATCATTCTGAATACACCAAGAAACGACACGTGCCACACGGTCGAGCCACTTGGCATCGATTTCAAATGAAGTCTTGTCAGTGATGTAAGAATCCCAAGCGCAAGGAATACGAACGGCATTAAAGCCAGCAGCCTTCAAGCCCTTGATATACTCCTCATTTACCTTATAGCCAGACCAAGCACCCTCATCAGCTGGACACTCCATAGTATTACCAATGTTGATACCAGCATACATCAAGGCAGCCAATTCCTTGGCACTATGAGTCATCTCTCCTGTAGGAACCTTAACTGACTGTACATTCTGGGAGATTGCTACATCCTTACGACTGGTGCCTGCTACGACACGAATGCTAGCAGAGCGAGATTCCTCACCTGGGTTGGCAGCTAAAGTGACATCATAGTTGTAGACATCACCCTCTACACTAGCCTCTGCCAAAGTCAAGAAGTCAGAACCCTCAGTAATGGTAAGAGTTGGCTTCTCTGGAGATTGTACAGAGAGAGTCTGTGTGCCTCCCACTCCTTCAAAAGTAAGCTCAGGATTGAGCACTTTGAATCTGACAGGATCATCATCGTCATCAGAACAAGCCGAGAAAGACAAGCCTACGATGACACCCATCATCAACAATAATAAATATTTAAATCTTTTCATTGCTTTCATATTAGTTTAGAGTTTAGAGTTGATAGTTAATAGCAAACCTGCTATCAACTATCAACAGTTAACTATTTTCCATTTACCATTGAGGCTCTGCAAACAAGCTATGAACAGTAAACTTAGCGCGCATAGACTTATTAAAGCCCAGCTCTCGCATCAAATCACCATCCTTGACACCAAATGCACAATTATCCTTTGTAGCAGCATAGCAATTAAACAATTCCAAGCGATACTTAGGATTCTCATTGCTATCAATGACCTTAGACTTATCGTAAGATACAGCCTTGCCATCAAGATAGAATTCATCGAGAGTAGCATGAGTGCCTGGGAAGAAACCATAGAGGTCAGCAATCTCAATGAATGTCATGATAGTACCACCTTCAAAGCCCGAACCTTCATAAGTCATATCGAACTGATTGTTCTCGAGAGAGTATTGCCCCTTGTCACTCTTAACAACTTTCAAAGTAGAACCATCGTTATATCCCCACAACTGAGCTTCACCTTCACCCCAGCCACGAACGGCATTGAATGTAGGAGTGTAGACACCAGTACCATCACTTGTGTTGGAAACAACGGTAAAGGTTACCTCGAAAGTATGGTTGAATGCAAGCGCAGTCTCATTCTTTGTCTCGCCTCCATCCTTATGGAATGGAGTATCCTTCAAACCGTCCCAGCTGTCATTATGACCACATCCCCAGATATTGGCAATTTCTACACGGTAGTTGCCCTTGCCTTCCAGGTCGCCATAGAAGAACTTGTTGGCATCAAACTTAACGTCGTTACCATCAGCCTTGATTGCATCAATACGAACCAGTGCCTTAGGATAAGCAGCAGAGTATCCCTCCAATTCGAGGAGATAAACCTTACCGTTGGTACGAGGGTACTGGGTATTGAAGGTTACGGTGTAAGTCTTCAAGCCTTTGGCACCACCCAGTACATTGACGGTAGCTGAGTTCCAAGCATCAGGAGTATTTTCGTCATCACCACCATAGCAAGTCAACTTAGCAGTAAAGCCATACTTCACATCAGCAGTAACATAGTTGATAGTAAGCAAACATGGATTCTGGCTTGGGTCTGTACGAACCACGCCAAGCTGCAAGCTCTCATCATCGAGAGAAAGAATCTTGATGTTGGTCTTCTTGTCACTGACAAACTCACCACTATAGTTAGTTGGAGCCAAAATGTCAATGTCCAAATTCAGCACCTTATTCTTCTCATCAATAGTAAATGTTCCTTCTGAATCCTTATATGTACCATCAGATTGTATTTGATGTACCTTAACAACATTCTTGCCATCCTCCTCAGAGAAAGTCATTGAACCGCTACAATTCTTGGCGTCACCACCAACAACCCAAGTATTGTCTTTAAAGTTAGGACACCAATTCCATACATCACCAACTACAGGCTGATTGTTAGTAACAGTAGCCCAACTATCATCCAAGCCATAGAAATAAGATGGACCATCAAACTTGTAGTGAGAACCATCCTCCTTCAAGTCAATCTCCCAAGTCTTACCCAACAGCTTGCTCTTATCGAACTTCACATTCTTAGCCACAGATACAGGACGGATAGCCAATGCCTGATATACAGGAGTAGTGGTACGACGGTTAGAATTCTGGTCGAAGCTATATGCCATGGCAAACTTGTTGTCAGTAACATTGATAGAACCAGAGAGATAATAACCATTCAAGCCTTCGCCAGAAACAGTACCCTGAGTACGAGAACCTGCAGCTGGCAGGAAGATAGAGTTGCCGTTAGGACCAGTGAACTTATAACCAGCTACGCCGTCTTCCTCAACCCATTCCTTCTTACACTCTGTAAACAATTCCTCAAACTCATCGATAGTTGGCATAGTTACCCAAGAGCCATAAACCTTGTTAGCCACATCACGATCAGTTTTGTAAATATCAGCAGAAGCATAATTATCCAAATCAAGACTAGTTTGGAAACCAGTCATATCACCAAATCCGAAGAGACCACCCAATTCGGTAGCCTTGGTAGCACCTACATTGTACTTAGCCCACTTGGTAGAAAGGCCCAAGTCTACGAGGTCCTCATCAGGATTGAACTCAGCATTAGGAGTAGTGAAGCTGCGCTCCTCACCATATACTGTACCATTACCCAAGTCGAGGTAAGCTGTATAATGATAAGTAGTATTAGGGAGCAATCCCTCAGCCTTGATTTCATAATTGTCATTGATGCCAGAAGCCATGATACGTACACCAGCACGTACATTTTCCTGTCCCTCCTTACCAGAGATGACGATACCGCTAGCTGCCTCTGATGGAGCTAACTGAAGGCTACCCTGCAATACTGCTGAGTTAGCTGTCAAATCCTTTACTTCACCTGTGATAGCCTTGGCATCTGTCAATACAGCCTGCTGAACAGAGCCTTTGTATGTTACCCTGCCCTGCAAGGTAACAAAGGCCTGATAATAAACTACCTGACCTGGCATACCTGTAATGGTAGCAGAAAACTCTGCATCGCTAGAGGCAGAAGCCTTCTCACTCAGATTGGTCTCAGAATCACCATACATAAAGCCTGTGGCGTATGCACTGGCTGCCTGGTCTTCCAATCCCTTGACCGTACCATGGAATGTAGCAGATGTAGCTGTTACATCAGCAGAACCTGTTACTACAGAACTATCGTCAAGCAACGGATTCTTATTGACAGAATAGTCATCATCGCTACAGCCTGTCATGAAGATACCCATGACAAAGGCCATAATTCCGTATAATATTTTATTCTTCATAAGTTTACGCTATTAAAGTTATTGAATTGTAACAGATACAATCTCGATGTCGATGTTACCAGTGTCACCTCCATACTCACCATAGCCATCCAGCTGGATAGAGAGGTCAAGACAGGTACTGGTGAAGGTCTGAGTAGAACCCGTATTGTTAGTAAGTGAAACGGTAGTCTCACCACCATTGGTATCTACAGCGACAGCATCATCGAGGTCGAAACATCCAGGTTCCCATGTCTCCTTGATGTTATTATCAATCAAGGCACACTTAGGAGTCTTGCTCCAAGTTACACCACCCTTCACCTTGAAGGTAACAGTGATGGTCTGGTTCTTCTTCAACTTCACTGACTTTACATCCTTAAAGAGTCCCTTACCAGTCTCACCATAGTGATGGAAACCGATACGGAGGCAGCCATTCTCTTTCCAAGAATAACCCTCCTCATGAATGAGTGAATTATCAAATGCAACCTTTGTAGGACCTACAGGACCTGTAGCAATCTTCTTATAAGCCAAGTTAGCAACGAGGTAAGAGTTAACCATACCATTCTCGTCCTTTGACTCAGGAATACCAATAGTCAAGCTCTGGTCATCAGCAGAATTACCAAGAATATAGAACTTCTTGCCCTTCAACTCGATGGTACGCTTATCGCTAGATACAGCGAATACTGTGATTTTCTTGCTGAATGTCAGTGTATTCTCAGTGATTTCTACATCACCATCCACATCACCGCACTCGAATGCATAACCACCATCAGACTTCTTAGAGATAGTCAACTCGAAGCCATCGAGAGCCTTGTCGTCAAGAGCAGGAGCCCAAGTAGTATTATACTTGCCACCAATTACATTCTCCCAAGCCTTTACGTCAGGTGAACCATTCCACCACTTGAAGTCGTAAGGAGTTTCTGAATTCAAATTGAATGTCATCTTGCTACCTACATACTTGTCACCATTGATATCAGCAGTGAACAAGTCGGTATGGATGTTCTCGAAGGTAGGAAGAATTGGCTTCACTGTCTCAATCAGATCCTGGTCTGCCTTAGGAATGCAAGCACCCTTGGTAGCAATCACATCCTCTGAAACGAAGTTCCATACAAGATACCAGTTGCCCTCTGAATTGGTACGTTTTGTCACCAACTGAAGGAGGTATGGAGTCAACTCAACAATCTGAATGTCCTGAGTATAGTTGGAACAAACTGCATCAAAACCTGTATTATGCATGGCATAGCAGTCGTTGAAAGTGATAGTAGGCTTGGTCTTGTCGCCCAATCCCAGATTGAACTTGCCTACCATGTTGCTACCTGTGCTGGCACCCTTCTCACCCGACTCACCACGATACATGGTAGCCACACAACCATTCTTAGCATCCATGCTGAAGGTCATGTAAGAATCCATATAAGGATCAGTTTCTGGAATCAGCCAGCTCTGGAAGCCAGGATCCCAGTTTGGTTTCCAATTATCAGAACCGAAGAGGATATCCTTATAAACGGCATTTGTCTCTTCATCAGCAGTATAGCCCTTTCCATCACCATCAGGATCGTAAGGAGAGCAATACATCACAGGACCCGTACAACGGCCGATATTGTAATTACCATCGCAAGGATACCATTTCTTGCTGACACCGGCAGCGAGCGTTTCGGCAGATGGGAAAGCCTCGCCCGTCTTGTAATTCTTATCTGCCAGGAGGAACCACTTGTCATCACTCAAAAGAGAGAAGTCATTCTTGGTCAAACTCAACTGATAAGGCTCACCATAGACGATACCACCAGGAGTTTCCACGCCAAAGGTTATCTCGTAATCACCAGCAAAAGGCAATTCTACATCCAAAGTCTGCTCCGACTTACGTCCCACAGGAGTAACCCAAAGCGGAGTGGCATCAGGAATCTTAGATTCCAGCTTCACGATGTTACCATCGATGGTAACCGTATAAGCCTTACCCTCCACCAAATCTTCAGGAGAGTATGTCTTCTTGCCAAATCCGAAATCTTCTGGTGAGCAAGATGCCAACAAGAAGACTGCCATGGCAACAAGAAGCGTATATATAAGATTATGTATTTTCATATCTTCTTATTATTAAATGTTTATTATATTACCTACCCCACTTTACCATCCGGCATTCTGAGTCAGAACGTTACCGGAAAGCGTAATCTGAGTATTAGGAATCTGCATCAGACCCTTCTTGCTGGTAAAGTTGTCAACAGCAAACTTGGTAGCTGCCTCCACTCCACCATTCTTTACCTTGGCACCATTCTGAGCCTTGGCAATTTCCTGTGCTGCATAAGAACCATCTTTGCCGTAACGCATCAGATCCCAGAAGTGAACACCTTCGAAAGCCAACTCGATGGCGCGCTCCTTGCGAATATTCTCAATACTATAGT
>ERZ791574.279-NODE-279-length-46942-cov-4.429650_pt1 | contig 46942 bp, 43 predicted proteins | sample MGYA00433098_ERZ791574 | MGnify/ENA primary metagenome ERZ791574 (study PRJEB30046, sample SAMN00791933) | human gut metagenome | study: EMG produced TPA metagenomics assembly of the A metagenome-wide association study of gut microbiota in type 2... | reverse complement strand
GGAGGAACCGGAGGACGAACGCCCCGCCCCTGTGACCCAGCCGGTGCGGGAGGAGTCCCAGCCCGCTCCGGTGACAGCTGGGGCAGACAACGGCGTGACGGCAAAGACCCTGATCCCCACAGACTCCAGCGGCTACACCGTCTGTGGGAAGGTCTACATCCGAAACACCACCCAATATACCCTCTCCAACGAGGAGCTGCTGAAGCCCTTCGCGGCGGAGCTGACCGGCGAAGCGCCGCAGATCTTGATTCTGCACAGCCATGGCAGCGAGGGCTATACCCCGGTGGTGGATGACGGCATCGTCTGGTCCGGGGACCACCGCACCACGGACTCCCGGTACAATGTGGTTCGCATGGGGGACGCCATGGCAGAGGTATTTGCTCAGGCGGGGATCTCCGTGCTCCATGACCGGACCCTGTATGACTATCCGGAGTACGCCGGGGCCTATGACCGCTCTCTGGCGGGGATCGACCGGTATTTGAAAGAGTACCCATCTATCCGCTTCGTGCTGGATGTCCACCGGGACGCTATCGAGGCGTCCGACGGCAGTCAGGTGAAAGTGGTGTCGGAGATCGAGGGACAGGGGACGGCGGCGCAGCTCTCCCTCATAATGGGCAGCGACGGCGGCGGACTGAGCCATCCCGACTGGATGGAGAATCTGCGGCTGGCGGTGGCGGTGCAGGAGCAGGCGCTGACGGACTATCCCACGCTGATGCGCCCTCTGCTTCTGCGGAATTCCCGGTACAATCAACACGCCACCACAGGTTCTCTGCTGGTGGAGGTGGGGACCGCCGGAAACGCCCCGGAGGAGGCGGAGCTGGCCGCCCGCCTGTTTGCGGCAGAGCTGGCAAAAACGCTGGAGGAACGAAGCAAGTAGGGAACTGCCCGGCAACAGCCGGGCAGTTTTTGCGGAATAACAAGGGCGTGCACAGCACTTTTCACATATATTGTTAATAATTTGAAAAGATTCCGACAAAAAGTTGCGATGCTAAGGTGAAAAATGGTATGATAAATCCATCAAGTGATCATCAGAGAAGGAGGCGGTGCGTTTGTTTGCAGGACTGCGGAAGAAGTGGCGGGACCAGATCGGCCAGACGAAAACGATATTGGGTGAAAAGGTGAGGGAGGCGTTGGCCTCCGTGGTGCCCATTACCCTGATCGTGCTGATCTTGTGTTTTACCGCGGCTCCGGTCCCAACGGACGTGCTGCTGGCGTTCTTGGTAGGCGCCGTGCTGCTGATCGTGGGTATGGGCCTGTTTACTCTGGGCGCGGATACCGCCATGCTCCCCATTGGTGAGCGGGTGGGCGCACAGATGACCAAATCCCGGAAGCTGTGGGTGGTGGTGTGCGTCAGCTTGCTTATCGGCATCATCGTTACTATTTCCGAGCCGGATCTTCAGGTTTTGGCGGGGCAGGTGCCGGGGATCCCCAATGCCGTCCTGATCGGGGCGGTGGCCGTGGGCGTGGGGATCTTTCTGGTGATAGCACTGCTGCGCATCCTGTTCCAGATCCCGCTGAACGGCCTGCTCATCGCGTCCTACATCGTGATCTTTACTCTGGCGGCCTTTGCCCCTAAGGATTTTCTGGCGGTGGCATTTGACTCCGGCGGCGTGACCACCGGGCCTATGACCGTGCCTTTCATCATGGCGCTGGGCTTGGGCGTGTCCTCCACCCGAAGTGACGGCAAGGCCGGCGAGGACAGCTTCGGTCTGGTGGCGCTGTGCTCCGTGGGGCCGGTGCTGGCGGTGCTGACGCTGGCACTGGCATACCCGGCAGCGGGAAGCTATGTGCCCTCCGTAGTGCCGGAGGCCGGGGACAGCCGGGAGCTGTGGCGGCTGTTCGCCCAAGGCCTTCCAGTCTATGCGAAGGAAATGGGGGCGGCGCTGGCGCCTATTGCGGCCTTTTTCGCCGTGTTTCAGGTGACGTCTCTGCATTTGCCTCGAAAAAATGTGTTGAAAATCACTGTGGGACTCCTGTATACTTATATCGGTTTGGTTCTGTTTATGACCGGCGTGAATGTGGGCTTTTTACCCGCCGGCAGCTATCTGGGCCGCCAGATCGCGGCTCTGGAGCAAAGCTGGGTCCTGATCCCCATCGGTATGCTGATGGGCTGGTTCATCGTGCAGGCGGAGCCTGCCGTCCATGTGTTGAACCGGCAGGTGGAGGAGCTGACCTCCGGGGCTATCCCCGGCAAGGCCATGAGCACCAGCCTGTCCATCGGCGTGGCGGTGTCCATTGGTCTCGCCATGCTACGTGTGCTGACGGGCGTTTCTATTTTTGTCCTGCTGGTGCCGGGATACCTGTGCGCCATCGGCTTATCCTTCGTGGTGCCGAAGATCTTCACCGCCATCGCCTTCGACTCCGGCGGCGTGGCCTCTGGTCCCATGACGGCCACGTTTCTGCTGCCCTTTGCTATGGGGGCCTGTGAGACCCTGGGCGGCAATGTGGTAACAGACGCTTTCGGCGTAGTGGCCATGGTGGCCATGACGCCGCTTATCACCATCCAACTGCTGGGCCTTGTCTATCAGCTCAAGCTGAAGAAGGCCGCGGCGGAAGCACCTGCCGCGCCTGCACCGGAGATGCCGGCGGCGGACGACGAGATCATCGAACTGTAAGGGGGGAAGTTATATGTCTGCTGATCTGATCCTTACCATCACGGACCGGAGCCGGGGCGGAGACTTCTCCGCTTGGTTCCGGGAACAGGGGGCAACGCTGGTGCTCACGGCTCTGGGCCGTGGCACCGCCACCACTGAGGTTTTAGACTGTCTGGGGCTGGAGGCTACGGAAAAGGCAGTGCTGCTGTGTATGCTGCCCAGCCGGAAGGGGCTGCTCCGGAAAGCGGCCAAGGACCTCTGGCTGGATGTTCCGGGCCGAGGCGTTATGATGGCGGTGCCGGTGTCCAGCATCGGCGGCGCGTCTGCCAAAAATTATTTGTTACAGGGGGAGGCGGAGGACCGCATGGAAAAGAAATTGACCCACGAGCTGATCGTTGTGATCGCCAATCAGGGCGCTACGGATCAGGTTATGGACGCAGCCCGGGCGGCTGGGGCTACCGGCGGCACGGCGGTCCACGCAAAGGGGACCGGAACGGAGCTGGCGAAGAAATTCTTCGGCGTGTCGCTGGCATCGGAGAAGGAACTGATCTTTATTCTCGCCTCGGCGGAGACCCGGAAGCCCATCATGAAGGCCATTATGGAAAAGGCCGGAATGCAGACCGAGGCCCAGGCGCTGGCGTTCTCTCTGCCGGTCACAGACCTGGCGGGCCTGCGGCAGTTCAACGTGGAATAAGCGTTGAAAGGGAGCTGCCTGTCGGAAAAATTTGCCGACATAAAGCGCCTTGGAAAACTTTTCGAGAAAAAACGAAAAAAGGCTTGACAAATCGGCGGAACTCATGTAATATATACACGTTCCGCTTCGGACGATTAGCTCAGCTGGCTAGAGCACCTGCTTGACGTGCAGGGGGTCACAGGTTCGAGTCCTGTATCGTCCACCACAAAAAGCATCGTTTTCTGATGAAAACGGTGCTTTTTCGTAACTTTTTATGCAATTTACTCGAGAGTTATGTAACCTTGTTTTGCCCCTGACCACACGGCCAGCCACAGTCAGAAAAAATTTGGGCCTCCGAGGACGATTCGCCCTCGGGGGCCCGTTTGTTCAACCTGTCAGTTCTGCCTGCTTTTGCCGCTCTTTCTTAGCGGCGATTTCTGCTTTCATCTCCCGGATCATATGGGCCAGTTTCTCTTCACATTCCGCCTCTGTATGGGTGTAGACGTTGCGTGCCATTCGTTTCCCGTTGATTTTCGGGGAGTAGCGGCCCTCCCAGAGGTGTTCGCCGATTTGGCTGACACAACCTGTTCCCGGCTTCCGGTATTTCCCCTTCACCGGCTGGAAGTCCGTTTTTGCGGCTTTTGGCTTAGCCGGGGAGGATGGCCGGCGCGGCGGTTCGATCCCGGCGATCCCTCGGTCGATGCTGGCGGCGGCATTCTCCCGCATGGTGTCGGTGACATGGGCATAGACGTTCAGTGTGGTGGCGGACGTCACATGGCCGATGATGGTGGACAGCGTCTTGATGTCCATGCCGTGTTCCAGCGCGTTGGTGGCGAAGGTATGCCGCAAGTCGTGAAAGCGGATGTGCTTGCAGTCCGCCCGATTCAAAACCTTGGCCAGCTTCTTCCGGACGGCGGCCGGGTCCAGTGGGGAGTCCTCCTTTTTCGGAGAGGGGAACATCCACCTGGAACGGATGCTCTGCCGATAGTCTCGCAGGACACCCAGAATGGGGGCTGGCAGGATGATGCTCCGACAAGAGCTCTTCGTCTTAGGGGCGGAGATCACCAGTTCCCTGCGCACCCGCTGGACCTGCCGTTCGATCCGCAGTATTCCTGTGCAGGGATTCAAGTCATCCCATTGAAGGGCCAGGATCTCGCCCCGACGCAGACCAGTGGAGAGTTCTAATAGCAGAAGCTCATAACAGTCGTTCTCACGGGCCTGTATCAGCAGACGTCGAATCTCCTCCGGAGACAATACCTGCATCTCCTTCGGACGGAGCGTCGGCGTCTTACAGGCATCGGCGGGATTTTTCAGGATGAGGCCCTGTTTTACCGCCTGATCCAGCGCCGTCCGGCAGGTCACATGGCAGCACTTCACCATACGGTCAGAGAGTCCGGAGCCATATTGCTCCACAGCCTGGAGACGGCCGCCCTGCTTGAGCTTGCGGTAGAACTGTTGAAGGTCTGCTGCGGTGAGCCTGTTCAGCGGGATTTGGCCGATTTCCGGGATGATGTGCCGGTAGATGCGGTTCTCGTAGTCCGTTTGTGTCTTTGCTCCAATCGTAGGCTTGCATTGGTTCTGGTACCAGTGATCCAGCCATGCTCCAAAACACATATCGGATGACAGTCGTTCCGGCTCTACTTTCTTCAGGCTGTCTTTCAGGACTTTCAGCTTTTGCAGGCACTCTTTCTTGTTTTTTGCCAGCACATTCTTTGTCTTGGGATAGCCGTTGTCATCATAGCCAATGACTACCCGGCCCTCCCAGCGGCCGTCTTTTCTCAGATGGACGCTCCCGTCCCCTCGTTTTCTGCGTTTTGCCAAGGTTTCATCTCCTCTCCCAGGATTTCTGTCATAAAATCTCCGACGATTTCGGCAGCGGTGCGCTGCATATCTCCAGTGACATGGGTGTAGGTATCCAGCGTGAAGGATGCCTTTGTATGGCCCAGAATGCCGGACAACGTCTTGGCGTCCACGCCGGAGGCCAGGGCATGGGTGGCGAAGGTATGACGCAAGTCGTGGAACCGAATGTTGGGCAGGCCAGCGGAGTCCAGCAAGGCCTTCAGGTGGCCGTATGCGGAGTGGGGATTGGTAGGGGATTCGGGCTTCAGCGGATTCGGGAAGATCCACTCTGACCAGGAATGCTTTTTGCGTTCCGACAGAAGCTGGGCAGTACTTGTTGGTAGCAGGATATTTCGGGTCCCTCGCCCGGTCTTGGTGGCACCGGCCACCAGCCTGCCGCCTTTCTCCATGTGGATGGTTCGCCTTACTGCCAGTGTTCTGGCTGCTTCATCGAAGTCCGCCCACATGAGTCCGCAGAGCTCACCCCGCCGCAGACCGGTGGTCAGCTCTGTGTAGAAGAAGTCATGCCAGACGGCGTCGTGTTTGATTGCCTCCATGAACTGTTCCAACTGGTCATCATTCAGGATCTGCTTGGGTTTGGGATTCGCTTTTGGAACCGGGATATTCTCGGTGGGATTTTTGGCAATGATATGGGATTCCTTCGCCGCTTTCATGGCTTCGTGGAACATGGTGTGGATGCTGTGTACCATGCTGCCGGATAGCTGGTGACCGTATTGAGCGTGTTCCTTGACACGCCCCCGTGCTTTCAGAACTTCGTACATCTTCTGTACATCCGCCGGGGTGATTTTTGAAATCTGCTTGTCTCCGAGGTATGGCTTTATGTAGAGATTTGAATATCTGCGGTATCCGTTTAGTGTGCTGGGCCGGATGGTTCCGGCCATGATCGCATCCAGCCAGTAGTCCAGCCATTCGCTCAGGGTGAGCTTGCTGTCCTCGGTCAGGTCAACGCCCTGGTAGGCGGTGATCTCCTGGCGGAGCTTTGCGGTCAACTCTTTTTGCGTGGGTGCGTAGATGTAGCGGAAGATGCTGTCGCCGTTTTCCTTATGGCCGATCACGATGCGGCCCTCCCAACGGCCATCGTCCTTTTTGCGCACCATGCCGTCGCCGGACGGCCTGCGTTTACTCATTTGAATCGACTCCTCTGTAGGAACTCTTCTTTGTTTACACCATCGCAGTTTTTGACGGTATTGTTAGCTGCTTTTTCTCTGTGAGAACTTTTCGCAGGCCTGACTCGTCTTCTGCCTCAAACCTGTGGTAAAGGGCTTTCATGTAGTCATGCATGGTGTGCCACCTCCTGTCAACGACACACAATACCGCAACCACTGCTGAATAGCCATCCCAAATGACAACAATTATCAGAAAATTATCAAGTTCAGAGTGAACTGCAATGGGCCGCATCCAATTTTGGATGCGGCCCATCTGAGCTCCTCTTATGCATAGGGATTATGCGCTGTCGGATTGCCTACGAACATGTAGCAGAAGGCTCTACCGTTATCGATGGTAACGCCGACGCCGACGGTATCACAGTTCGGATCAATCATCGTTGCCAGATGGCCGGGAGAGTTCTCCCAGTTCGATGCAGCCTTTTCGGGAATTCTATCGGGGGCCGTGACGGTGAACACCGTCAGGTTGGAGCCGAAGCCGTGGGGGTATATCCGTACCCAGCCGACAATTCGGAAGGGGTGCTTTCACGATTATTTTTGCGCCGCAACGGTCGATTACCTTTTTGATTTGCAACTCTGTTTGTGGTATGCTACAATGATCTCCGAAGATAGGAACGCTGATTTCCGGTACGGTTCTATCGTATAGTGCATATACTGTATTTACAGATCGAGCGAGGAGGTCTTTCATGTGAGCAATTATGAGTTTTCCCTCAGACAGGAAGTCCTGCTTGAAAAGGGGGCCGACATTCTCGGGTCACTTTTCCATTTTGCAAGGAATAACCATATTTCTCCCTCTGACAAAAAAGATCCAGTTAATGTTGTTTACGGTCTGGTATGGAACGCCAAGAGCAGCATTCTGGGGGCGGATACTGAGGCCGAATTGGATCAGATCGAAACGCAGTTTGATTTTGCTCGTAAGTTTTACGCTGGTATTGAGGCGTGAGCAAAATGGGCATTGAAAAAAATCCTGCTGATTTTCTGCCGAGTGATGTGGAGGCGGTTGTTGCCAGTGAGCGGAATTACGCTGCAAGGTACAATCGGCAATCGGAGCCACGGGCAATACTTTTGGCTGGGCAGCCGGGTGCTGGCAAGACAGTACTTTCTTCCATGCTGAACAAACTTCTGTGCGGCAACGTGTATTTTATTAATGCAGATGAGTATCGGCGTTTCCACCCCAATTACAAAGAATTGTATGCCCGGTATGGATCGGATTCTGTACAGATGACCAGTGGGTTTTCTGGTGCGGTGACGGAGCGGCTGATCCATGAAACATCAGAGCGGGGCAACCATCTGATCATTGAAGGCACTGGACGCACCACGGATGTTCCGCATCGTACGGCCGAACTTCTTGTTAAAAAAGGTTATCGGGTCGAACTTGCAGTCATTGCTACCAGGCCAGAACACTCCCTTTGCAGCACACTCCTCCGCTTCTATGAAATGAACGAAAGAGGAACGATTCCGAGAGCGACAGCCATGGAAGCCCATGACTATGTCGTTCGTGTCCTGCCAGATAACCTCGACGTTCTTCGTGATGATCCTGTGATTTCTGGAATTACCATTTGGGATAGAACACCGACAAAAATTTACGATAGCTGTGGGACTGCGGAGTGTCCATCCGAAGTATTACGTCAATATTGGAACAGACCTTGGCCTGATGAGGAACTTCAGGATATGCAACGATCTATCCTTCGACTGCGCCATAAGGAGGAGGCCTGTCAGCTGAAGCAAAGCCCGTCTATCGACGAGTTAGAACGAAGGGTGCAAGAGGCGGCTATAGGCCCTGGACTTACGTTCAACACGATGATGTGATGGACTGACCGTGCTCTTCGCTCAGCAAGAAAGCTCTTTTGAGAATGGCGTTTTTAATCAACTGAAATTGTAGATAGCTCTCCCAGCAGGAGAGCTATCTTTTTTGCCTTATCAGGCTTCCTCCTTTCATGATTGTTGAGTTGCTTTGATGATTTTTGCAAACACAACATGTAAAGGACCCAGCAAGAAAGGCCCTAAAGGATTCGACGTTTTCAGACTTTTGCGAAAGCACGCAGTTCTAATGCATCGTCATATTCCAACCGCCATACTGCTGCTCCTCATGATCGTCCTCTTTGTGGCCATGGACGAGACGTTTCTCCCGCAGCTTTTGACGGCGCTTGCGGTCGATGTGGGTGAGCCCCGTGCCGCTCTGCGGCAGGGAGTTGTCCTGGAAGATATTTGCCATGTGATGGAGCAGTCTCGTCACTGCAAGGAACACCTCCGGCGCTGTCGAAGCACTCTGCCTTTCCAAAAGGCACTGCGCATAGCTGTGTCCTTGCTCCGCCGCCTGAGACAGCCATTGGATGCCCTCCTCTTTGTCACGCTCGACCATCTTCCCTTGGAGCAGCAGCTTTCCCAACAGATACTGCGCATGGGGATTTCCGGCCTGGGCGGAGGTGTAGATGTGATCCATAGCCTTGCGGGTATCTTTTCTTACTGCCTCGCCTCTCATATATTCCTTGCCCAGACGGTAGGATGCATCGTGGTTTCCGTTGTAGGCGGCGTGCTCCAACCACTGGATTCCAAGCTCGGAATCATGGACGCTGGCATCATCAGAGAGATACAATTTTCCCAAAGCATACTGAGCCGCTGCATATCCCTGCTTCGCCGCTTTGTCAAACCAGTACCGGGCCATCACCCAGTCCGGCGGCAGCAGCGGGCCGTCCCGATACAGCTTTCCCATAAAATATTGCGCATGGGCGTTGCCGCTCTCTGCAAGTTCCCGCATACTTTCCGCGGCATCATCCCGTTCTGCCAGTGACGAGTATTCATCCTGAACGTCTATCCGCAGCGTCCGGAAGTCCCAGGACACATTTTCATCCTTCTCTGCCTCATCACTCTGGTCCAGGGTATCATCCTCAAAGGTGATTTCCCCCAGCCGGATCGTCTCCGCCTCTTGGATGACCGCATTCTTGATTTGGCGAAACTCCTTCTGCCGGGACAGCGGCGGGCGGTGCCGCTCCTTCTCAGAATAGAAATCTTTCACCTGACCTTGCAGCTGCCACCACTGTTCGTAGCATTCGGCCACGGTCGGGAGCTGCTCCATCTGGTCCACAATCTCATCTACCAGCGCCTTTTGCTTCTTCGGAAGATAGCCATAGGACTTCTTCCCCTTGACCGTTTCCAATTGAAGTGCCAGCTCTTGCATGAGCCGTTCCGCCCCGGGGTGGTCGCAGATCCTGGTTCGCATCTGCTGGACCAACTCCCGCATGGCCTGCCGCACTTCCCGCACCAGCTGGTCACGGGAAACCGTTTTCTGCTCATAGAGGTGGAGCATTTCTTGCTGGAAGATATCGTTGGTGAGCTTGGATTTGATTTGGCGGATGCCGTCCTGAGATAGATACGCCTGTCCCGGCTTTACGGACCATGCCATCATGTGCACATGGGGATGGTCGCCCTCATCATGGAAGGCAGCATACCAGCGGAAGTCCTGGGGCGGGATATTCATAGCGGCGGCGATGTCGTTGCGGTGGGCGCGGAGGAGATTCCTCCACGCCCTGGCATTGTCGTAGCCCAACCGTTCTGCGTCCTCTCGCTTCAGGGAGATGATGTGTGTCCACACGTTACCTGTGTAGCTCTCCAGTTCCGCCATGGCCTTGTCCAGCTCCACGCCATCTTTGTCACCGAAGAGACCATGGGAGCCCAGCCGTTCTGCCCTTGGCCGTGTTGCGATGTACTTCATGTAGCCATCCGATTTCTGAACATCGCTCCAGTTTTCCTCCAACGCCTGAGAGATGAACGCCGAAGCGTTGGCCTTGGTGGGGTGTTCTTGGTAGTCACCGTACTCACCCATCTCCTTTGCGTCAGGAAAATTCTTCACCAGTTTTGCGATAAGCTGTTCCTGCTTTCTTGTTGGCGGACGGTCATTCTGGATCAACTCGACCCGCTCACGGGTGGCGATGTATCTCATGTATCCGCCTGCTGAGTTGCCGCCTCCGCACTTGATGTACGGGCTTTTGACGATCAGTCTTGCCATCCGTCATCGTCCTCCCAGAATTCCCGCACCCGTTTTTCGAACGAGATGCGGCCATTGGTCTGTTTCACATTTCGGACACTCTCCGCACGGCGTCGGCGCAGGTCCTCCTCACTGAACTGAAAACTGTCCGCAATGATCCCGGACAGCATATCCAACTCCACCGCCTGCTTGTAAGCCAGCGATGCCATTTTGTTTTCCGTTTGCCCCACCCGACCGTCCAGATAGGACTGGATGGAGGTGGGGAGGAACAGCCCAGCGTTGTTGGCACTGAGATAGTCCAGATAGAAATCGATGGCCCGCTCAATGAATCCGGTGATGCTGCGGCTGCCGTCCTCCTGATATCGTCGCTCCAAGCGTGCCTTTTTCTCAGGGGTGAGATAGAGGGCAAATTTTTCTTTCTTGCTCAAAATGAGCTCCTTTCCGGGGCATGACCCCTACTTTTTTCTTGTGGGTGTAGGCTTTCAGGGATAACGACCGCAGAAGTGATAGCACCCCTTCGATTTTGACCCCACTTTGGAACTCCCTGAAAACCCCGTAACTGCCCGCACTGCGGGCAGAAGTGACCGAACAGAGCGTCGCACTTGACGCCTGGTGTTTATCCTGCTTCACGTCATCGCTGTCTCCATATCCCTCGCTTCCACCCCAAATGGGCGAAAACTCGTTCATTTCGCTGCTCCTCCTTTTCCCACCGAACCCGCTTCGCTGGGTTTCGGCGGGAGCCCTTATTTTGTCCTCCGTCAGCTCTCGAAAGGCGGTCCAAATCCGTTCGAATAGGCCTGGCCGGTATCTGTTCTCGCTGCTCCCGGCAAAGCCGCACACAGCGGCTCACAGGGGCGAACACGGCCTTGTTTTTGCAGTTCCTCTGCTACCCGCTGACGCTCCGTGACTTCCTCCAGTTTCACCATCTGCCGCTCGTAGGAATGGTCGACGGCTTCCTGGATCGGCAGAATGGTGTAGCAGTTGTTGCCGTTCCACTTCATTCCCTGGCGGTCGAAATAGCTGGTGTGCTCTACTGTGATAAACTGCCTGTCCTCCAGTTTGGCGATGTGTTTCATCACCGTGTTTACGGCCAGCCCCACAGTGGCGGAGATGGTGTTGTAACTGGGATGGCATTGATGGCTGCTGCGGTCTTCGCAGTAGAGCAGGTAGGCATAGACGGTGATCGCGCCATGCCCCAGGTCCAGAGAAAAGATTTCGTTAGGGAGGGAGAAAAACTTTCCTGTGTGTTTGCGACTGAATACCGGAACCATCTGCGGCGAGATCAGATTTCGTTTGACCAGAGTATCCAACTGCTTTTCTGCCATGTCTGGACTCATGTGGAGTAGCGCTGCGATCTCATCCACACTTGGAACGGCATCACCCTTATGGTGGCTGTTGAGATAGCAGAGATAGGCGAGGATACTGAAGGCGGGAGGCGGAAGTTTCAGCCCCCAAATTTCGTTGGGCAGCGAGAACCGATACGCTCTCGCATCTTTCTGGTAGGTGAGCGCAGTCATTCGCGGACACCCCCTTCCGTGTGCTTGGTGACCCACTGGATGAACGCTTCCTTGGGAACCACCATCCTGCTGCCGACATTCAGTACTGGGAAGTCCGGCTCATGCATCAGCTCATAGCTGGTGGAGGACGATACCCCCAGCACCTTCGCCACCATGTTGGCGTTGAGGAACAGAGGCAGGTCATCGTAAGAGTTGTACTGTGACTGTTTCATTTTCGATTTCTCCTTTGCAGAAAGTAAAGGCATCAGCGGCGACGCTGATGCCCTTCTGCTTGTATTGTGTCGGAGATTTTGATAAGATAATAAAAAGGTGGGACGAATTATTTTCCAGGGGGGACAATTTATTTCGAGGGAGGCAAGCGCATGGATGGGGATATCGTTTTCTATATCCACGGTGATACGATCGAGTACGGTGGGGAATTATTTTCCACAGGCGAACTGACAGCAGATATTTTGAACCTGTCACTGAAGGACTATCAGCGCATCCAGAAAAACGTCCAGTGCATGAAGGACCTTGCGGAGCAGTACGAGCGAACCCAGGACCGGGAATTTTGGTGGAAGCTCAACCACCAGTTCGTGGCTCTGCGTAAGCGGATGATGGAGTTCCGGGTGTTTCAGATCCTACTTCGGGATGACAGCAAATTTCTCGACGAGACCCAGCAGTACACTGAGTTCCGCTCCTTGCTGCCGGAAGAAGATCTGGACTATGAGGATTTTTCCATAGAGCAATGGGGAGACATGGCGGAGCAGGCGGAGACAACCGGCCAGATCCCAGTTCCACTTCTGATTTTTCCCGGAGGGCGGAAAACGAAGTGGAGTTATTATCGGAAGCAGATGAAGCGCTATGAACGCTATCTGGGCGACGTCGCGTGCTTCAATCCTACCATCCATAACTTCATCCACTTCCTCCTCGCCAAGCTGGAGCATAACTCCCCAGAGAACTATGCCGCCTCCCTCTATCAGCTCTACAACGATGAGAGGCTGGTGGAGAAGCTGATCGTCAATCCCAGAAGCCTGGAGCAGCCGTTTTATCAGAAATATGACCGGTGCGTCGTGAGCTATGTGCCGCGGGAGCTGCCGGACAAGCGCTTCGCCATTTGTCAGGAGCACACCACAGACAGCTTGCAAATGCTGCTGAAAGCGGATTACATGACAGCTCTGAATGCCGGACATAACATCCGCCAGTGCGTTGTCTGCAAAAAATATTTTCTGGTGAAGGGCGGCGCTCATGCACTATATTGCGAGGGAGCGTGTCCCCATGCGCCCCAGTATACCTGCCGACAGTTCGGAACCTACGAAGTGCAGAAGGAACTGGCGCGGGATGTGCCGAAGCTCCAGGCGAAGCTCGCCGCTTTTGAACGGATACGGAAGGACCAAAAGCGCGACGTTATCACGGCGGAGGAAGCGCGGCGGCTGAAGGATACGGTCCGGGATATGCTGTTCGATGCGCTCAATAAGGCAGATGTCTCCACTGAGGACTTTGAGCGGTCCACCTCCAGTGAGAGACTTTACCCATACTGCGGTGTTACCCGGAAGGCGAAACCCAGAGGGCGTCCCCGAAAGGGCGGTGGGGACGCATGAGCGACCAGGAATTGTTGGATCAAATCACGCAGGGAGACCAGACAGCACTGACGGAACTGTGTGATAGGTATGCTGAATTGATTCAGAAACGAGCGCAGTGGATCGCCCGACAATACAATTGCCTGCGCCCCGGCAGTCACGGAGGTTGGAGCGATTATACGAAAGAAACGCTCTCCGAATTGGAGAGCGTTGGGATGCTGACATTAATCGAGTGCGTCAGGAATGGCGGCTACGATAGCTCCAAGGGAGCTTTCGGAACATACAACGTACCATTTCTGGACGGTGCGATGCGGCGGCTCCTGGAAGCCAGCATGGGGACCCTTTCCCTGGACCGGGACAGCATGGGGCTGGTACGCAAGGCGCAGATGCTCTATCACCGGGATGGAAAAGAGATGAGCGAAATCGCAGGAGAGCTGGGTGTTTCTTTAGCGGAAGTAGCCAAGGCGGTAGCCTATCCCACGCATTTTTTCTCTGTCTATGACTTGCCGATCCCGGAGGAGGACGGAGATATATTTGAGTATCTCATGTCTGATCGGTTGTCTGCATCTGCGGAGGAGATCGTCCTTCGGGCGCTTACGATGAAGTCTCTGCGTGAGCAATTCCGAAGCCTGTCCAAGCGGGAGCAGGATATTCTGGGCAGGAGCTTCGGCGCTTTGGGTTACACAAAAACGGACCTGCGGGAGATCGCAATCCGAAACAGACTGCGGGAGGACGGCGTGGAGAAGGCGAAGAAACAAGCGCTGAAAAAACTGCGGGAATGGTGTCTGGACAGCGTGGCATGGAAGCTCCGCCGAGCCAGACACATGGTGGACCGAGCGATTTCACTGGAGCAGCTGCCCTGAGCAGTGAGGAGAAAGAAAAAGTTTTCTTTGTTAACACTATCGCACTTTCCAAAATGGAGCCGTAAGTAATTTCTTGCTTATTCAAGCATAACTTTAATGACTTAAGCTGAAGGTACATTGTTGCAAAAGGACGGAGGCCAGGCATCCACCTTTCCTGATTTGGTATTCAGATGAACATCACTTTACGCAAATTTCCGTATTGCTGTTCAACATACAGTAGTAATTTTGACTGATTTCAGAAGAGAACTCTGAAAAATAAAGAATCGCAATTGTAAAAGAGCGGCGTTATTCGCCGCCTTTTCATTTTGTTGTCGCAGCTTAGTGCTTGGGCTGGAGTAACCGCCAAAGGGTGGTTCGGCTGATGCCTAGGCGCTTAGCGGCTACAGTCTGGTTACCGCCGGATTCTTCCACTACTCGCCGTGCCACATCCTGGCTGATCTCATCCAGCGTTCGGTTTAGATTTAGAGGGGCGGCGGCATTTTCCGCACAGGGAGAGAAAGCGCCTACATGGCGTTCCTTCCGTAGGGCCTGTCGGACATTTTCTGCCGTGATGAGGGACCCAGTCGCAGTGACAGCCAGTTCTCCGATGACCCGGCGAAATTGGGTGTAGTTATGCGGCCACTGGAAGTTCTGGAGTAATGTGATGGCTTCTGGGTCTGCTCCCACGATTTGCCGGGGCAGATCCACATTCAGGTGGCTGAGAGATAGATTGACCAAAGCGGGGATGCGCTCCGCCATTTGCCGCAGCGGCGGTAGATAGAGGGAGAGACAGCACAATTTGTCCATAAACAGAGAGCCCACGGCGGAAGTGTATTCTCCGAGCTGGCAGACACAGGAGAAGATGACCCGGTTCCGCCGGCATACATCCATTTCGGAGAGAACGGCCAAAAGCTGCTGCCGCCGTTCCTCGGACAGGGCGTCGATACTAGCAAAATATAACGTATTACCCTGGTCTGCCAGGGGAGAGTTGTGGTGCTCCAGTAAAAAGGCCCAGCTCTTGTCGTTTAGGAGGCTGCAGTTGATGGATACCAGAGGGGCGTTCCGCAAGGGACTTCGCATGTAGAGGACGCTGACGATGGACTCCTTCCCGGTGCCATCCTCGCCAGTGACCATGACCGGCGCGGTGCTTTGGCTGATGTGTTCAATATCTTGCTGATAGTCGCTGATACTACCGGCGAAGCTGAAAATGCTGCTGTAAAAGGCGTTTTCCGCTTCCGGACGGGTGGAAAAACGAATGCCTACCTGATTTGGGGAGAGAGGCGTTTTTCGGGCATCGAAAAAGAAAGCGGTGTAGGTAAGACTGCCTGTGGAGATGCGCCGGGCGCGGATGGCATAGAGCATCCTGCCCAAATTCCGGGTGATGCGGCGTTCCGCCCCCAGCTGGGATTCCGGAAGGTCCCGGCGCAGCAGCTCCAGTAGCTCCGGCTTTGGGTCGTCCAGCGTGGAGAGAAACAGGTTTCCGTCCTGATCAAAGACCATGGTCTGTCCGATCTGCCCCTGGATCAGCTGGCGGAAAAACTGATTCTCATCCCTCAGGCGCTGTTGGCTACGGCACAGCAATAGCGCCTGGTCAAAGGCCTTGCGGATGCTGTCGACGCCGGAGGTGATGAGGAAGGAATTCAGGCCCAGCCGTTTAGCGGTTGTGTTGGAGATCATGTCACAGAGGATGGACTGGTAGTCGTTTTTCTGAAGCTGCCGCAGAGTGGGTTCCACAGCCTCTGCCGAGTCGATGGTATAGATATCCATGTTATACTTCATCAGGTCGCACAGAAGATGAGCGCTGCTGGTGATGTTGGCAAAGGAGACCATGGCGGTTTTGCCGGTGAGTCCATCCGCCAGCTTTAAAGCGCAGAGGATATCATACATGGAAATATCAATCTCAATGACCGGAAGAGCTAGGTTTTTTTGTAGCATTTTAGCGGTGCCGCCGCGGGAGATGACGACATCGTAATCACCGTGGAAATTACTCCGGGCGATTTCCAGGCCCTGCTCCATGTCGCCGACAAACAGTGTCAAATCGATTTGAGGATAATCCGCCACTACACTGGACATTAAAGTTTTCATGCCCTCATAAGGCGCAATGCCAAGTACACGGATGCGATGATTCATAAGCTCCTCCTGTATGTTTAATATTTGAACATATTATACCAAACAAACAAAAATACAACAAGTCTTTTTCTTTGCGTTTCAAAAATAAACTATAAAACATCGGAAAAAGATTGATAAAGTAGGAGAAAATTTATACAATAGGCACAAAGGAAGAAAAAACAAGGTAAAGATTTTGAAAAAATTTACAAACGGCAGGAAATTGTTTCATAAATGAACGGACAGGAGGTGAGTGGATGGTAAAGCTGCTAATCATTGCAGATGATTTTACAGGCGCACTGGATACGGGCGTACAGTTCGCGGCCAGAGGCGCGGCCACCCGCGTTGTGACGGATCTGGCTTATGACTTCACTCTGGCGGACGCAGAGGTCCTGGTGATGGTGGCGGAGACCCGGCACCTGCCGCCGGAAGAGGCTTACGACGTGGTGTATCGCACAGCCCGGAATGCCCGGGAGGCTGGTATCCCTTACATATACAAAAAAACGGACTCAGCACTGCGGGGCAACATCGGAAGCGAGCTGACGGCGGTCATGGATGCTGCCGGATCGGATACCATCGCCTTCCTACCGGCCTTCCCTAAGATGGGGCGGGTCACCCGGAATGGTGTCCACTATGTGGACGGTGTTCCCGTGGCGGAGAGTGTGTTCGGAAAAGACCCTTTCGAGCCAGTGAAGGCCTCCGCGGTGGCGCAGATCGTCGGCGGGCAGACAGAGGTACCGGTAGTCCTCCACCGTCTGGATGAAGCGGCAGTCCCTGGAGCCCCTGGCATCCAGGTTTACGATGCCACAACCGATGAAGACCTGGCCCGCATCGGCGGAGAACTGGGAACTGAGCGGCTGCGCCTTTCCGCCGGTTGCGCGGGCTTTGCCACGGCGCTGGCCGATGTTCTTGGACTAAATGGCACCGAGCCGCAAATGCCTCAACTGCCGTCCGCCTTCTTCGTGGCCTGCGGCAGTGTGAACCCTGTGACCCTGCGGCAGATGCGGTGGGCTGAGCAGAACGGTTTTGTCCATATCCACCTGGAGCCGGTGCAAAAGCTGGAACCGGCCTGGCTGGAGAGTGAGGACTGCGGTATCAAGATCCGGATATGGCTGGAGCAAGCCCGGAACAGCGGACGCTGTATTCTGGATGTCAATGATCCCATGGGACTGGACGACACAGCGGTTTACGCCAAGACCCACGGACTGACCACCGAGGACCTGCGGGTCCGCATCTCCACCCAACTGGCCCACCTGATGAAGCGGCTGCTGGATGGTGGGCTGGACGCCGCCATCCTCTGCACCGGCGGCGATACGCTACTGGCCCTGATGCGGACGGTGGGTACCGCAGAGCTGACGCCTGTGCGGGAACTCACTACGGGTGCGGTGCTGACCAACTTTGTTTATCGGGGAAAAACCTATTACATTATCTCAAAATCCGGCGGATTTGGAGAACCTGACCTGTTCTGTAAGCTGGCAGCTTTCGTAAGAGCCGGAAGTCAAAAGGAGGACGCAGTATGCTGACCAAATATAATCTGAAAATGCCTCATGCGGTATTCAGCGGCGAGGACGCCCTGGAGAAGATTTGTGATATCTTCGCGGAAAACCATGTGAAGCGCCTGGCTGTGTTCAGCGACAAGGGCATCGAGGGCGCGGGCCTGCTGGACTTCCCCATGGCCCGTGTCAAGGCTTCCGGTGTGGCTTACACCGTTCTGGACGACCTGCCTGCCGAGCCTTCCTACATGGAAGCCCAGAAGCTGGTGGACCAGTGCAAGGAATACGGTGCTGACTTTATCATGGCTGTCGGCGGCGGCAGCGTGCAGGATACTGCCAAGCTGGCTTCCATCCTGATGACCGATGAGTACGGCATCAAGGAGCTGCTGGATGAGCCCGGCCGCGCCAAGAAGTGCATCAAGACCCTGATGATCCCCACTACCGCCGGCACCGGCTCTGAGGCCACGCCCAACGCCATCGTGGCCGTGCCTGAGAAGCAGCTGAAGGTGGGCATCGTGAACACCAACATGATCGCGGATTACGTCATTTTGGACGCCGTTATGATCAAGAAGCTGCCCCGGAAAATTGCCGCCGCCACCGGCGTAGACGCCCTGGCTCACGCCATTGAGTGCTGGACCTCTAACAAGGCCAACCCCTTCAGCGACATCTTCGCCATGCAGGCTCTGGACATGATCCTGAACAACATCGAGCGGGCCTGCGACGATCCCGAGGCCATGGACGCCAAGAACAAGATGCAGATCGCCAGCTTCTACGCCGGCGTGGCCATCACCGCCTCTGGCACCACCGCCGTACACGCTCTGAGCTATCCCTTGGGCGGCAAGTATCACATCGCCCACGGCGTGTCCAACGCCATCCTGCTGGCCCCTGTCATGCGGTTCAACGAGCCCGCCTGCCGGGAGCGCCTGGCCGAGGCCTATGACCGCTGTCTGCGGGGCGATGCCAAGACTGTGGAGGAGAAGAGCGCGGCCGTCATCGCCAAGCTGGAGGGCATTGTGAAGCACCTGGACATTCCCACCAGTCTGACCGAGTTCGGCGTGCCCAGGGAGGATCTGGAAGCCCTGGTCGCCTCCGGCATGGAAGTCACCCGCCTGCTGGTGAACAATATGCGGGAGGTCACCCCCGACGATGCCCGCCGGATCTATCAGGAAGTTTTGTAAAAAGTTTGCATAAGGAGAGACCGACTATGAAGAACGTCCCCATTAAGGGTATCATTCCTCCTATCGTTACCCCTATGAGCGCTGATGAGAGCGTGAATATCCCGGAGCTGCGCAACCAGATCGAGCGGCAGATTGCCGGCGGCGTCCACGGCATTTTCCCCTTCGGCACCAACGGCGAGGGCTATATCCTGAGCATGAAGGAGAAGGAGGAGGTCCTGGAGGCCACCATCGACCAAGTGAAGGGCCGAATCCCCGTGTATGCCGGCACCGGCTGTATCTCTACCCGTGATACCATCTACATGAGCAAGCGGGCCGAGGAGATGGGCGCCGATGTCCTGTCCATCATCACCCCCAGCTTCGCCCTGGCCAGCCAGAAGGAGCTGTATGACCACTACTGCGAGGTGGCCAAGCATGTAAGCATTCCCATCGTGCTGTACAATATCCCCGCCCGCACTGGCAACAAGCTGCTGCCCGAGACTGTGGGCAAGCTGGCCCGAGATGTGGACGTCATCATGGGTGCCAAGGACTCCAGCGGCGACATTGAGAACCTGAAGGCGTATATCCGGGAGACCCGGGATATCGGCAAGGATTTTGCCGTGCTGGCTGGCAACGACGGCAACATCCTGACCTGCCTGAAGGAAGGCGGTGCTGGCGGCATCGCGGGCCGTGCCAACCTGTATCCCAAGACGCTGGCTTCCATTTACAACTACTTTGTGGCCGGTGATCTCGAGAAGGCCCAGGAGGCCCAGGACGCTGTGGCCACGCTGTCCCGTGTGTTCAAGTTCGGCAACCCCAACACCATCATCAAAAAGGCCGTCAACCTGCTGGGCTATCCCGTGGGCGACTGCCGCAAGCCCTTCAACTACCTGTGTGATGAAGGCATCGAGGAGCTGAAGGCTGTCCTGAAGGAAAACGCAGAAAAGGGGCTCTGCTGAGTGCGGCCTTTCATCCAAGACGTTTAAGGAGGAGTACATATGAACAAACCCATTCTCGGTATCTCCATGGGCGACCCTTTCGGCAACGGTCCGGAGATCACGGTTAAGGCCCTGTCCGACAAGACTATCTATGACCGCTGCCGCCCCGTTGTCATCGGCGACGTCAGCTCTATGGAATATGCCGCTAAGGTTGCCAAGAAGGTCTCCGGCATTGACATGAAGATCCGCCCCATCAAAGTCATCAGCGAGGCCAACTATGAGTACGGCGTCATCGACGTGTACGATATGGGCATCGTCAAGGCGGAGGACATTCCCGGCGACCCCGAAAATCCCAAGCCTTTCGGCCTGGGTGCCACCGCTCTGGGCGGCGAGGCGGCCTTCCAGTACGTGGTGAAGGTCATCGAGCTGGCCATGGCCGGTGAGATCGACGCCACCATCACCAATGCCCTGAGCAAGGAAGCCATCAACATGGCCGGCCACCATTACTCCGGCCACACTGAGATCTACGCCGACTACACCCACACCAGCAAGTACACCATGATGCTGGCCCACGAGGACCTGCGGGTGGTCCACGTCTCCACACACGTCGCCCTGCGGGAGGCCTGCGACCGGGTGAAGAAGGACCGCGTCCTGGACGTCATCCGCATCGCCAACGAGGGCTGCAAGGCCATCGGCATCAAGGAGCCCAAGCTGGCTGTCGCCGGTCTGAACCCCCACTGCGGTGAGAACGGCATGTTCGGCACCGAGGAGATCGAGGAGATCCAGCCCGCCATTGACATCGCTCTGGCCGAGGGCATCAACATCGTGGAGAAGAAGCCCACGCCTCCCGACACTGTGTTCTCCAAGGCGCTGGGTGGCTGGTACGACATCGTGGTGGTCATGTACCACGATCAGGGCCACATCCCCCTGAAGGTGGAGGGCTTTGTGTACAACAAGGCCGAGGGCCACTGGGACGCCGTGGCTGGCGTCAACGTGACGCTGGGTCTGCCCATCATCCGCTCCTCCGTGGACCACGGCACCGGCTTCGGCCATGCCGGCGACGGCCACGCCAATGAGCTGAGCCTGGTCAACGCCATGGATTACGGCATCCGCATGGCCAACACCAAGGCTGAGAACTGAGTCATTCGGGAAAGAGGGGACCGCTCTATGAAAGTTACCATGACGGAAGCAATCTGCCAGGAGGGCTTGGCACTTCTGGAGGGGAAAGCTGACATTTTTGTGGCGCATGACGCCCATCCGCACAACTATCTGGACCAACTCAAGGACACGGACGCCTTTATCGTGCGCGTGGCTGACAAGGGCGCCATCGACAAGGAAACCATGGAGAGCAGCGACAGCCTGAAGGTCATCGGCCGCACCGGCATCGGCTATGACAGCGTCGATGTGGAGTCCGCCACCAAGCTGGGCATCCCCGTGGTGGTCACGCCCGGCGCCAACAACCGCAGTGTGGCCGAGCACGCCATCACCCTGATGCTGGCCCTGTCCAAGAACATGGTGGAGAGCGATGTGGAGCAGCGCAAGGGCAACTGGAAGATCCGGGACGCCAAGAAGGCCTTTGAGGTGGAGGAAAAGACCTGCCTCATCATCGGCCTGGGCACCATCGGCAAGATCATCGCCCACCTGTGCATCGGCCTGGACATGAAGGTAATCGGCTACGATACCTTCCTGAGCAAGGAGCAGATGGCTGAGCTGGGCGTGGAGAAGTACGACGACAAGTTCGAGGCTCTAAAGGCCGCCGACGTGGTCATCGTGCAGATGCCTCTGATCGAGGGCGTCACCAACAACACCATCGCCAAGGCGGAGCTAGACGCCATGAAGCCCACGGCACTCCTGATCAACTGCAGCCGGGGCGAGATTGTCAACGAGCCTGACCTGTGCGAGGCGCTGAAGAGCGGCAGCATCGCGGGCGCCGGCCTGGACGTGTTCTGGAACGAGCCTACCCACATCGACGACGAGATTCTGCACTGCCCCAACGTCATCGCCAGCCCCCACAGCGCCGCCCAGACCCGGGAGGCCGTCATCAAGATGGCGAAGATGTGCGTGAATGGCTGCCTGGCCGTTGTGGACGGCAAGAAGTGGCCCTATGTGGCTGACAAGGCTGTTTACGACCATCCCAAGTGGGCCGGCAAGGAATGGGTTGAGGTATAACTCATGACAGAAGCCGTACAGACGCTGAAACGGCAGCGTGTTCGGATGATACTGGTCAATCTGGCCTATTTCATGGTACTGTTGCTTTTGGGCGTGCTGCTCTTTTTGCAAAACGACGCCGCAGGCGTGACCGGCTATCTGCTGGTCGCCGCCTGCCTGGCGGGATATCTCCTGCTGGTGCGGCCCATGAGCAAACGGTACGTCAATGCGGTGCGGGAGGCAATTCTCCGGTATGCTGTGTGTGCCGAACTGACCGATTTCAATCACCAGTCAAAGAGCGGCGTCACAGCGGAGGCAGTCCGTGCCTGCGGATTGGTGCCCGCCAGTGCGGACACCTTTATGAGCCGTGAGCACATCACCGGAAACTGCGGCACGATGGCGGTGGAGATGGCCGACGTCACGTTCCCCATCATTGAGGACGGACGCAACGCCATGTTCAGCGGAGCGTTTGTACAGCTCGCCTGGCCAGGCGCGGACTTTGCGCCGGTCACGGTCAAAGCAGGGGAGACGGGGAGTCTGAGCCTGCCCAAGCAACAGATGGAGCTTGTGGAAAGCTTGGGAGAGCTGATCCCCGGAAGCCTCTACCTGAAGGCCGGAGGCGAGACGCTGACATTGCTGCTGCGAGGGCGGTTTTTGGGCTTCCGGGTGAACCCTTTGGTGCAGATCAGCGAGCAGACGCTGGGTGCGAATCCGTTTCCCGAATTGAGACAAGCCATGCAGCTTGCGCGCCTGATGCAGCTGGAACGACTATAAATGAAAGGATGGTGCCGCCCATGGAAATCAAAGAACAATCCGGCCTGCGGCAGGTATTGGCCGGTACGCCCCTCCCGAAGATGTGCAAGGTACGGCAGATCTTCAAGCGGGACGGCATTGAGGATGTTCCGGCTTATCTGCAGAAGAAGCTGGACGATCCGAAGCTGCGTGCCCGGATCAAGCCAGGGATGCGGGTGGTGCTGACCGGCAGCAGTCGGCAGATTGCCAACATGTCGGTCATTCTGCGGAAGCTGGCGCAATTCGTAAAGGAGCAGGGTGCGCAGCCCTATATCATCCCGGCCATGGGCAGCCATGGCGGCGCCACGGACGAGGGCCAGCGCCAGATTCTGGAGAGCTACGGCATCACGGAGGAATTCTGCGGCTGCCCTATCTTCTCCAGCATGGAAACCGTCCGGGTAGGCGAGCTCCCCAACGGCGACGAGGTCCGGGTGGACAAGTTCGCCCATGACGCCGACGCGGTCATTGTCGTGGGCCGTATCAAGGCCCACACCGCCTTCCGTGGCCCCTACGAATCCGGCCTCATCAAAATGATGGCCATCGGCATGGGTAAGCGGGCCGGCGCGGATTCCCTGCACAGCGCGGGCTTCGGAGAAATGGGCGAGCGGCTGCCCCTGTATGCCAAGGTGGTATTCGACAGCTGCAATATCATTTTCGGTGTAGCACCTATCGAAAACGAGTTTGACCAGACCTGCCGCATTGAAGTGATCCCCGCGGAGGAGATCTTCGACAAGGAACCGGACCTGCTGCTGTATGCCAAGAGCCGGCTGCCCCGCCTGCTGATCCCGGAGACGGATGTGCTGGTGGTGCGGGAGATCGGCAAGAATTTCTCCGGCAGCGGCATGGACCCTAACGTTACCGGCACCTTTGGCACCCCTTACGCCAGCGGCGGTATCCAGAAGCAGCGCACGGTGGTCCTTGACATCTCGGAAGAGAGCCACGGCAGCTTTATCGGCCTGGGTATGGCGGACACGACTACAAAGCGTGCCTTTGAAAAACTGGATACCAACGCCACGTACTTCAACATGATCACCTCCACCGTACTGAAGGTTGGAAAGATACCCATGGTGTTGGAGGACGATAAGCTTGCTCTGCAGGCGGCATTGAAGACCCTGACGCAGGTCAATAAGGACCATATCCGTATGGTCTATATCAAAAACACCCTGTCTCTGGAGACCATTATGGTGTCTGAAGCACTGCTGGAGCAGGTAAGAGCGCGGGACGACATGGAGATCATGGAGGAGTCCAGAGAGCTACGCTTCGACGAGAGTGGAGCGCTTCTGGACTTTGCCTGACACCATGGCAAAAATATGAAAGGAGAAGAGAACTTGAAAAACAAGCAATACAAACTGGACATCATTCCCGGCATTGTCATCGCGCTGTTTTCCATCGGCTATATGGCTATGATCCCTTCTATTAAAACATTCACCGGCCTTGGTGCCACGCCTCTGACCAACCACTTCGTTCCCTATCTGTGGGGCGGCGCCCTACTGGTACTGGGCCTGTGGATTACGGCAAGAGGCTTCCGCAAGCGCAAGAAGTACCTGGCGGAAGGCGGGACCATCGTTAAGACTTCTCTGAAGGATGTCCTGATGGAGAAGCGGGAGGTGGTCGCCAGCTTTATCGCGCTGACCTTGTATGTGGGCCTGATGGGCCTGGTGGGCTTCGCGCCCATGACTATTCTGTACGTTTTTGTGCAGATCATGATCCTGACACCCAAGGACAAATGGAAGAAGATCATGGTGCCCGCCATTATCACCGCTGTTATCAGCGGCGTGGTGCTGTTCTATATCTTCAGATATCTGCTGAACGTGCTGCTGCCCGTGGGCATCCTCAGCATATTCGGACTGTAAGGAGGGGATGGACGTATGATTATTCAAGGTTTAATGGAAGTCCTCCAGCCCATGACCATCCTGCTGGTGGCCATCGGCACCGTGGTGGGTATCATCTTCGGCGCTATCCCAGGCCTGACCGCCACCATGGCCATCGTCATGTTCCTACCGGTCACCTACTCCATGGCCGCCTCCGAGGGCATCTCCATGCTGATGGCCCTGTACATCGGTGGCATTTCTGGCGGTCTGATCTCCGCCATCCTGCTGAACATCCCCGGCACGCCCTCCTCCGTGGCCACCTGCTTTGACGGCAAGCCCATGGCCAACAAGGGCGAGGCGGGCAAGGCCCTGGGCTCCGGCGTGGTGTTCTCCTTCGTCGGCACTATCATTGGTATCGGCCTGCTGGTGGTCCTGTCTCCAGTGCTGTGCGGCTTTGCTCTAAAGTTCCAGGCCTATGAGTATTGTGCGCTGGCCATCTTCTCTCTGTCCATGGTCATTGCCCTGACCGGCCATGATATGCCCAAGGGCCTCGTCAGCGCAGTGCTGGGCTCCCTGCTGGCTACCGTGGGTCTGTCCCCTATCGACTCCAAGCCCCGCTTCACCTTTGGCCTCTATCAACTGAACAACGGTTTTGCCCTGGTGGTGCTGCTGATCGGCCTGTTTGCCATTGCCGAGGTCATGTCCTTCGCGGAGAGCGTCCGGAAGGGCCAGAATTTCACTGTGGAGACTGACTACAAGATCAAAGGTGCCGGCTTCAGCCTGAAGGAAGGTCTGGCCCAAACCAAGAACGCCATCGTTTCCGCCCTGATTGGCGTGGGTATTGGTATCCTGCCCGGCATCGGCGGCGTGTCCTGTATGATCTCCTACACCGTCTCCAAGAATACATCCAAGCACCGGGAACTGTACGGCACCGGCATCATGGACGGCGTGGTGGCCTCTGAGACCGCCAACAACGCCACTATCGGCGGCGCCATGATCCCCCTGCTGGCGCTGGGCATCCCTGGTGACGCCGCTACCGCCATGCTGCTGGGAGGCCTGCAGATCCACAACGTGGCCCCCGGTCCCCTGATTTATGAGAAAAACGGCGTTGTGGTTTACGCCATCTTCTTCGCCATGGTGCTGTCCGCTATCTTCATGATGCTGTTCATGCTGCTGGGTATGCGGTTCTTTGTCTCTGTTCTGAAGATCCCCAAGAACTTCCTGCTGCCCGTGGTCGTGGTCCTGTGCGGCATCGGCGCCATCGGTAACGCCAACATGTTGTTCGACACCTACTGCATGGTGGCCTTCGGCCTGATGAGCTACTTGCTAATCAAGTCCAAGGTCCCCACGGTCCCCATGATCCTCGGCTTCATTTTGGGCCCCACCTTTGAGACCAACCTGCGCCGCGTCTCCCAGCTTGCCTCCAGCGACCCCTTCTGGAATCATCCCATTTTCTGCGTATTGATCATTGCCACCGTCTTCGTGGTCATCTTCTCCACCCGTGCCAACCTGAAGGACGCCAAGCGTGCTCAGGAGGCTGAACTGGCGGAGATGAAGGCTGCCAAGCAAGCTGGCATTGATGAATAAAAAAACAAAAGGAAAGAGGAACCCGACATGAAAAGATTTTTTGCCCTGTTTCTGACGATGGCTATGGTCCTGAGCCTAGCCGCCTGCGGTGGAAAGAAAGAGTCCGCTGAGCCCGCTGCGGACAAGAACGAGTCCGCCTCCACTGAGACGACGAATTCCGATTGGCCCAAGAAGACCATCAACATCTACATGACCCACGGCGCCGGCGGCGACACCGACTATATGGGCCGTCAGCTGGCCACGGCTCTGGAGGGCGTTCTGGGCCAGTCCGTGGTCGTGAGCAACGTCACCGGCTCCAACGGCGCTACCTGCATGCAGCAGTACAAGGATGGCGACACCGACGGTTACACCTTCATCGCTACCAACACCGCCGCTCTGAACGGCAACGAGGCTACCGGCATGGTGGACTTCGGCTATGACGCCTTCGAGCCCGTGGCTGTGTACGGCATCCAGTCCGGCGAGAACATCGTGGTCCCCGCTGACGCTCCCTATGACAGCCTGACCGATTTGATCGAGGCCTCCAAGGCAACTCCCGGCCAGATCAAGTTCGGCATCTCCACTGGCGGCGGCGTGTACATCCAGTCCTGCGTCCTGACCAATCTGGGCGGCGCTCAGTTCAACATCATTGACGTCGGCGACGGCGCTACCCGTCTGACCGCTCTGCTGGGCGGCGAGGTCGATGCCACTTCTCTGCCTTACTCCACCGCTGCTGACTACATCGCCAACGGCCAGCTGAAGAGCCTGTGCACCTGCCTGTCCAAGGCTCCCGACCTGTTGCCCGACCAGAAGGTCGCCAGCGAAACCATCCCCGAGTTGATCATCGATACTGAGTATGTGCTGCTGGCTCCCAAGGGCACTCCCGCCGAGATCGTTGAGGCTATGAACGCCGCCGTTCTGGAGGCCACCTCTACCGACGAATGGAAGACCATGGTCAACAACTATTGCTTCCAGAATCCCTTCGTTCTGAACGTTGAGGATACCATTGCCAACCTGACCGAGCAGCGCAACCTGTTCCAGAGCTTCGTGCCCTTCCTGTAATCCGTAAACCGGTTACATCTATTGAGGCAGAACTAAAAAGGTCTCCTGCCTTGTGCGGGGGGCCTTTTCCATTGGCTCCGGCGGGCGGTGCCGGAGCACTGATGAGCAAGGGGATTCGATGCTGATAGACTTGATACAGTTGGAATTTATCATGGTGCTTCTGGTAGCCGCGGGCATTTACCTGCGCAGGAGGAGCGTGATCACAGACGAGGGGCGGGACTGCTTGTCGGATCTGCTGACGATGCTGATCCTTCCGTGCAATATCTTTCTGTCCTTTGAGGGAAACACGGACATGAGCGCACTGAAAAGCTCTTTGCTGACGGTCATCATCAGTGTGCTGGTGATGCTCTGCACGGCGATACTGGGCAAGGTCATCTACCGCCACAGGGAAGAACGGAAGGCAAAGGTCTTTCGCTATGGATTGGTCAACTCCAATGCGCTGTTCATCGGCCTGCCCATCATCCAGAGCCTGCTGGGAGACGCCGGTGTTCTGCAGCTATCCATGTACATGATCTTTGTGCGGATGTTCTGCTGGAGTTACGGGCTCTCCCTCTATACCGGCGTAAAATCGGACTGGAAGGGCTCCTTCAAACGGCTCCTCACTCATCCGTGCATGATCGCCGCGGCGCTGGGCGTGGCTGCCATGGTCACGGGTATCCGGCTCCCGGCGTTTCTGGACCGTACGCTGCAATACGTCAGCAGCTGCCTCATGGCGCTGTCCATGCTGCTCATCGGCGTGGTGCTGTCGGAGATCAAGCTCAAAGAGGTGTTTTGCGGCGATGTGTGGCGATTTACCGCGCTGCGGCTGGGCGTGATGCCGGGCATCGTCTTTGGATTGTGCAAGCTGTGCGGAGTGCCGTATATCGTGACGGCTACCTGTACGCTGGTATCCGGTATGCCTGCCGCCAGCCTGACGGCGGTACTGGCGGCACGGTATCACGGGGATTCGGAGCTGGGCGCCCTTTTGGTGGCGGTGAGCACGATCCTGTCCGCCGTGACCATCCCACTTTGGTTTATGATTTTGCAGTGACCGGCCTGTATAGATAAAAAAGCGAGGAGAAGCAATTATGATGAGAGAGAACAAGTTGCGCCGCATCCTGCGGGAGGGCAAGACTTCGGTAGCCACCCGCCTGTGGAGCACATGGCCCCTTTATACGGAGTCCCTTGGCGCTACAGGGAATTTCGACTATATGGAATTTGTGGCGGAGTACGCGCCCTTTACCCAGGCGGATCTGGAGAATATGGCCCGGGCCGCGGAGCTGTATGAGATGGGTTCCATGATTAAGGTGGATTTCCAGAACCGCTTTTATGTGGCGCAGAAGGCAGTTGCTTCCGGCTTTCAGGCTGTCAACTTCGCCGATCACCGGACGCCGCAGGAGGTGCGGGACTCCATCAATTCCATCCGTCCGCTGGTGGAGGGGACAGACGGCTGGTACGGCTGCCCCAACCGCCGGTTCATAAGCAGCCCCAATGGCGTGACTCAAAAGGAGCACATTGCGCGGCTGAATGACATTGTGCTGTGCTTCATGATCGAGAAGAAGGAGGCTGTGGATCATATCGAGGAGATCTGCTCCATACCGGGAGTGGATATGGTCCAGTTCGGCCCGGCGGATTATTCCATGAGCCTGGGATGGAACCGGGCGGAGCATGAGGCGGAGTGGAAAGCTGCGGAACGGCATGTGATCGAGACAGCCCTCCGCCATGGCGTGCAGCCCCGCTGTGAGATTAGCAGCCTGGATCAGGCCCAGTATTATATCGACTTGGGTGTCCGCCATTTCAGCATCGGCGACCAGTTGGCCAAGCTGAAGGCGTTTTGGAACGGTGAAGGTCGGGAGATGCGGGACATTGCCAGAGCCTTGGAGAAATAAGAAAACCGACAGTAAAATACCAACAGGCGCGACTCAAAGCGAACCGCGCCTGTTGGCGTTATAAAGAGAAGGTATATCAAGCAGTTGTGCCCAGCCACCAGACGATAAATTCGTCACTGCCCATCCCGAAAAGCTCGCTTTTCGTGAGCTTTCCGGAGGCTGCGGCGATCAGGGCTTCAAAAATCTCCTCGCCCATCTGCTCAAGCGTGCGGTCACCGTCGATGACCGTTCCGGCATTCAGGTCCATGTCGTCCACCTGCCGCTCAAACAGGGGCGTGTTGGAGGCAATCTTCAAGGTCGGGAAATGCTGGCTCCCGTAGCAGGAGCCGCGTCCGGTGGTGAATGCACAGAGGTTGCAGCCGCCTGCGAACATGGCCGCGGCGGAGACCGGGTCATAGGAGGGGGAATTCATAATGATGAGACCGGGGCCGGTGACCGGCTCCGCGTAGCCCACCACATCGTTCAGGGGAGAGCTTACGCCCTTTTTGGCACTGCCAAGGGCTTTCTCCAACACGTTGGTGATGCCGCCGGCATTGTTGCCAGGGGTGACCTTGCCGTTGATCTGGCTGTCCCGGCCCTTGCAGTAGTCCATCCACCAGTGCATCACGTCGATCAGCTTCTGGGCGACTTCCGGGGAGCGCGCCCGGCGGGCGAGAGCGCCTTCCACGCCCAAAAGCTCCGTCGGCTCCGTCAGCACTGCGGTGCCGCCGTTTTTGATGAGTAGGTCTATGGCGCGGCCCAGGGCCGGGTTGGCGGAGGAGCCGGAGAAGGAGTCGGAGCCGCCGCACTCAAGGCCAATCTTGAGGTGACTGACGGAAACGGGCTGACGGCGGCATTGCTCCGCCAGAGGCAGCATGGCCTCCACCATGGCGATGCCCCGGGCCACAGCCTTGCGGGAGCCGCCCTCCTCCTGAATGACCAGACGGCCCAGCATGGGGCCCGGCGTCAATCTGGCCTCCTGGAAGAAACCGTCGATGTTGTTGGTCTCACAGCCGAGGGAGCATACCAGCGCGCCCGCCATGTTGGGATTTTTTACATGACCGCCCAGCACCCTCCGCAGATAGGTTAAGGGGTCGCCGGATTTTTCAAGGCCGCAGCCGGATGAGGTGATCAGGGGGACCACGGCGTCCACATGGGGATATGCGGCCATAATGGCCTCCGTAAAATGGGCTGCGACCTTTCGGGCTACTGTGGCAGCACAGTTGCTGCACACGATGACGCCGATACAGTTCCGGGTACCCACCTGCCCGTCGGGGCGTACATAGCCGAGAAAGGTGTGCTGTTTCTCGGGAGGGAGCACCTCCACCGGGTGGTAGTCCTGACAAAAGTGGTATTCTTCAGATACGGCGTCAAAGTGGATGGTATCATTATGCATATGGGTCCCGGCATCCACATCCCGGGAGGCATAGCCGATGACCGTATTATATTTCCATACGGGCTCGCCGCAGGAAATCGCCCGGGAGGCAATCTTGTGGCCGATGGGAATATCTGTTTTTACCGTAATGCCCTCCTCCGGGATAAAAGTCCCGGCGGCAATGGGCTGACGGGCCACCACGATGTTGTCCGCCGGGTCCAGACGGATCACGGGGCACTTCCAGGAACGTTCCATAAAATCAGGCACTCCTCTCTCTTTACATATACTGGCGGAGCTTTTCAATGTGCGCATCGATGCGCTTCATTTCTTCCTCAGTGATGGGTTCGGTGGGCTGGCAGACACGTTTGTCCACAAAGCCCAGCGTGCTCATGGCGTACTTGGTTGAAGCGGTCTGGCTTTTTGCCATGGGATAGAGCTTGCAGATCTCGTCCACGATGGCACCCCACTTCATGGCGTTCTCAATGTCGCCTGCCTTGCCGTACTCGTACAGCTTGAGGTGGGCCTGGGGGAACAGCGGCGCCAGAGAGGGAATGTAGCCGTCGGCACCCATCAGCATGCTGGGCACGGCCAGATTGGTGGCGCCCTGATGAACAAGGAAGTCGGAGCCCTTGAAATAGTTCAGCAGCTTGATGAAGTTGGGGAAGTTGCCGGAGGTGTCCTTCACGCCGATGACCTTGTCAATCTTGGAGATTTTGATAATGGTGTCAGCGGTCAGGTTCTGGCCGGTGAAGGGGGGGATGTTGTAGATCATCAGGTTGGCGTTGGTGTTCTTACTGATTTCCTCGAAGTGGCGGACCGTCTCCTCCTGCGTGGCGTGGCGGGCATAGAACACAGGCGTGACGACGGCGGTGGTGCCGCCCATCTCCTCCAGACGCTGCACGTTCTCAATGACGCGTTGGGTGCTGGAATCCATGCAGCCAGCGAGCACAGGCACACGGCCGGCGCATTCGTCCAGCGCAATCTGAATGGCCCGGTCCCGCTGGGCCTGCGTCAGGGACATGCATTCGCCGTTGGAGCCGCAGACAAAGATGCCGTGGATGCCGTGGTCGATGCAGTGGTTGATCAGCTTGCGCAGGCCGGCCTCGTCGACCTTTTCATTCTCGTCAATGGGGGTGATGATAGGCGGAATAACACCGATGATTTCCTTGCTCATAAGTAACACACTCCTGATACAGACTTTCGGCCGGTGCGGCCAGCGGGATTTCTAATTCACAGTATACTGTCCGCGAAGAAAAAAGTATTTCCACAAAACAGCGGAGCATTTGCACTTTTCGTGGGTGAGACGGCAAAACGAAATGCAGACGATGGACTGAGAAAAATATGGTGGAAAAGGCACTGATACCTGTGAAAAAGACAAATACAAAATTTGCGGATATCTGGTATACTGAGCTTGAAAAATCAGGCTTCCGCGGGAGGCCATGAAAAGCCGTGAGGAGGAAACGACTATGGATTTTGTAAAGAGAGCGGATATCAAGCGCAATGATCTTCCGGGCAGAAGCGTGCAGAATGCGGTTGGACGAAACAGCGCTGTTGCCAGCGAAAAGATGACGGTGAGTTTTTGCCGGTATAACACCGAGTACGGCCCCATGGCGCCCCATAACCACGCCGAGGAGTCCGTTGTGGTGCTGGACTGCGACCGCGCCTTTGTTCGCTGGGGCTCCGGCCCGGACACGCTGGAGCATACGGTTTATTTGAATAAGGGAGACCTGATGCATTTTCCGGAGCTGGAGTGGCACGTGTTCGGCTATGACGAGGGCGGCTTTCTGGATGCCCTGTGCATTTATGGACAGGTGACCAACATCCGGCCTGAGGAGATCCAGAAAGAAAACGGCTGAACGGAGGAAACGGACATGGAAAGTGTATCCATCATGCCCGCTTCTCTGGCAGACCGGATCCCGCTGCCGGACGAGGCACTGACCGCCCGGATGTTGGCAAAGGCCAGAGAAGGCTTTGACCGCAAGATCGTGGTGCTGGACGATGATCCCACCGGCGTGCAGACTGTCCACGACCTGCCGGTCTATACGGATTGGCGCCGTGAGACGCTGGAGAGCGGCCTGACGGAAGAGGGCACCATGTTCTTTGTGCTGACAAACTCCCGGGGCTTCAGCCAGCAGGAGACGGAGCATGCCCACCGGGAGATCGCGGAAAACCTGCTGGCGGCGTCTGAGAAGACCGGCGTGCCTTTTCTGCTGGTAAGCCGTGGAGATTCCACCCTGCGGGGCCATTATCCGCTGGAGACGGAGACCCTTCGGCAGACGCTGGAGGAGCACTCGTCCGTCCGCTATGACGGTGAGATCGTCATGCCCTATTTTAAGGAAGGCGGCAGATTGACCATCGGTAATGTCCACTATGTACAGACCGGAGACTGTCTGACTCCCGCAGGCTTGACGGAGTTTGCCCGGGATACCACCTTTGCCTACAACACCTCCAACCTGCTGGACTGGTGCGAGGAACGGACAGGCGGACATTATACCGCCAGGGATATGACGGCTATCTCGCTGGAGGAGCTGCGCGCCCTGGACTATGACACCATCCTCCAAAAGCTGATGGCGGTGAAGGACTTTGGAAAGGTCATCGTCAACGCGGCGGAAGACAGGGATGTGGAGGTCTTTACAGCCGCGCTGCTGGAGGCAGTCAAGCAGGGAAAGGAGTTCCTGATCCGCAGTGCCGCCGGATTGGTCCGGGTGCTGGGAAACGTGGATCATCGTCCTCTGCTGAAGCGGGAAGAACTGCGGGGCACAGACACCGGCGTGGGCGGACTTGTGGTGGTAGGCTCTCATGTGAAAAAGACCACGGAGCAGCTGGAATGTCTGCTGAACGCGGGACTGGAGTTATGCCCCATCTGCTTTGACGCGGAGAGCGCCTTTACATCCGGCGGTCTGGAGAAAGAGCGGGATCGCGTACTGATGGAAGCGGAGCGCGCGATACGGAGCGGGAAAACGGCGGTAGTCTACACCAGCCGCCGGGTCCTGCGGACGCGGGAGAACGACGCACAGGGCAATCTGAATCTCAGCGTACGGATATCGGAGGCCCTGACCTCGGGGGTGGGAGAGCTGACGGTCCGTCCCGCTTTTCTGATTGCCAAGGGCGGCATTACGTCCAGCGACGTGGGCATCCGGGCGCTGGGCGTCCATCGGGCGTGGGTCATGGGACAGGTAGCCCCCGGCGTGCCGGTGTGGCGCACGGGGGAAGAGAGCAAGTTCCCCGGATTGTCCTACGTGATCTTTCCGGGAAACGTAGGCGGTGTTACCACGCTGCGGGACATCGTCGCCATGCTGCTGATGCCGTAGGAGGAGCGTATGCGCAACAATGTGGCGGTCCATCGGGTCGTAAAGAACGTGAAGCAGCGGGGGCAGTATATCGAGCCCCATAGCCATACGTTTTTCCACTATATCTATTCGCTGCGGGGACACACGCGGGTAACGGCAGATGGAGAGGTCTATCAAACGGAGCCGGGGAGCCTTGTCCTGCTGCCTCCGGGTGTCACCCACGACATCGTCAGCGAGGACACCTCCTGCTGTCTGGACCTGAAATTCTCCTGCTCGGAGCATCTGGCGTCGCAGCTTGCGGAGCTGCCCCGCTATATGCGGGCAGTGGGACAGCGAGAAAACGACCTCATCAGAAATGTGTTTGAAGAAGCGGTGGGACAGGAGCGGGATTATGACGAGATCATCAACATCCGCCTGTACGAGCTGCTCATCATCCTGCTACGAAAAAAGGACGGCGGAGAGAAGCCGTGGCTGCTGGTGGGACACAGTGAGGCATCACGCTCCAACGAGAATATCCGCCGTGTGCTGCAAACGGTGGAGGAGGAATTAGATCATCCCATCAAGGTGTCCGAGTTGGCGGAGCAGTGCGGGTACAGCGAGAACTATTTCCGCCAGATTTTCCGGGAATGTGTGGGTCTCAGCCCCAATGCCTATATCAACCAGTGCAAGCTTTCCAAGGCCAAGGAGCTGATGTTGTATTCGGAACTGAATGTTTCACAGATTGCTGAGTCTCTTGGTTACCAGAGTATCCACTATTTCAGCCGCCTGTTTAAAAAGGTGGTGGGCATCGCACCGACGGACTATGTCAGCCGGATCAAGGACAACCGCCCTATCAACATCCTGCACAACGCCAATACACCGGAGGGCGAATTTGAGATCCCGGTGCGGGATAAATACTCTGAAATATAGAATTGGTTGGATTGAAAAATTTTTCGACGTTCTCACAATCTGGCTTATAGTGTTCTGGATTCTTGTGATGTGTCAACTACCCATAACGGAAGTCACGGATATTCATGTACAAATTATTGATGAATCAGCGGGTGGCATTGTAAATGCAGAATGTGTTAAGGAGACATACCTGCTGGACACCGAGGACGTATATGTAGGACACCTTTTCCTGGCCATCAGTAAATACCTCACCTGGGATGCAACCAAGTAGACTATGGTATAGAAAAGAGTCAGGAAAGTTTTATAAAATCATCAATATTGGTGTGGAATGCGGAGATATTGAGCAGAAACGAGATGAGAAGGCTAAAGTGCTTATTCCAGGATGCTTTCTGAAGGTATCTTCTTTGCTAACAGCATCGCAAAATCCGGCAGAGTAATTTACTAAAAATGAGATTTGCCTATTACTGAAACCAAATCAATGATGGGAACTTCTGAATCCGTCTGCAAGGCATTTGACCACACAAACAGCCACAGGCCTGCGTGGAATATGCGGAAACGACGAACTTAAAAAGTGCTGGAAATCAAATATAACGGAACGGAAACGGCCAAAACGAACGGAAAATATTATAAAAAAATTCAAATTCCGGTTGACGTGCAGGGGGTCACAGGTTCGAGTCCTGTATCGTCCATCAAACAAATCCCTTAGAGCCGCAAGGCTTTGAGGGATTTTTTGCTGCGCTGAAATGGTGTTTACCCTTCATCTTACCCTTTACAGAAAATCTTTGCGACCGGATTTTCCGCGTATTGGTGGATCGTGGTGCACAGTTCCTGTCCGATCCGGATACGGCCTGCGGTTAACAGGCAGAGCTCTTACAAGGCTGCCTGAGATAGAAACGCCCGGTATACCGCCAGTCCGTCCACCGTGCCCGTTTGGCAGTCCGCTGTCAGCCGTTCCGGGTGCCATTGGATTCCCCAAACCGGCAAGGTTTTGTGTCGGAAGGCCTCTACTACGCCGTCCTCCGCCCGTTGCAAAACCTCCAAACCGGTTCCCAGGCGGCCAATGATCTGGTGGTGGCAACTGTTGACCATACAGCGCTCTCCGTATAGCTCCCGCAGAAAGGACGGTGCATTTTGAACGCTGTGGAGTCGGTCAACGCCTTCTATGGCGCTGTGCCCCGGCCAGTCCTGCACCAGATCGCCGCCGAAAAATACATTGATGGTCTGCATTCCCCGGCATATACCCAGGACCGGCTTGCCAAGGGCCGTAAAATCCGCCAGCAGCTCCAGTTCCAGCGCGTCCCGTTCCGGCTCCAGATCCCGGCAGGCTGTGTTTTTCTGGCCGTAACGCCAGGATTCCATGTCCCCACCGCCGGGCAGCAGCAAACAGTCGCAGTCCGCCGGCCGGCTCCCGAAGCAGGGGATCCCTCCGGCACGTTCCACCGCCAGTGCATAGTTTTGGTAAGTTACGGCGTCGCCAAGAATATAGACCCGCAGGGCCATAGCACTTCCCCCTTCCTCAGCCGCACAGGTAAGATATGCCCATTCTATGCTGTGTTCCTTCACTGCGCAAGTATTTCTCTTGCAATAGCCGTGAAAATATGTCATAATAGTTAACGCAGTCCCCACAGAGTTTGGATTTGACCGCCTGCGCGGCGGACAAATGGGGGTTGCTTGGAGATGTACCCAAGTGGCTGAAGGGTCCGGATTCGAAATCCGGTAGGCGCCGCAAGGCGTGCGGGGGTTCAAATCCCTCCATCTCCGCCAAAAGAACCAGGACATTCTTATGAATGTCCTGGTTCTTTTTTTTATGGTGTTTTTTGAAAGTGAAATGACAGTCTTGGCTGTTCTCGCTTACTGAGCGATCTTGCTTTCCGCGCTGCCGACTACCATTTTGGTCAGGGCGAACAGGGCGATGACGTTGGGAATGACCATGAGGTTGTTGAACATATCCGTCAGCTCCCACACCAGATCGTTGCTCATCATGGTGCCCATCAGGATGAACACCAGGGCGATGAGGGTGTAGATCACGGTGCAGGCCTTGGGGTTCTTCTTGCCGAAAAGCCAGATGGCGTTGATCTTGCCGAACAGGTTCCAGCTCAAAACCGTGGAGAAAGCGAAGAAGAACAGGCAGATAGCCACGAACTTGGCGCCGAGGCTGGCTCCCATCACGGAGCCGAAGGCGGTCTGGGCCAGATTGGTCTTGCTGAGCACGGAGGTCACATCCCCCACATAGCCGTTTGCCAGAGGGCCATCGGCGGTGTAGAGGGTGCAGATGATGACCAGCGCGTTGAGGGTCAGCACCACGAAGGTGTCGATGAACACGCCGATCATCGCCACAACGCCCTGCTCGTGAGGATCCTTCACGTTGGCCTGAGCGTGGGCATGGGGGGTAGAGCCCATACCGGCCTCGTTGGAGAACAGACCACGCTTGGCACCCTGAGAGATGGCCTGCTTGATGGCGTAGCCGAAAGAACCGCCCACGATGGCCTGAGGCTCAAAGGCGTACTTGAAGATCATGCCGAAGGTGGCGGGGACGTACCGGATGCGGAAGATCAGGATGACCAGACCGCCCAGCAGGAAGATTGCCGCCATAATGGGGACGATTTTTTCCGTAACGGCAGCCAGTCGCTGAACGCCGCCCAGAAAAATGATGCCGCAGATGATGACCAGCGCCACGCCCACGATCCAGGAGGGGATGCCAAAGGCGGTCTGGAAGCACTCGCCGATGGAGTTGGACTGCACCATGCAGCCCATGAAGCCCAGAGCCAAAATGATGGCGACTGCGAACAGGGTCGCCAGGAATTTGCCGAAGCCGCCCTTGAACGCGGTGGTGATGTAATAGACGGGGCCGCCGTGGATGGTGCCGTCTGCTGCCTTGATCCGGGTCTTGATGGCCAGTGTGGCTTCAGCGTAGATGGTGGCCATGCCGAAGAAGGCGATGACCCACATCCAGAAGATGGCGCCGGGGCCGCCGGTGAGGATGGCGCCGGAGGCGCCTACGATGTTGCCGGTGCCTACCTGAGCGGCAATGGCAGTGGCCAAGGCCTGGAAGGAGCTCATGCCGCTGTCATGCTTTTTGCCGTTGAGGGTCAGATTGCCGAACACTCTGCGCATACCCTCACCGAAGCAGCGGACCTGAACAAAGCGGGTCTTGATGCTGTACCATAGGCCGACAGCCACCAGCAGAAAGACCAGAATGTAGTTGGACAGGTACGTGTTGACGCTGCATACAGCGGGATAAAGCGCAGCGTCCAGTTTTGCGACGATCGATTCCATAGTTTTTTCCTCCTGCACACGGTTTCACCGACGGCGGGATCTTTGCCGCGGTGATAAAAAAACGGAGCGGCTGGCAATGCAGCCGCTCCGAAGAACGCAGTACAGGAGATCGACGCAGCCCCGCCGCAAACGGTGAAGCCTGCGGCCTGCCTGACGGATCTCTCCGCCTCGCCTGCCGCTGCGTCAGATCACTCTGTCCTTTTACCTGAGAGATTCAGCGGTCATGCCGCCTTTCACCTTCGGTACCCGGTGAGCCGGGATTCTCCAGAGCCGCATCCACCCATAGTCCTGTCCGCACGGCGGACACCTGAGAGTTTTACTCCTTCGGTAGACTTACGTCGTTTTCCTATGGGCTTCCATTGCCGTTATTCCGTTGTTGAAGATAGCCGTATCCTATCATATGCGCCGCGGAATGTCAACTGTCCGCACGTGACGGAATATCTGAAATATTTGAGGTTTTCCAAAGAAATTTGTGCATACGGGAGAAAAAAGCGGTCCCTCTTTTCGGAAGGACCACTTTTCGGTATGCGGTTGATCAGAAATCTGCGCTGCCCACAGTGCGGGGATGCAGCTCCACGTCACGGATGTTGTTCACACCGGTGAGATACATCACCATCCGCTCGAAGCCCAAGCCGTAGCCTGCGTGACGGCAGGAGCCGTAGCGCCGCAGGTCGCAGTAATACTTGTAATCCTCCGGATTCATGCCCAGCTCCTTGATGCGGGCTTCCAGCACATCCAGACGCTCCTCGCGCTGGCTACCGCCGATGATCTCGCCAATGCCAGGCACCAGGCAGTCCGCCGCGGCCACGGTTTTGCCGTCATCGTTCAGGCGCATATAGAAAGCCTTAATGTCCTTGGGATAGTCGGTGACGAATACGGGCCGCTTGAAGATGTGCTCCGTCAGATAGCGCTCGTGCTCGGTCTGCAGGTCGATGCCCCACTCCACGGGATAGTCGAACTTCTCACCGCTCTTTTTCAGCAGGTCCACCGCTTCCGTGTAGCTCACCCGGCCGAAGTCGGAGGAGGCCACATGCTCCAGACGCTCCCGCAGGCCCTTATCCACGAACTGGTTGAAGAAGTCCATCTCCTGAGGGCACTGCTCCATCACATAGCGGATGATATACTTGATCATGTCCTCGGCGGTATCCATATAGCCGTTCAGATCGGTGAAGGCCATCTCAGGCTCCACCATCCAGAACTCAGCGGCGTGACGCTGGGTGTTGGAATTCTCCGCACGGAAGGTAGGACCAAAGGTATAGACATTGCCGAAGGCCATGGCGAAGTTCTCGGCGTTCAGCTGGCCGGACACCGTCAGGCTGGTCTTCTTGCCGAAGAAGTCCTGGCTGTAGTCCACCTGCCCGTCCTCGGTCTTGGGCACGTTGTTGAGATCCAGCGTGGTCACCTGGAACATCTCACCGGCGCCCTCGCAGTCGCTGGCGGTGATGATGGGGGTCTGTGCGTAGACAAAGCCGCGGTCCTGAAAGAACTTGTGAATGGCGTAGGCCGCCGCGCTCCGCACCCGGAAGGTGGCGGAGAACAGGTTCGTCCGGGGACGCAGGTGCTGGATAGTCCGCAGGAACTCTACGCTGTGGCGCTTTTTCTGCAGGGGATAGTCCGGAGTGGAGATGCCCTCCACGGCGATCTCGGTGGCCTTCAACTCCAGAGGCTGCTTGGCATCCGGTGTCAGGGTCACAACGCCGGTGACGATCAGAGCCGCGCCTACGTTCTGGGCGGCGATGTCCTTATAGTTAGAGAGGGCCTCTGCCTCCATCACCACCTGAAGATTGCGGAAGCAGGAGCCGTCATTCAGCTCGATGAAGCCGAAGCCCTTCAGATCCCGGATGGTGCGGACCCAGCCGCCCACGGAAACGGTCTGGCCGGAGAGCGCTTCGCTGTCTGCAAAAATTTTCGCGATTTTTGTGTAACTCATAGTTTGATCCGTCCTTTGTGTTGTTGGTACAATTATAAGCATAATACTCCTATTTTTCGTTCTTTACAAGAGGGAACCGCCATTCTTCCGGCGGAATCAGGGATTTTACGGCGAAAACATAAATTCCTCTTGAATTTTGGCCATTCATCCGATATAATGAACAACGTTAATGCCGGTGTGATGGAATTGGTAGACGTGACGGACTCAAAATCCGTTGGTAGCGATACCGTGTGGGTTCGAGTCCCACCACCGGCACCATATGAACGCGGCCCGTGTTTCGAACTTTTTTATCGAAACACGGGCCGCTTCGTATTCGGAAAGCCTTGATTTATCAAGGCTTTCCGTTTTTGCGTATTCTTGAGCACTTTTCTTGAAAGGCCAAAATCGAAAAGAAGATTTCGCTATCCACCCCCGCTATTTGAACACGTCTTTTCGATATAATCGTTGGTATATGCAGCCTCAAACGCCTGCGGTGTCTTATATTTTAGTGTCGCATGTGGGCGGACTTCATTGTAGAAGCAAATGTACTCGTCTACGCTTTGCCGGAAATGCCGTTCAGATGTATATTCTCTGCGGTAGGCTTCTTCCTTTTTGAAGGTCGCAAAGAAAGCTTCCGCCACAGCGTTGTCATGAGGACGGGCAGTTGCGGAAAAGGATTGTTTGACACCAAACTGTTGCAGTAGTTTGGAAAATGCATCAGAAATATACTGTCCACCTCGATCACTATGAAAAGTCAAATTTTTCGGCATTCCGCGTTCAGCATAGGCAGCACGAAATGTTGTTGTCACGAGCCGTGTACTTGCAGAACGAGAGATGCGGTGAGCGATGACTTTGCGGGAAAATAAATCAATAATGACGCAAAGATAGAGCCAAGATCCTTTGATTTTAAGATATGTGATGTCACTTACCCAAATATGATTTGGATGATCAACACGAAACTCACGATTAAGGAGGTCTTGCTTTTTGCGCTGCTGTGCTTTATAAAGCTTCTTTGCATCCGTGCGAACACTATGCAGGCCAAGCTCTTGCATAATGGCTGATATGTGTTTTTTGCTGACATGCAGACCATTTGAGATCAAGATTGTGCGAATCTTTTCCGCACCGTAACGCTGCTCGCTGTCATCAAAGATTTGCTTGACTTTCAATGCAAGCTGTGCTTGTTCGCTTTCATATTTACTGCGGTCAGCACGACGGAAAATATGATTATAAAATGTGCCTCTGGCAACATCCAATGCCTCGCACAACTCATGAACGCTGTAAACCTTCGTAAATTCAGTATGGAGATGTTCCAAAGTCGCTATCCTATCCTGCAATGGGACTTTGGAAAGATATCCCGATAGCTGAATGATCTCAAGCTTGTGTTCCGCTTTTTGAAGACGCCTTGTGATGGAATCGAATTCTTTCGGCGTGTAAGTGTGCGTTGCGGTTTGGATGGAACAGTATTCCCGCCGCCAATGATATAGCGTACTCTGAGATATGTGCAGTTCTTGACATAGGGATTGAATGGATTCACCCTTCTCATAGCGCCGAATTGCTTTGACTTTGAATTCATCTGGATATTTTTTGGGCATGACCTCATCTCCTTTTGCAAGATAAGGACATTATAAACCACACGGTGACATTTAACATAAAGTAAAAACAGCAGTTGTATAAAAACAGATTTCATGGTAAAATTCAACAAAACAGAGGGCGTAAAATAAAGACAAGGAGGATTTCCAATGAAGTTGCAAGAAGTGATACTGAGAAATTATAGAGGCTTTCGTATTTCTCTCCAATACATAATTGCAGCCAGAGAATATGATAAAAAACTGAAATGGTGAATTCTGTGTTCTGATCGTTGTGAAGGATTAAATGTAAACCGTTGGCAAGGGTGGGCAACTATGACCAATTTGAAAGAGCAATTCTATCAAACGAAAAATATCGAGTTTCTCAAGAAAACACTGGGAAAATTGCAAAGAACTTTTCTTGTTCAGAGCCGCTATTTGAACACAACTTTTCGATATAATTGCCATCGTATGCGGATCGTCCACAGAAAGGCATGCTTGCGCTCAATGCACGTGTTGTGAATCGAGATATATATGAGTAAGGCAACGCCTTTCCTCCGACGATTGAGTTGTTCCCCACAGTAGTTTGAAGTCTACTTTTGTATAATCATAAGACAACGCTTTTGCTTGCAAATATACTGTGAAGCCCATTACTGCTTCTTCACCATGGGCGGCGCCAGGAGTCACGACATTGAAGATGGCATTCTGGAATCGGATGACCCCAATTTCGAGCGTAAGCTCCTGATGCTACAGCGAAAGCCAGGAGCGCGATTCCGCATTAACCACATCTCATGGTGGCAGCAGGAAATGCCCTCCGATGAGGAATACGCTGAAGCCAGGCGGAATCTGGACCGGTGCGGCTGGCAGGCGGACTACATCATCACCCACTGCGCCTCTACCAGCACGGCTATAATGGAATCCCGCCAAAATGAGGCGGATCAGTTGACCAAATTCCTCCAGGAAGTCAAAGAAAAAGCCGAGTATTCCTACTGGCTGTTTGGACATTACCATGACAACCGAGCTATTGACTCAAGGCATATTCTGCTCTGGGAGCAGATCGTGCAGATCATCTAAAATAAGGCCGCAGAGGAAAGAACGGCAGCAGATTGCCGTTTTTTCCTTTGTAGCTTTTGAAAGGAATAATCAGGTACGTTGCGCCGGAAAGGAACATCTGTGAACATCCGAGAGCCAGATTACTCTGAGCTTTGCAGAACGCTGGACAGACTGATGGAGTTGGATCTGACTGACACAGAACTGTGCCATAAAATCGGACAGGCTATTTGCGGCCACTCCCCAAAAGATGCTGCGGTGGTCGCTGAAGAGTATCTGTGGGAGAGCTCCCCCGATAGGATGGGCCCCCGCAGCGTGTGCCGTATGCGGTTTTTTACTGCGCATACGAGAATGAGCCTGAAGGCGCGCAGGTGGCACTGTAAATCGGCTAGACGCTGAATGTTATCATTCTGAAGAAATATAGCTCAACGAAGGAACGTGCGTGGTTCCTAAAAAACACGTTGTGCTACAGATGGAAAAGTCCGTTCTGAAAAAGATAGGCATGGCTGGAGAATTTTCTCGACGAACAGACGGATTACTGCTATAATAAAAAAATAACGATGCTGTTCCGAAGAATGTTAACAACGAAATAGATGTTCTTTATCTGTCACGGCAAGATATATAATATCAATGAGAAGATGGTGACATTATGGATTTTATTCTTGATAGAATTAATAGTGAAATTGAAATCAGTAGACCCGATTCATAAGTCAACAGAGGAACTACATACTTTACATCCGTTGATTTTGAATTCACGATGGCTGTTTGGAGCACAGTACGATTCTCCGATGTTCGTTTCCAACTCGGCTTTGACAACGGTCGTCAAAGAGCTTTTCAAGGACGAAGATTACGATTTGAACATGATAGAAAACCCCAGACGACGTCCTGATATTCTCTGCCTCAAAAAGTATTCTCTAAAAGCAGTCTGTACCGACAGAGTTGATACTACCGCAGGAGAGATCATGAAACCCGATCAAATATTGATTGTTGAGGTAAAGCGTGGTGGATTTGAAATCACCGGTGAGGAAGTCGCACAGGTTGAATATTATGTTCGCCAAATTCGGAAATCGGCTGTACTTCACAGCACTGCAACGATCGATGCCTATGTTGTTGGCGCTAAACTGGGAGATATAGATCCTGAAAAGGAAACAACAAGCGGCCGTATCCACGCAGTGACATATGGGCAACTGGTTGAAACAGCTACAGGCAAACTGTTCAGATTACGGCAGCGACTTCAGGAACATTATAACGCATTGGGGCAAGAGAGTATTGTGGAGCAAGCGCTTAAGGAAACTAAACAGATTAAAATCGATATTTGATCTGTTTCTTCGTTTCCGAATTGGATTCGCTCCGCTGGATTCCGATTCGGGTTAGAAAATGAAAATATCCAGATTGAGGCCACCTGACAAATAGAAACACCATCCGTCAGGGTGGTGTTCCTTTTTTGCTATGCAAAAGTGTAGCAAAATAAGAAATGTGCCACTTCCTCGCCCCTGCGGGGCAACCGGAAATGGTGCACGAAAACTTCATGCACATTTCGTTTGCGGTATGCGCTGTCCGTATGCGGCAGATCTTATGGGAAAACAGGAGGAAACCGCAGCGGTCAGGGTGGCCCATGGAATTCTGTATAGATATTTTTCGCCAATATGTGTATAGTATAAAGACATATGATGCGCTCTGTTCTGCATCGCAGAATGGACGAACACAGGAAAGGTAACGTAATTTATGAATCGGAAAAACCATCTGCTGGCGATCCTTGCGGCTGTCAGCTTCATCCTTGCCACCCTTACCGGCTGCGGCGGAAAAACAGAGCCGGACGTCCCGCAGCCAACGCCGGAACCTGTCGAATACGCCAATCTGACGGACGAGGAGTCCCGTGCTTTGCTCTCCCGGCTGCTTGAGAACGCGGGCATAGACGAGACCCGGATCCGCGGCCTTTTTGACCGGGTGGACCAGTTCAACGCCAGTGTTAAGAGTGAATGGCTGACGAACGGCTTTGAGCGCGCTGTCCCCACCGACACCAAGTACGATCCCTATGAGATGCAGGATCTGTGGGCGGAGAAAAACGGTGACTTCCCCGGCTATAACTGCCGCATTACGGCATTCAGCCTGTTCGGTGAGTTCGTTACCGTCGGAGCGGATCAGCCGAAGACTCAGGGAGAGGATACGCTTTTTCTGGATTTGAAAACGCTGACCGAAGATTCCGCCGTTCTCTGCGGAGACAGCACTGCCAAATTCTGCGCGCTGTTTGCGCCGGTGCCCGCCGCAGACAGTACGGATGTGGACGAGCAGGCCCAGACGCTTCAGGCGGGCTGGGCCGCCCGGGGCGTCGCATTCTCGGACAGCCCCGCCCGGCTGATCTCCGTTGTCCTGCATGACAGGTTCTCGGACACGGAGAATACGCTGTTTGTGGGGCATGTTGGGGTGCTGCTGCCTGTGGAGGACGGGAGCTTCTGTCTGATCGAGAAGGTTGCCTTCCAGGAACCGTACCGGCTGGTAAAGTTACAAAATCGGGCGGAACTGCGCGATTATCTGATGGCAAAGTACGATACCTCCTGGGGACAGGATACCACCCGACCCTTCATCATGGAAAATGACAGCCTGATGGCGGAGTGAGCGGCGGCACGGGACTGCGGATACCGTATCAGCAATCATACAGTAAAAATAATTGGTTTCCTTGAAAAACCGGCAGACGTGCGGAGCGTCTGCCGGTTTTTGCGTGCAGAAAACCGTATCTGGGGGTATGTTTCCGCAGTTGACTGCATAGATTGGACAAGCAAAGGAGGAATCGCTATGCAGCTTTGGAAAAATACGGCTTTGACCTCGGTGGCGGCGCTGCTGGGGCTGTTTCTGCTGCCCTTGGCCGTAGCCCGGGAACCGGCGGAGGTGCCGGAGTATACGGAATTACCCCGGACGGAGCAGACGGCTCCGGTCCAGCCTGCGGTAAAGGCTGTTTATGACGCGGACCGGACCCTGCGGGTGCTGGACGGAGAGACTGTGCGGGAAATGACGCTGGCGGACTATCTGGTGGGCGTCACGGCGGCGGAGATGCCGGCGTCCTTTGCAGAGGAGGCGCTGAAGGCTCAGGCGGTGGCAGCCCGTACCTATACCCTTTACAAGCTGACAGCCGGCAGCAACCACGGGGACACGGCGGACATCTGCACGGACTCCACCTGCTGTCAGGCGTATATCGCCATGGAGCAGGCCCGGGCCAACTGGGGGGCACAGGCGGACGCTTATGAGAAAAAGGTCCGTGATGCAGTGACATCTACCGATGGGGAGGCCATCCTTTACGGCGGCGTTCCGATTCTGGCGGTGTTCCATTCCAGCTCCGCAGGGCTGACCCGAGCTGCGGGACAGGTGTGGCAGAACGATCTGCCCTACCTGAAGCCAGTGGATTCCCCCGAAGCCAAGGAGACCATCCCCAATTATTACAGCCGCGTAGACTTTACCCCGGCGGCGCTGAAGGAAAAGCTGCTGGCGAAGATCCCCTCTGCCGATCTCTCCGGGAACAAGAAAAGCTGGCTGAAAGATCCTATCCGGGACAGCGCCGGCAGCGTGGAGACGGTGGAGGTGGGGGGCGTGACGGTCCGGGGCGGTACGGTGCGCGCCGCACTGGGGCTGCGCTCCGCCTGCTTTGAATGGGAATTGCAGGACGGCAATTTTGTGTTTTACGTCACCGGCTACGGCCACGGCGTGGGCCTGAGCCAGTGGGGTGCCAAAGCGCTGGCCGAGCAGGGCTGGACCTACGAAGCCATCCTCGCCCACTATTTCCCGGGGACGCAGCTCTGCCGATGACACAAAAACAGGGTGGTCAGCATTGCCGACCACCCTGTGTCTTTTTATTTTGGGGAAGCTCAGCCCAGAAGCCAGCTCCACATTCCCTTCTTCGTCTCGGTCACAGCCTCAGCTTCACTCTCGACTGCCTGAGCCACCGCCTCTTCGGTCTCCTGAACGAGCTGACCCAGCTTGGTGCCGGAGGGGTCCTGCACCGTCCAGTAGGTCGCGGTGCTGCTGGCGCTGCCAGAAACGGTGAAGTCGCTCATGAAGCAGAGCGTCTGGCCGTTGGAGTCGGTCAGCACGACCATGTAAGTGTAGCTGCCTTCGGGCAGCTCACCGAAACGGAGCTGGCTGTCGAAGTTCTTCAGAGACCAGCTGGACACATTGGGCGAGGCCTCAGCGCTCTGAACAGGCTGGTCGTTGGCATCGAGGATCACCGCTTCCACGCTGCTCAGCACAGCGCCTGATGCGCTGGCGGCAGTGCCGCTCACGCTCATGCCCTTGCCGGTGCGGATGTTGACCGGGTAGCGCATTCCTTCCAGACGAAGGCTGTCCAGCGTCGCGACGGCGCTGTTATGGTCGGAAGATATGTACCAGTAGCAGGAAGCACCTGCGATGGAGATGCTGGCTGCCGAGATCGGCACACGGCCCGAGGAGACGCTGCCGGCGGGGTCGGAGCAGTAGAACACGCCGTTCGTATAA
>ERZ791574.273-NODE-273-length-47845-cov-12.897217_pt1 | contig 47845 bp, 29 predicted proteins | sample MGYA00433098_ERZ791574 | MGnify/ENA primary metagenome ERZ791574 (study PRJEB30046, sample SAMN00791933) | human gut metagenome | study: EMG produced TPA metagenomics assembly of the A metagenome-wide association study of gut microbiota in type 2... | reverse complement strand
TGACAATCCAAAGCGATTTCATCTTCAAGAAGGTTATGTCGCGCAAGCGCATCTGTAAGCATCTGTTGGAGGAACTGCTGCAGATAGAAATTGCTGACATCCAATACCTGGAGGCAGAAAAAACTATTGATCCTAACTACACTAGCCACGGCATCCGCCTTGATATCATCGTAGCGGACGATAAAAACACTCATTATAATCTGGAGATGCAGGTAAAGAACAATAAGAATCCCCATACGGATACTTACGTTCTGCCCAAGCGTTCGCGCTATTATCAGGCGCTGCTTGATTTTGATTTGCTGCAGGCAGGCCAGCCTTATGACCTGCTGCCGCCAACTTTTATCATTTTTATTTGCGTTTTTGACTTCTTTAAACAGGGTAATTACGTTTATACCTTTAAAAAGCGTTGTCTTGAGAATTTAAAGCTGGAGCTTCCGGATGAAGCGACCACCATGATTTTGAACACCAAAGGTACGCATGGCGATATTTCTAAAGACATCAAGAGCTTTTATGATTATGTAAACAACCACATTGTAACTACTGATTTCACTAAACAGATTGACGATGAAATCAGTTATCTCAAATTAGATACGAAAGTGAGGCGAGAATTTATGCTTATGGAAGCACGTTTATTAGATGAAAGACGTGAAGGCGAAGCTGTGGGTATTGCCAAAGGCGAAGCTAAAGAGAAACTCGCTACTGCTAAGCGTCTTTTCAGCATGGGACTTTCCGTGCAGGATGTCGCCAAGGCTACTTCTCTCCCGATTGAGCAGGTTGAAGCATTGCAAGCTGAGCAGTCCTGCAAATAATTTTTTCGCTGTCATGCAAAAGGCGTTCTACCGCAGTTCGGTAGAACGCCTTTAGTGTTTTGGGTGCAAACTTAAAACAAACTAGTGCTGTATATTTGACTTCCTGTTACCGTTATTTCATAGGTTTAATCATGCTATCAATAAAAGCTATTTCTTCATCAGACAAACTATATTTGGCATATAATTTTTCGTCAGTCCATTCTTTCGTAAAATTTTGCATAGGTACGAAACAATATGTGCTTTTAGTCATATTCATAGAAGCTAGCATTTGCATTAGAAGGAAGCGAACAAATTTAGTTTTCAAGTATTTCGCCATATTCATTGCTTCGTCTTCTGTTTCAAAAGTTCCATTAACCAGATAACTTTCTGTACAAGCTGAATTCTTAGGTAACACCTGGACTACCGACAGAACTCTCATCATGCCATCTTTATCAGGCACACCCGCATGTTCAAATGAAACTTTAGAAGTAATGACCTTATATTTTTCAAGCATATCTAAACCGGAATTAATTCTTTCTCTTCTTATTGTGCCATTGCCCTTGCTACTTCTAAGAAATATATCACCATCTTTATCAAAAGAAGCACTCGAATCTAAGCCAAAAGGCTTTCTGCTTGAAACAACTTCACTTAACATCAATTCTTTCTGATTTAAAACTTTGCGTATAATATGAATTGCCCTATTATTACTTACCAATACTGGATACTCATTTAAGATACGCATGTCTGAAAAAGTAGCTCCATTTTTGAGTACATTTTTCATCAAACAATTACCAGAATATTTTTTATCCCATAATAAATAACAAATGCCTCCAGCAATATCAGAAGTAGGAAAGCAATATTTAGAATCACAAAAATCAACTATACGTGAAATGTGACTATCCGATAGCATACTAGCCCTAAAATCATCTAGTCCTTTGCCACCATTAAACCAACGAGATGGCATAATCATAGATATATAATCAGGTTTCAATTCTACTGATTGCTTAAAAAAATATGGGTAAATTGATGAAGCACTTCTTCCAGAACCACCACCACCATCAGATTCTTGATAAGGCGGATTACCAACAATAGCATCAAAACGCATATTTTTTACATCCTTTCCCCGAAAACTGCCTTTAAGCACTCTCTTTTGGAATTGTTCCGGCTTATTTTTTAAAGTATTAATCAAATCATCAAAGCAATGAGCATTAATACGTCCACTACCATAACCAAGCAGCGTTCTCTTAGTTATCGTTTTCGCCATCGGTGTTTTGCAAATTACAAAAAGATTTTCTTCGACAGTTTCACGCCAAAGCTCTTTTTTCTCTTCAAGCGTCAGATTATCATCTCCGATAATATCCAGCTTGTTTCTATAGCAGCTATAAACTACATACAATGGATATAAACCTGTCTTAGAGTTAATCTCAAGAATTTGGGCATTTTCTTTACCGAATGTGTTTTTTGTTACCTCGCCACAATCAACATAACGTGGCGTATCTAACATTTCCTTATGTTCAGTATCCCAAAAATCCCAGCCACCAAGAGTATCACTCATATGCATGTTTACAACACGCCAGGGGGTCAACACCGTTTCCTTATCTGGATTCTTAAAACAACTAAACAGACTTGCTATCTTAATAACCCTTTCAGTTGGTTCAAATGTATCTGCCGCTTTTGCAAGGTTTCTGATACGACGTCCAGCCGCAATAAATACTTCCGCATCGTAATATTTTTTGAACTGTTTAAACATTGCTTTCGTAATTCCTTGCGGCATAAACTCGTTCCATGAAGCTTGGTCAACAATATCAACAAAACTGTCAATCGTAATTTCTTCATCATAAGGAATATCTGCGCCATAAATCAATAAAGGCATACGAATAGAAATACCTCGAAGAATACTTATAGCATCATCTCTGGTTTTTTTCAGCTTTTTTAATTCCTCTAAACGAGCTTTTTCTTCCGGAGTTAATTCCTTCTTCTTTTTCTTTTTAAGCTTTTCGGTTTCTTCGTACTCTTCCTCAGTCAATCCCTGATTATTTACTGTTATATCCTTTTGTTTTTCTTGAGCCTTAGAAGTACCAATAATGCCTTTAAGCTTATCAAATTTTTTAATATCAACTTCACTGAGCTTCAACAGCTCATCATTATAAAGGTTTACATCATCAAAACCATTATAGACAACCTTTTCAGCATATGCTTTCTTCAATTGCTGCAGCAATATAGTTGCGGAATACTCTTCCATTGCTGAACCACTTATACCAATAACAGGACAATAATTCAAAAATTTACCAAGTATTCTCTGATCGGATTCCTTAGTTTTACCAGCTCTAGCTGATACGGATACAGCAGCAGAAACCATCTTTAACGTTCTATCTGGTGCAAAATCAAATACATAGGCATTTTCTTTTATGCGTCCATTGATATTGCAAGGTGATTGAACTCTAAAAATAGTTTGTAAGTAGTTGGCAGCTGAAGTAGAAAAAGAACCAGCCAGCATAAAAACAGCTGTCCATTCTTTAACTGTAACGCCAGTAGTTAACTTTCCGCAAGACAAAGTAATGGTATAGTCGTCTCCAGCTTCCTTAATTGCATTTCGCACCTTAGATAAAGCTTCTTCTGAAGCTTCTTCCTCGTCACCATTGCCTGCAACATTTACAATATTGAACTGTCCGCAACCAAATACTGGATGTTTAAGCATCAAATTTTTTAATGCTTTAGCTTCTTTCACCCCTGGGACCATCCACAGAGAATGCTTAAATAACTCTCTATATTCTTTATTTGAATACGGATAATAGCTATCTGCATCTTCCGTTGTCATAAGATTAAGGAAAGACCAGACATCAGCTTCGTGAACAAAATCTCCGACTTCTGCATCAATTGGCATGCTAATGTTATCCAGTTTAATGTCACCAGTAAATGTACGAAAAAACTCTTTGAAGTTAAAAGCCTTATCTTCAAAAGTTATGTAATTACTGTTTTTAAGAACATCACCTAAAGAATAAGTGTAAATACGTAATTCAGGCAGTTCATCATATGGGTTAGAGTCACCAAAGTGAAGTAAATCCCATTCCGATTTACATTCCTGCTCCATGATATAATCCCAAGTATAAATACTGTCTGCATCATAATCCTGAAGAATATTAAAAGGAGTACCTGACAGGGCAAGAAATTTTGTTCCTTGTCCCTCTTTAAAAACAGCCTTTACTGTTTCCTCACCAAGAAGCGTAGTTGTACCCTCATGGGCCTCATCGACAACACAACAATCCCATACAGTATTAAAAATGCTACTGTTTTTAGTAAAATTACCGCCTACTGCAGAAGAACCCCGCAAATCTTGGACAGAAGCAAAATAAATAAACGGTTTACCCATTTTCAATAATTCATCTACAGTATTACCCTTTGCTTTAGAACCGTAAACGTAATCAGTACCATAAAAAATTTTTGTAAAATCCTCATACCAACCATCATCAACTACAGGTCTATGAGTCATAATTATAGTTTTTTGGAATTTGCAGCGCTTAACTATTTCTAGAGAAACAAACGTCTTACCATATCTCATTTTAGCATTAATAAGAAAACGGTCTGCCTTTTTGAAATGCTTAACAACCTTTTCTATGCAGTCTGCCTGCTCTGGTCTAAAAATAATCGGCTGATGCTTAACAGCATCGGAATTGCTAAGATTTGCATAATTATGCTTTACAGCTTCAATGGCTTTTTTTGCAGTTTCAACATCTACAGCAAACCATTCACGACTATTAGAAAGCTTTTGCGGATTGATTCCACTATTTTTAAGCACAGAATGAACTTGATGATCACGAAATGCTTCAAGTTTTAATGTATTATCCTTTTGTTTAATAGTTCTGACCGCTATTTCCGACCATAAAAGCCTTGGTGTCAATCCAGCTGTTCCTGTATACTGTCTAATTCTATTCAAGGATGCTTGATTCAGCTCCCTGCAATTTGGAACTAATTTATCGATTGATGTATTCGTTTTTAGCGTAGCATCACCAATCTTAACTAACCCAGCATGAGTGGTATCTTCAACTGTAAAAATATAAATAACCTTATATTCAAAGGCTTTTTCAAACACTTTAGCAGTCATAATTTTATACTCCTTTAATTAATGACTTAAATTCAATAGTGCGTTGTGCTCGCCAATCATGGACTTTACAAGGAACCGCTACCTTTTCTTGACTTTCATTCTCTCCTAAAATATCAAAAATCGACAATTGTTGATATTGAGGAAGGGCCTCACTAAACGGTGCAGTCATTGTTATTCCATCCATTTGCCATATATTCCAAGCAACAATATTCGCTATTTTCTTTGTTGTTATTAATGGTGGTTTTTTGCCGAATCTAGCCTCATAATAATCAACAAAAGTCAGCAGTAAATTTTCTCTAGCCAGTAAAACATTATCCCCTTGATATTCATATCCATATGAGCTTTGGAAGGCTCGCACAACCCATTTTAGCCATTCCTTTGCATCAACAACGTTTTCATTAACAACGCGAAGCTTGCGGTCAAGAAATCCTATACGGTTTTCTAAATTAATTTGTTCACCAGTAACAGTATCGTATCTGCTTACCAGATAAGGAGCTTCACCACAACTTATTTCTAACCTTCTTGCATCAACATAGTCTTGCCACTTTTTACTATTGGGAAACACAATCTTTTCCAAATTACTTTTCCACGTTATCCCTTCTGAGTAATTAAAAACATCACTTTTCCCAAACCAAGCTTCATCGATCAAGTTATTCTGCTGATTGCATATCCATAATGGCGTAAAAACTTCAGCCTTATCACGTGTTCTCTTAAATTGCTCTTCCAGATTCTTTAATACACGAGGCTGAATAATATTTGTATATTTACCAATAATCAACTCTGGCAGTATTTCCTGATTGGGAAAATATCCATCACCAAACTGAACATAATTGTCCGTTGCCCACACAATGCACTTATGCGTTGTTTTATCTTGTAAAAGAACCCTAAGCAGATCATAACTAATATCTGCGATACGTTGTTCAGCAATATCTATATTCTCTATGATTTGTTCCCTCCTTTATTCATTAATTATTATTTCATAAGTACTAAAAACAAAATTTCACACAAAATTGTAACAACATCGTTTTAATCAGCACTTGCTTATTAAGCAATTTAATTATACTTTTCTATATAGAAAAAACTATCATTGCTAGAAATAAAGTTATAATGCTAAATTCATCTGATGGGTTCTCTTTACAATCAACCTATGCGTATAATCACGATACATAAAATACATGTTTATTCACACAAAAATACAAAAACAAAGCTTATTAATTATACGAAATCATAAATCTAAGTCTATTATACATCTTTAAGAGTGCCAAAAGCAATACAAGATAAATATCACATATCTTTCAGAACACAAAAAAGACAAACCAGCATCTTAAGTATTGTAAGTTACCAGTCCGTCTTTCTCAGTTAATACTATAATTTAATCCTCCTTTCTTCCACCGTCATGCGCTCCCACGCACGGCTTTTTTATATACAAAAAATCTGCGCAAGCACACAGCCTGCGCAGATTCGCCAAAACACGAAAGGTTAAACCTTAATTCGCTAAGATACCTTATTTAACTTCAATAACGATTTCCTGACCATGCGGAATATTAGGATTCATAGCATCCTTCAGCTCCTCCGGAGTTACGCCCAAATCCACATTATCCCTAACCTCTACCTGAAAATCAGTACCGGCTGGATAGTTGATATTGCTGCCCTTCATAAAAAGACCGCCAACCAGGCTAACCGCAGCAACAACAGCCACAGCACCGCCATCGGTTTTGCCCTTTCCTTCAAGGCCTTTTCTCAACGGAACGCTTACATTGTTCAACGTCTTGATTTCCTTGCCTACAATACGCAGTACACCCTTTCTGCCGAAGCCGCCTGCCTTCTGCACTTCATATACATAACCCATGCCGATAGTACCTTTAGGAATAACTACAACACCGTTAATTATCAGGTTTTCGGTAGTCTTGAACTCCACCTGCTGATTTTTCTTATGAGTTTTAGAGTTTGCAGGCTCAATGAGCTCAACGTTAAGCATGGTTTTTTTAGGGATATAAATATGTCCCGGCATAACATTGGCAATTGCCACCTTTTGAGCAGCGGCCTGCTCCTCTTTTTTCTGCAGCGCAAGTCTTTCCTTAAAAGTCAGCTTCGAAGGATCTGCCTCCTTAGCAGGCATTTCTTCTTCTGCAAACGGGTCGTACTTTTCATCCACATTTACATAGCTGCTTGACGGAGCAGCATAAGCCATCGGCAAGCTTAAGCCATTAGCCATAATAATTGCACTGAGGATTGCTGCCGCAAATTTTCCTGTTGTTCTCATTTTCAAACACCTTCCCTTCAATAATTGGGATATCTTGAATACCATCACACCCGGCATTACAGATATCGGGGTAAAACAAAAGCCATTTTTGCGAACTTCTCGCGTTGCCGAAGCTTTTTGACTTCTGCTTTAATATAATCTTACCATATAAATTGGACAATATCTGTCTATCTTGACTTGCTTTTATAAAATTTTTATAAATTATTTTACGCAACATCACTTTCTTTTATCGAACCATTGTTTTTATTTTTTTGCCTATGTTATAATTACTTTAGTTGCATGAGTAGCCGCAATTTTGCGGAGCTTATGCCTGGTCGTGCGGACCAGTGGCGCCTGTAGAGCTTTCGGCAGGCGCCTTTTTTGTATACAAAAAAGCATCGTAAGCTACCTCAATAGCCTACGATGCTTTTGTTTTCAGCCTTATTTGCTGTGGTGGCAGTGACCGCTGGTCTCGCCATTCATGATTTTGCGGAAAACTTCATGCGCTTCGTCTGCGCTCTTGCCGCTTTCCAGTGCTTTTTTCATATGCACCATGGCAGTGCGATACTTAGCATGTGCTTCATCCTGCGGGATGGACTCAATGTCCATCGGGTTGAACTCCATTACCTTTTTGAAGATAGCATGGATTTCGTCGCTGGATTTACCTGCCTTTTTAGCAGCCTCTACGTGCTTCATAGCGCTTTCATAACGATGCTTGCCGTGCGGATCAGTCGGAATTTCAAATTTCGGATGCATATTATTCACCTCGCTTCCTTTGATTACAACCATAATATACACTATATTGCCGCTATAAGGTCAAGTGCATATTTATATTTTTCTCACCTGAAACTAGCTCTCTTTTGCAGTCGGATGCAACCGCTCAGCGATAATTTTGTTAAACTGCTGCTGCCAGGAGGCCAGCATAGAAGCCAAAGTGCCTTCATTTATAATCTCAGCTTCAACATTATATTGTTCTGCAATAGCCTGCAGTAGCTTCTGCCCTGCCAGCTGCATTTCTTTAGCGCTGATAAGCTCCCACAAATGCTGGTCTAGCAGGTGCGCATAGAGCGAAGTATATACCAGCATTATATCTTCCTTAGCCAGCTTTTCGGCTGCCAGCAGATATTCCGGCTTTACTACCGCAGCATCCTGTGCACTGTATGCCTGCCACATATCGCCCGGCTTGATGTCAAAGCGTTTGAGGCGGCGGAACACGTCATGCTGCTTTGCGGGAGTGAGGCCGGATTGCTTGGCGAGCGCTTTTTTAACTGCGTTCTTCACAGTTTTGCCGATAAGCTCGCCCAACTTGGAGTGCTTGCCTGCTCCCTCCATATACAGCTCGCTCGCACTATTGGCGATGATAATCGTCTGATCCGTGCCGGAACCGGTGGCAATACCGTTGGAATATTTGCTGCCCTCCAGCAGCTCCTGAATGGCAGCGGTCTTAGCCTCAGTGCAGGTCACCAGAGCGCGCGCCATTGTTCCTTCTGGCATATCGCAGTCCAACAGCAGCATAATGTTGATAGTGCCGTACTTCACCGGCTTGGGCTGCGGCTTGTAGTAATCCGCAGGGTCACCTGCGCGCCCGCCGTTTGTTTCAATGCCGCCGGTTACGATGGCGGTCACGGTCAGCTCCTTAAAGCTCATGGTTTCTACCACGGCGTTTTCCATGCTGGCCGCCGTGCCCATTCCGCTCACCTTGTCCGGGTCCAGCGCCAGGCGCTTGGATACAAGGCGCATGTGCTCCACATAGGTGTCCGCCAGCATTTCGCAGGGCATACCTGCTCCCTGCTTGGCATCATAATTATATACAGCAGCGTAATCATCATGGTAGCCGCCGTTATAAAGCGATGTGCTTAAGATTTTGCGCGTTCCTGAAAAATAGATAACGATGCTTTTATCGTAAAAATAAACCTTATCTCCTGTCGACAAGGTACATAAATGTTCCGACATAATCAGCCTCCTTTGATTTTTATTGTTATTATAAGCTATATAGTAATAGTATGGTCAAGAGAATTACAGGTTAAATAAGAACAACAAAAAACGCCGACGTCCGCAATCCTTCCGGGTTACAGCGTCGGCATTTTCATTTACGCCTTACAGCGATTTTATTTTGCTTTCTTTAGAAATTTTTCATACATTGCATGGTCTTCAGCCATCATCTTATCAGCATCGGCACCGATAATGCAGGTCGGGTCGATACCCTGTTTCATGAAATAATCCTTGAATTCCTTGGATTCGCAAACCTTTTTAGCAGCAACGCGCAGAGCTTCCAGCTTTTCTTTCGGAGTATCCTTAGGAGCAACCAGTGCTGCCCAAGCGCGAACGGTCATGTTGTGGCCCAGCTCTTTGAAGGTCGGAACATCCGGATAAATTACGCTACGGGTGTCAGCCATAACAGCCAGAATCTTCAGGTTGCCTGCGTCTACCTGGCTCTTGAATACAGACGGGTCAGCCAAAGTTGCGTCGATGTGCTTGCCTGCCAGAGCAGCAGCAATGTCAGCAGAGCCTTTCGGATACGGTACATGCTTGAATTGTACGCCGAATTCCTCTTCAAAGGAAAGTGCTGCAATATGCCAGATAGCGCCGATACCGGAGTTACCCATCTTCACCTTGCCGGGGTTTGCCTTAGCGAAGGCTACGAATTCGTCTACACTGTTATAAGGAGCATCCTTCGGCACAATCAAAGCTGCCGGAGCTGCAATCGGAGCGCAGATAGCTGCATAATCCTTATAGGTGTTTTTGCATTTGCCCTGATGCGGGAACATAGCCAGCTCAACAGTAACCATGCCCAGAGTATGGCCGTCGGGTTTAGCATTAGCCAGCTCTACCATGCCGGTTACACCGCCGCCATCGGGTTTGTTTACGGGGACAAATTTGCTGCCCTTCAGCTCTTTTTCCATGAACTGGATCAGGCCTCTGGCAGAGATATCGGTACCACCGCCCGGAGCCTTAGGAATAATTACGGAAATATCTCCGTCTGCAGGATAAGCTGCTTTTTTGCTGTCGCCGCCGCAGCCGGTAAGCATAACAGCCATGGTCAGCATAGCCATCAGCACAACTAAAATTTTCTTCATTGTTTTACATCTCCTTATATTTTAAATTTAAAGGGTAACAAGTTCATCCGCGCTCAGCCTTACACAAGCAATATTGCAACGCTTATAGGTATAGGTAAGCACAAGACCCTCGCCGTCGGCAATAATCGCTGGATAGGAAAATTCCGCAGGCTCTGTTTCCAGGTCAAGCAGCTTTTGCCAGCTCGCACCCTCATCTGTAGATTTGAACAGGCTTAAGGGAGAACGCTGACCCCAGTTGGCAGCCACCGGATTGCACACCAGATAGAGTACACCGCCGGCAGTCCGCACCAAGTCAAGACCGCTGTTATTGTTTGGCAGACTCAAAGCGTAGGCACTGCACCATGTTTCGCCGTCATCCGCAGAATCGCTGCGATAGACAAAGCCCTCGCTGCTGCGCAGCAGCATATGCACACTACCGTCCGCACTCTGCCACAGGCTCGGCTGAATTACGCCGCGTCCGTAAAAGGACTGCTGGCTGACGGCAATATTACTGTCGGCAGTCTTTTCGCCTGCCTGATATTGCAATCCCTCAATCTGCACTGCAGAGGATTTATGCCAGCTTGCGCCGTCATCGTCACTGATATCGGCAAAGGCCTTCCAGATGCCGTGTTCGGTAGAAGCACCGGCAAGAATGCGTCCGCTCGCCAAACGCAACGGCTTATTGCGTACAGGTCCGCGCCCTCCGCTCACATCACCGGGCACCAGCTCCTGCGGTCCGTTCCAGGTTACGCCGTTATCCGTCGACTGCAGCAGCCACGTCTGCCAGTCGGCAATCTGCTGGCCCTGCTTGTAAAACAGCAGCAAGCTGCCGTCCGCGCCCGCAAAAAGCACCGGATTCCAGTTCGCCGCCGCCCCGTTCACCAGCAGCTTCGGCTCACTCCAGCCTGCATCCGTGCGTCTGCTGAAGTAGATACCCACATCGCTTTCGCCCTCATGCGTACCGCCGAACCAACAGCAAAGCAGGCTGCCGTCCGGCAACGCTAATACTGTTGAAGCATGGCAGAAGGCCGTCGGCAAACAGCGCATAATCAATTCCTTTTGCATTATATCAATCACATCCAAAAAAGTCGCATAATTCTATAACATAAATATTGTAACACATATACAAAAAAGCGTAAACTATTTTCTTCACATTTCTGACAAATTTTGTCTGTCGTTACGTTGCCTACTAAGCTATTAGCAGCGCTTTACAGGCCACAGGCAAAAAAATGCGCAAGCTTTTTGCTTGCGCAGCTGCTTATTTATTCGACACACAGCTTTTCTACATTAGATATACAGCAGCAATATTGTCATGATGTACAAGCCAAATTAGAGCATTCCCTTAAGCTCCCCCGATTAAAATGTAAGCCTCATCTGGTGCCAGACAGCATTGCCATGCGTAGATTTCTCGGACACACCCTCATCGGTAAAACCGAATTTAGCATAATAATGAACAAGCCTATCCTTGCAGGTCAGCACCAGGCCCTTTCTCCCCTGTTTTCTGGCATCCTCAATCGCACGGCGAATCAGCTCACCGGCATAGCCATGCTTGCGATAGGCAGGAATAGTATTGACACCGAAAATCATCTGCCACGCGCCGTTTTCATCGTGCAGCGTTGCCTTCTCGTACATTTCATCCGTCAAATCAGGCTCATCCGTTACAAAGCCATCCACAAAGGCAATCAGCTTTTCAGCCTCATACATAAGCCAGAAATGATTGCCGTAATATTTTACCCTGTCAATAAATTCCTTTTCCGTTGCTGCCTCAGCCGGCGGAAAACATTCTGCCTCCACTGCGGCAATGACAGCAATATCTTCCGTAGTTGCATATTTTATAATCATAAGCTCTTTCTCCTCAATAAATTTGCGTTTTTATGCACATACGCACAGTTTACGGCGCAATATCTTTTCACGTCTCAAACTTGTCCTCGTGCTTCTTAAAGAAATCGTAATAAACCCTGATGCCTTCCAGCTCCTGCCATTTTCTGACCTCCACCGGCCTGATATCCAAATCATAAATCTTCGTCTCCCGCATCGCAAGCACAAATGGCGAATGACTGGCGATAATAAACTGACAGTTGTAAAAGCGCACGGCCTCCTCCAGAAAATTCACCAGCTCCTGCTGCCTGAGTGGTGCCAGGCTGTTTTCCGGCTCGTCTAGCAAATACAGCGCATTTTCCGTAATTTTATCAAAAAAATAACGGATAGCACTTTCGCCGTTGGACTTTTCTCTGATGTTCAGTCCAACATTTTTCTTAACATACATCGACAGCGTATTATTTCGCATAGCCACAATTTTCTCCAGCTTCTCCAAATCCTCCGTACCGTGATAGCGGAATCTGCCGTTATCCTGCTGCTTCAGCTCCAGATATTCGGTAATCAGCTGTTCACGCCTGCTGTCTATGCCGCTGTTGACAATGCGTTTGTTCAGCACAAAATCAAACACGTCATCGCTGGTAATAATCCTGCTGGCCTGCGGAACACCGTCACCCTTTTCCTCATACGAGCAAAGGCTTATGTAATCTGGAAAAAAGGTCGATGTATTGTACGGCGTGGCACGCTCTACGCCCAGCTTTTGCGCAATAACGTTCAAAAGCGTGGTCTTGCCGGAGCCGTTGCTGCCATATAAAATCGTCACCGGAGCAAATTCCAGCGTTTCCAGCAAAACTCCCGAAGCAATCTTAAAGGGATAGATAGTGTTGTGCCATTTGCTCATCACATCATCTAAAACAGAACCTTCCTGACTTTCATCAGGAAAGCTAAAGCTTTTCAGATATATCATTTTTCTCACCTGTAATTATAGCACTAGCAAAAATTGCAAATCATAATAAGTATATCACGAATCGTTATCTGGTTAAAAAGAAAAAAGCAGAAGATATTCTTAGCAGTTGCCTTTTGGGCAAAAACCTGGAGTACTTTTATCTATAAAAACATTTGTTTTATGAACTATTGTTTTTATTCTTTTTCTATGTTATAATAATCTTAGTTGCATGGGTAGCCGCAATTTTGCGGAGCTCTTGCCTGGTCGTGCGGACCAGTGGCGCCTGTCGAGCTTTCGGCAGGCGCTTTTTTTATATCTGCTGTCTTATATATTTTTGCCTGACTTTATGCTATAATCAAAGGAGGAAACATATGCAAAAGCAAGTATCTAATCTTGACAAGCTCACTCTTTCCAACGATTTTCTCTTCAAGCACGTTATGCTCAGAAAGCGCATCTGCAAGCATATTCTAGAGGAGCTTTTACACACCAAAATTGCAGATATCACCTATCTTGAAGCAGAACAGACACTTGATGTTTATCCCGACAGCCATGGTATTCGTCTGGACGTCAGAATTGCTGACGACACTAATACGCATTACAATCTGGAAATGCAGGTCAAAAATCCTGTCAGCCGTACTGGTAAATTTCAACTTCCCAAGCGCACTCGCTACTACCAGGCCATGTTGGATACAGATATGCTGCAAAAGGGACAGGATTATGACGAGCTTTCTCCCACTTATATCATCTTCTTCTGCCTATTTGACTTCTTTGAGGATTCCCAGCGTATTTATACTTTTAAAAGACGCTGCCTGGAAAACATGGAGATTGAATTAGCAGATGAAGCTGCTATTATGTTTCTTAACACATTAGGCACTAAGGGCGATGTATCGCCGGATATCCAAAGCCTGTTTGACTACATCAACAACAATACAGTTACCAGCAACTTCACTCGCGAGGTTGCTAATACGATTACGGAAATCAAGAATGATAAGAAAGTGAGGGATTCCTATATGACTTACGAAATGCGTATGAAGGATATTCGTGAAGAATCTCTTGCCGAAGGTGAAGCTAAAGGTAGAGTTGAAGAAAAACTTGCTACTGTTAAGCGTCTTTTAAGCATGGGTTTGTCAGTACAAGATATCGCTAAAGGTACTTCGCTTTCTGTTGAGCAGGTTGAAAAAATTAAGGCTGAACAAGCTTGATCCTCCCCCTACTCCCACCGCCGTTCGCTGCCGCGAACGGCTTTTTCTCTGCCCGCACAAAAAATCTCCCACATGCTGCTAAACGCAGCTCGGGAGATTTTCTGCTATATTCGTATATCCTACTCAGCAGGCCTTAACGCCTGCTATCTGACAGCAGCCTCTTATTTACCGCTGTCAAAAAGTGCTTCCACAAACTTATCCGGCTCAAAGGGGCGGAAGTCCATAATGCCTTCGCCTACGCCGATCCATTTAACCGGCAGTCCCAGCTCTTCCTTAATTGCAACTACAACGCCGCCCTTAGCAGTGCCGTCAAGCTTTGTGAGTACAACGCCGGTAACCTTAGCGGTTTCCATGAACACTTTGGCCTGATTGATTGCATTCTGGCCGGTGGTAGCATCCAGAACCAGAAAGGTTTCATGCGGAGCTTCGGGAATTTCGCGCTTAATAATACGGTGAATTTTTTCCAGCTCGTTCATCAGGTTAGCCTTGTTATGCAAACGGCCTGCGGTATCAATGAAGAGGATATCTGCCTTGCGCGCAATAGCGGCCTTCATAGCATCAAACACAACTGCCGCCGGGTCGGCACCCTCAGCATGGCGGATAACGTCGCAATGCGCACGCTCGCCCCAAATCTGCAGCTGCTCGCCTGCCGCAGCGCGGAAGGTATCGCCTGCTGCCAAAACAACCTTGTATTTGAACAGGGTGAAGTAATTTGCCAGCTTGCCGATGGTAGTAGTTTTGCCTACGCCATTAACACCAACTACCAGGATAACAGTCGGTTTAGCACCGATACGTGTACGTTGGCCGCTGTCTGCCAGCATCTCTGCCATATATTTTTTCAGGAAGGGAATAACATCCTCGGTACCGCTGATTTCCTTCTTCTTCGCTGCTTTGCGCACTGCGTCGATCAGCTTTTCGGTAGTTTTTACGCCCACGTCCGCAGATAACAGAATCATTTCCAGCTCATCGAGAAAATCATCGTCAATCGCAGCAGACAGGCCTACAAGCTCCTGAATGCGGTCAGTAAAATTGCGTCTTGTTTTAGAAAGGCCTTCCTTTAAACGCTCAAAAAATCCCATTATTCATTCTCCTTTGCATTTATTTTTACGGATAATAGTTTAGAAACACCGGATTCTTCCATAGTTACGCCATACATGATATCAGCGCATTCCATTGTTCCCTTGCGGTGTGTAATCACGATAAACTGCGTGTTTCCTGCATAATCCCGCAGGAAATCGGCAAAACGCTGAATGTTGGCATCATCCAGAGGCGCGTCAATTTCGTCCAGGATGCAGAACGGCGATGGCTGATAGCTCAAAAGCGCAAAGAGCAGTGCGATAACCGTCAGTGCTCTTTCGCCGCCGCTCATCAGATACAGGCTCTGCAGCTTTTTGCCGGGCGGCTGTACATCGATATCAATACCGGAATCCAGCAGATTATCCGGCTCGGTGAGCCGCAGCACCGCCGTACCACCGCCAAATATCTTGACATAGCATTGCGCAAAGTATTCGTTGATTTTGGCAAAGGCCTCCTTGAAGCGTTTAGTCATACCGCTGTTGATTTCAGCGATAACAGCCTCCAGATTTTCCTTCGCTGTACATAAATCGTTATATTGCTTACACAGGAATTCGCTGCGCTCCTTCACTGCGTTATATTCTTCAATCGCTGCCGCGTTAATCGGTCCCAAATCCGCAATCTGCAGTGTCAGACGGCTTTCCTGCTTTTGCAGCGCCGCCAGATCCATTTCCTGCAGCTCCGCAAAATTCTGACTGCGTGCCGCCGCCTCATCCAGCTGATAATCCTGCTGCAGCTGCTCACGTATATGGCCGCAGTTGCTTTCGTGCCGCGCCAGGTCCAGCTCTGTCTGCTTCAGCTGTGCTTCACTGTCATTCACCTGCTTGCGCAGTCCGGCAATATCTTTTTCGATATCCTGCTGTTTATCAAGCAGGCTGCCGCGCTCCTGAGCAAAGTCATCCTTACCGCCCAAAATCTGTTGCAGCTGTGCCAGCAACTCGTCGCTTTGCTGCTGCAGCTTCTGTTTTTGCACACCGCAGTCGGCAATTTCCTGCTGTCTGCGCTCCTGCTCTTTTTGGTTGGCAGCAATTTCCTCCTGCAGCCGCAGTGTATCCTGGTCCAGGCTGTGCATAGCCTTGCTGATATCCTGCGTGCGTGCGGCAGAGGTCTGCAGCGTAATTTGGGCATCCTGCAGCTGGTTATCCAAGGCGGTAACTGCACTGCCGTATTTGGCAATTTCCTTTTTCAGGCTATCCAAAAGCTCCTTAGCCTGGGTATCCTGTCCCTCGCGCTCGGCAACTGCCGCGCGCAGCGCCTTGACCTTATCACGGTTTGCCATATAGGCCGCGGTGATATTGCTGCGATCATCCAAAAGCAGCAGCAAGCGCTCGTTGTCGCGCGTTTTCTGTTGCTGCACCTGCTCCAGATTGAGCTTAAGCCTGTCGGCCTTCAGCTGCTGTTGACGCAACTGTGCAGCAAGCTGCTGCAGCTGCTCCTTCTGATTTCCTTCGGTTGCTTCCAGCTCCTCCAGCTTTTCCTGCCAGCTGAGCATTTCGGCATGCAGCAGCTTCACCTGCGCCGCAGCCTGAGCAATCTCTACATTACGGCTCAAATAGCCTTCCTTATGCTTTTTGCTGCCGCCGCTCATACTGCCGCCGGCATTTACCACATCGCCGTCCAGCGTAACTACGCGCAGACGGTAGCGACCGGCCTTTGCCGCAGCCAAGGCAGCATCAATGTTTTCGGCAATCAGCACTCTGCCCAGCAAGAAGCGGACAGCATTTTCCGCCTCGGACTTGAAGCCGATTAAATCAACCGCATAGCCAAGAATTCCCGGCAGCTTCGCCAGTGCTTCCTCCTCGCGGTTCGGCCCGCGACGTTGCACGGTATCCAGCGGCAGGAAGGTTGCGCGTCCGCTATTGGAACGCTTTAAAAAGGCTATCGCTTCCTTCGCCGCATTGGCCGAGCGCATCACCAGGTTCTGCGCACCCTCGCCCAACGCGGTTTCGATAGCAGCGACATATTTATCTTCTACCTGCAGCAGCTCCGCTGCCACGCCTACAACCTGCTCACGCCAGGGCTCCTGCGCCTTTAGCACCGCCTTGATGCCGTAGCTGAAGCCCTCGTAGCTCTGCTGCAGACGCTTTAAGCTCTGCTCGCGTGTTTCGGCCGCAGTCAGCTGACGTTGGTACTGCTGCTGACTGCTGTGTACAGCCTGCAGCTCCTTTTGACCTGCATCATAGGCACTGCGCAGCTCCTCGCCCTTTTTGCGCACCAGCTCCATGCCGTGAGCGCACTGCGATTGCTGCTCCAGCAGGCTATTGTACTGCTCCTGTGCCTGACGGTCTGCCGCTTCGGCTTCTTCTATACTTTTCTTCAGGGCCTCGCGGCGACGTGCGCGCTGCTCCTGCTCCTGTTCCAGATTATGCAGCTCGTTGCGGAGATTAATCAGCTCCTGCATACCGCTGAAGAACTGTGATTGCGCCTGCTCATCATTGCGCTTCGCCTCTTCCAGCTTGGCGCTCTGCTCGTCACGCTGCGCCTGCAGCTGCTTCACAGCGCCATCGGCCACAGCATGTCTTTTTTCGACAGCATCAAACTCTGCTGCCAGCTCCTGCATTCTTGCTTCCTGCTCGCGCACCTGCTGCTCTAAACGTTCATTGCGCTGCACAAGGCGTTCGCCGGCCTTTTCGTTCTGGCTGACACGTTCATCCAAAACCTTTTGGTCGCCGCGCAGCTTTTCCAAAGCAGTTTCGCGGTTTTTGATATCATCCTGTAATTTATTATAAGCCTCGGCCAGCTTATCCAGCTCCTGCTGTACCTTTACGGCCTCGGCCTGCATGCTGCCTACCTTCGCTGCCTGCTCGGAATAAGCACCTGCCGCTGCTTCCTTTTTCGCCTGCAGCTCTCTGCCTGTTTCCTCCAAAGCGTCCAAGCGACGCAAAAGTACAGATAAACGGCAGCGGCGCAGCTCCTCGCTCAGCTCGTTGAACTGCTGAGTTTTGGCTGCTGCCTGCGCCAAAGGCTCTACCTGCGCATCTACCTCACTGCGGATATCGTTAATACGCGTAAGATTGTTGGCCGTATCATCCAGCTTGCGTACCGCATCCTTCTTACGCAAGCGGTACTTGGCAATACCTGCCGCCTCTTCAAACAGACTGCGTCTGTCCTCGGGACGGCTGTTTAAGACCTCATCAATTTTATTTTGGCCGATAATGGACATCGAGCCCTTACCAAGGCCGGTATCTGCCATCAGGTCGATTATATCCTTCAGACGGCAGCTTTTCTTATTAATCGCATATTCACTTTCACCGCTGCGGAAAATGCGGCGCGTCAGGCTTACCTGCTCAAAATCGAGCGGCAGTGTTCTGTCGCTGTTATCAAAATCAACGGTGACCTCTGCTACGCCCAACGCTCTGCGCTTGCCGCTGCCGGAGAAAATAACATCCTCCATTTTGCTGCCACGCAGATACTTGGCGCTCTGCTCGCCCAACACCCAACGGATGGCATCCGAAATATTGCTCTTGCCCGAACCGTTCGGTCCGACAACAGCAGTAATTCCCTTGTCAAAGGTCAATTCAGTTTTATCAGCAAAGGATTTAAAGCCATAGGTTGAAAAGGACTTTAAACGCACTAGAAATCACCCATTTTCTCTAAGTCAGTTATTATATCTTTTTATTGTATCATAAAATGCTGTTTTTTTACACCATGCAGAACTTCACTTATGCTAAAAATTGCAAAATAACCTGCCAATGCTCTGCCAAATTCTCCAAACGCAGGCGCGCGTTGGCAGGACTTGTAGACGGCAGATAAAAAATTCGCACCTGCTCAGGCATTTTTTTGGCAAAATATTTTTTAAAGGCTGCACCCGCCTTACCTCCATTGCAGACTACCGCCTGCAAATGCGGCAGCTCACCTGCAAGCTCCGCAACAGCATTCGGCGCTTCATTTTTTATGTTGCTGTCCAAGCTGCCGTCACGCTCGCAATAGCCCAGCGTATCCCACAGCGCCAAGTGATGCTTATGCAGCAAAGCCTGCTTGGCAGCGTAATCCTGTGGCACGTTCTCCTGCAGCAGCAGCGCCAGCAGACGCCAGAAGCGGTTCTGCGGATGTGCGTAATATTCCTGCTGCTCCAGGGATTTTACTCCCGGCATAGAACCGAGAATCAATATTCTGCTGTGCTCATCTACAATTGGTGCGAAGGATTTACATGTGGACATACTCTTATCTCATCTGCCTTATCTTGAATTATCTGCAGCTGCAGCTTTGGGAAGCGCTCCTGCCAATAGCGCAGGTTGCAGCTTTTTTGCCCGCGCAGCTTGGATTCCAGACGCGCAGGACAAAGGATATCAACAGCCCCGCAGTCAGTCAGCTTGGCTAATTGCGGGGTAATCTTGTCACGCAGCACCCTGCTTTTTACCATCTCACCCATCGCCGGATGAAACGGCCCCGCAAGAATGTTGCCCGGTGCGCACAGCTCATCGTCCGGCTGCAGGCCGATGCGGATAACATTCACGCCTGCTTCCGTCAGCTCGCGATAAGCCCAGGCCGCCTGCGTAACGGCCTCCTCCAGTGTCAGCGGTACAAAACGCCCCGCCGCGTAGTCCGCAGCCAGCGGCGTACCCTTGATTACTAATAAAGGGTAGATGCGCGCCACATCAGGATGCATTGCAACGGCCTTACGCACCGTTTCCTGCACGCTGGCAAAGCTCTGCTCGGGCATACCAACCATCAGCTGCAGGCCGACTTGAAAGCCGAAGCGTTTTAAAAACGCCACCGCCGGCGCCACCTGCGCCGCCGTGTGGCCGCGCTCCGCTACCGCCAGCACTCTGTCATCCAGCGACTGCACGCCCAGCTCAACCAGGCGCACACCATGACTGCGCAAAAGCTGCAAACGCTCTTCATCTATATAATCCGGGCGCGTAGAAAGGCGCACGCTGCCGATAAAGCCTTCGGCCAGCAATGTGTCCGTCAGCGCCAGCAGCTCCTCCTGAAGTTCCAGTGGCAGGCCGGTAAAACTGCCGCCGTAAAACGCCGCCTCGTTGGCAACGCTCGGCCGCAGCCAGCTGCGCCAACGCGCAAGCTGCTCCTTGGCGCTTGCCAGTGCCGCACTGTGCTGACCGCTGATTTTCTTTTGATTACAAAACACGCACTGATGCGGACAGCCTGCATGCGGTATGAAAATCGGTAAAATAGACATAATAAAGCCTCTTTTATTTGTACAAGTATCCAAATTTAGGTATAGTTATCTTCTTAATGATACTTTTTACTATTGACATTATCCCCCACAGGGGGTTATTATAGTGTTGTAAACTTTTTAGTAGGAACGTGATGCAACAATGAAATTATCTCACATGGAGTTTATAAAAACAAGTCTTCCATTTACCTTTTCTACAATGGCGGCCTCGCTTATGGGTGCCGTCGACACTGCCGTAGTCGGGCATTTGGGAAATTATACATACATTAACGCCGTTTCTTTAGGCGCAGTAATTTTCAGCACAGTCTATTGGCTTTTCGGCTTTCTGAAAATATCTACCAGCGGCTTTGCAGCGCAAGCCTTAGGTCAACACGATCCCAAGCTGCTCGCCGGTGCTTTTATCCGCGGAGTGTTGGCAGCCTTCGGCATCGGCCTGCTGCTCGTAATTTTACAGGAACCTATCTGGCGGACAGCATTACTGCTCTTCAACCCCGATGCAGCAACCAGGCCTATGTTGGAGCAATATTATCGCATGCTCATCTGGATTATGCCGCTGACGCTCGTTTTCCAGACAGCACAGGGATGGTTCGCCGGCACGCTGCATGTACGTATCGCGGTACTCACCGCACTTGCCAGCAACATCATCAACCTGCTGCTGGACGTACTTTTTGTCATTGTATTGCACTATGAGGTAACCGGCGTTGCTGCTGCTACCTGCATCGCCAATATTACCGGCTTTCTGGCCGTCCTGTACTTTTATGTCAAGCACAAGCCGCTGCCACTCACAGCTGTACCGCTCAAGGAAATATTCTCCGGACCCACCTGCCGCCAGATGGTGCAGTGTGGCTCACACCTCACCGTGCGCATGTTCTGCATGATTATCATGGTCAATAGCTTCATGCACCAAAGCTCTGCCTTCGGCGGCGAGCTTTTGGCAGCCAACTCCATTCTGTTCCAGATACAGTTTATCATGGGCGATATTCTCACTGGTCTGTCACAGGCCGGAGCAATTTATTCCGGCATTGCCTTTGGTGAGCATAACAAGCCCATGCTCAACGACACACTGCGCATCAGCTTTATCTGGGCCATCGGCTTTGGCCTGGCGCAGTCAGTTGGCTATTATGCCTGCCGTCATGCAATATTGAGCTGCTTTACAAATTTGCCGTCGGTAATCCATACCGCGCAGGAATACGACCTCTTTATCGCCTTCTTCCCGCTCATCAGCGCGTTAGGCATTGTCTACTACGGCGTTTTCAACGGCGCATTATATACCAAGCCCATCTGCATTTCCATGCTGCTAACTGTGAGCTGTTATCTTACAGCATACTTCACGCTAATTCCGCTCTATGGCAACATCGGTCTGTGGCTGGCCTTCCTCGTGTTCTATATCGCGCGCAGCGGTTTTCTGCTGCTCTTCGTACCGAAGCTGCAGCAGCGCTTCGCTTAAATAAATCTACAATAAAATATTATCGTAAATACTGGTCGATGGCGGCTTCAAAGTCTTGCAGGCTTTTGCTGCCATCGCCTTTTTCTATGGCGTGCAAAATGCAGTGCTCCAGATGGTCCTTCAAAATAACCTTTGCAGTATTATCCAAGGCCTTACGCACTGCGGCAATCTGAATCAGCACCTCAGAGCAGTCTCTGTCTTCATCAACCATATTTTTAATAGAACGCACATGTCCTTCGATGCGTGCCAAGCGGTTGACAACCTTCTTCTTATTCGGATGCGTATGCGCATGCTCGTGTGCTGCGTGCAAACTCTCCTGTTGTACCTGCTTTTTTTCATCCTGCTCTGTATTCAGTACATCGTGCTCCTTGATATACGCCAAAAGAGATGTCCCTTTTTCTTCAGCCATAATTATTACTCCCTTCTATATACTATGAAAGGAGCCGCTTTTTCATAAACAGCTCCTTCCTGAAAAACTATTCTATTCTTGCTTAGCCTGCGGCGTCAAAATGCTTTCGATTACCAAAGCAACGCCATCATCATTATTCGATGCGGTAATGATTTTTGCATTCTCCTTCACGCTGTCCTTAGCGTTGGCAACAGCTACACCGATACCGGCATTGGCAATCATCTTCACATCATTGTTGGAATCACCGATACACATAATTTCCTGCGGCTGTACGCCGTAGCTTGCAGCCACGCTCTTTACAGCCTCCCATTTGTTAACACCGGGCTCCATCAGCTCCAGGAAATTGTCCTTAGAGCTGGTAACATCCAGCTTGCCGGCAAAATCCTCTTTAAATTGCTGCCATACAGCAGCAAATTCCTCGCTCTTGGTCATAACTAAAATCTTATACGGTGCTTCGTCCGTATGGTACAGCGCCTCACCGATAGCAGTAGTCTGAATACCGCTGATTTTGGTATACATACGGGAGCAGTCATTCTCCTGCTTAATCAAAATGCTGTTACCCACATAAAGCTGCAGGTAATAGCCCTTCTCGCGGCAGTATGCCAGCACCTCGTTAGCTGTAGACAGCTTCATCTTGTGCTCATAATAAACCTTGCCGCTAAGGCTGCCCTTAACCAATGCGCCGTTGTAGGTAACCAGCGGCACATCAAGGCCCAGCTTTTCCGCATAAGGGCGCACGGAAACATACATTCTGCCCGTAGCAATCAAAAAAATCTTGCCTGCGTCCAGCGCCTTTCTGATGGCTGCTTCGTTACGCGGAGATATTTGGCAGTCCTTATTCAAAAGTGTATCGTCCATATCGCTGGCAATCAGCTTAATTTGCATGCTCCATCTGCTCCTTTAACATCAACTTATCCATTACAATAGCTGCTGCCGGATAAAGCAGCAAAAGAAAAATACCGTGCATAATGCCAAAGTTAAGGTCGTAACCCGGCAGCATACGGCAAACAGTTACGGCACCCTCCAGGGAGAAGGCAGCCATCACCAGCATAGCCTTCAGGGAGTCATTTCTGTGCTTTGCAAGCTCCTGCAGCCTCGTCAGCAAAAACTGCTTGTCGACAATAACATGCATCAGCTTCAAGCCCAGGCACATAAAAGCACCCTCGATAAAGGAGCCTGCCACCAGACCGCCTAATGTCACAACCTTCAGCATACCGGTTACATATTCACATAGGAAAAAAATGACGCTCAGCGTCAGCCACATTGTAGCTAAATTATACATTGTTTTCTTCAAATTAATCACCAAAATACATTATAACACAGACAGCCGTCAAATTACACTAGGCGTCTGATATTTTATGATGCTTTTAAGCATATTTTGCAAGTATTTCTGCATATTTTGTGGTAAAATAAATTTATTAACGTAAGCAGACAGCATTGTCTGTACGAAAGGAGCAGTTTATATGAAGCGCAGTGATAAATTCCGCCAGGCCAACCGTGAGGCACTGGCTACTGTTCTTGCCACCATCGCCGTCATCATCTTCTGGTGCTTGGCAGGCTTTGGACTAGCAGACAGTAATATTACCTTCTGGCATACACCTCTTTGGGTTTGGGGCGGTTGCGTAGGCACCTGGCTTTTTGCCATCGCCGTTACCGTTTTCCTGACGAAGAAGGTTTTTGTCAACTTTGATTTGGATGACAGCACGGAGGATAAGCAGCATGAGTAGTATTTTGAACATTATACCAGCGCTGGCCTTTCTGCTGATTCTTTTGAGCATCAGCGCCTACATCCAGCGTACCTCCAAGGAAAACAGGCAAAAGGATTTTGCCAAGGATTACTTTATCGGCGGTCGTACTCTCGGCGGCTTTGTGCTGGCAATGACCACCGCTGCCACCTACAGCAGCGTCAGCACCTTCGTCGGCGGTCCGGGCGTAGCATGGGTTATCGGCTACGGCTGGCTGTACATGGCTATCGTGCAGGTAGTCGTTATCTTCCTCGTTTTAGGCGTATTCGGCAAAAAGATTGCCCTCATCGCGCGTGAGATTGACGCCGTAACCGTCATTGACGTGCTGCGTGCCCGCTATCATTCCGACTTTCTGGCGAACATGGCTGCCGTTGTCATTGTCGCCTTCTTCTGCGCCACCATGGTGGCACAATTTGTCGGCGCCGCCAAGCTCTTCGAAGCAGTAACCGGCTTCTCCTACCTCACCGGCCTCACGATGTTTGGCCTGATTGTAGTCATTTACACCACCATCGGCGGTTTTAAGGGCGTTGCCGTTACCGACGCCTGCTGCGCCATCGCCATGATCGTCGGCCTGTGCATCCTCATGGGCGGTATGATGCATGCAGGCGGCGGCTTCAACAAAATAATGAGCTACATCAGCACGCAGCATCCCGATATGCAGGAGCCGCTTTCCCGCGGCAAAATGCCGATTTCGCTGTACATCAGCCAATGGCTGCTCGTCGGCATCTGTACGCTGTCGCTGCCGCAGTCCGTTGTCCGTGGCATCAGCTACAAGGATACTAAGGCGCTGCACAACGCTATGATTATCGGTACCGTTGTAATCGGCGCTATGACACTGGTCGCAACCTGGATAGGTGTCATCAGCAAGGGTGTTCTGACTGCGCCCATCACAGCCTACGGCAACAGCGTTGATAACATCATGCCTATCGCCATCGTGCACAGCCTCACACCCTTTTGGGCAGGTGTCATCATCATCGGACCGATTGCAGCAACCATTTCCACCGTATCCTCGCTGCTGCTTTCCTCATCCTCCTCTATCGTTAAGGACGTTTACATGAACATCAAGGGCAAGCGTGAAGAGCAGCTCAGCAATAACCAAATTCGCCTCTACAGCTTGGGTGCAACAATTATCCTCGGCCTTTTTGTTTATGCCATCGCTATAAAACCGCCAAGCGTTATCTGGCAGATTAACATGTTTGCCTTCGGCGGTCTGGAAACAGCCTTCTTCTGGGTGCTGATTTTCGGTCTTTTCTGGCCTAAGGCCAACAAATACGGCGCTATTGCTGCCATGGGCGGCGGCGTTATCATCTACTGCCTGGCCATGGTCTTTAAGATTAAGGTGCTTGACCTGCACCAGATTGTGCTTGGCATCGGCCTTTCCCTGCTGTGCTTCTTCATCGGCAACAGCCTCGGCAAAACAGTCGATGAAAAAACACTGCGCATCTTCTTCCCCGAAAAATTTGACGACGAAAAATAAAACTGCATATTAATCCGATATCCAAGAATCAAAATCTCTGCTTCCGGTGTTTTCAAGCATCCTGGCAGAGATTTTTTATGCTCTGTTTTCTTTATAAAATTAAGTATCCGACAATATTTGCCTATGATTTTCTTGTATTCGATAGACACTGCTGATTCATTTACTCATAAATAAAATTTTCTCAATGCTGACACTCCTGCCTTTTATATCCGCCTTATTCTTATTTACAAAAGCGACAAGTAGTTTTCATTAAGTAATCATGATTATCCATTGACATGGAATATTATTTTCTGCTATCTTAAAAGTGTAAGCAGTTCTCAGCCACTCACCCCACGATGCAGGAAGGAGCGTGCCGTCATGCTAAAAAAATCTGTCATTATTCTCGCAGGAATGTTGCTTTTAATTACCAGCTGCTTTGCCAACACACGTATGCAGCAATCTGCTAAGCAACAAGCAATCCCAAAGGTCAAGGAGGTCACAATTATGGATTTTTCCCAAGAAAAAGAAAATGTTATCTATCTTGCAGGCGGCTGCTTCTGGGGACTGGAAAAGCTGATGCAATCCATACCGGGCGTCATAGATGCCCAAAGCGGTTATGCCAACGGCACAGGCAAAGCCGATGCCAAGTATCAGACAATTTTAGGCGGGAAAACCGGTTTTCGCGAAACCGTGCGTGTTGAATACGATCCGGCAAAGGTAAGTCTTGACCATCTGCTCTTGGCTTATTTTTACGTCATTGACCCAACAGTTCTCAACAAGCAGGGTAATGATACCGGAACACAATACCAAACAGGCATCTACTATACCAATACACAAGCGCAGGCTGTCGTAGAACGTATTGCGGAACTGGAACGCGGTCGTCATAAGGTATTCGCAGTCGAAGTCGGACCACTGAAAAACTATTATCCGGCAGAAGAATATCATCAGAACTATCTTGATAAAAATCCTGGCGGATACTGCCATATATCGCCTGCTAAAATCAAGCTGCTCAGCACCTTGAAAATTGATGCCGGTGCCTATAAAAAACCTGCTGCCGAAACTATACGCGATAAGCTTACTGCAGAACAATTTCAGATAACACAGCAAAACGGTACCGAACGACCGTTCCACAACGAATTCTGGGATAAATTTGCCAAAGGCATTTATGTTGATATCGTAACCGGCGAACCACTCTTTTCTTCAACCGACAAATATCAGAGCAGCTGCGGCTGGCCCGCCTTTACCAAGCCTATTGAAGCACCTTTGCTAGTAGAACGCAAAGATACAAGCCATGGTATGGTACGCACCGAGGTGCGCAGCCGCAGCGGCGATTCGCATTTGGGACATGTTTTCACCGGTGACAGCGAATCACCCAACGGTGTACGTTACTGCATCAACAGTGCTTCCCTGCGCTTTATCCCCTACGAACAGATGGAAGCCGAAGGCTATGGCTATCTGCTGTACCTTTTCAAATAATACCCTATAACTCAAAACACCCTACGCATTGCCAACGGCAATACGCAGGGTGTTTTTCATTGCTTATTCAAAGCTCACTCAAATTCCTTGTAAATGCCTTCCTCACGGCGTCTGGTTGCCGTTTTGGAAATATATGTACCATGAACAATATTCGTCAGCTTCTTCTTCGCCAAAATCTTTTGGATGTAATCAAGATGAGGACAAGGCGGCTTATGCGAATTATCCGATACCATGCAGGTAGAAAGATGCACGCAAATCTCCTGTCCATCCTCCTTAAAGCGGCGCAGGCGCTTCGCCAGATTCTCCAGCTTAACCGTCAGCGCACCGCCGGAGCAGCCACCGCAGGTGAAGCTCATGTAATGCGTATCCTCTGGATAACCGGCAAACTTACCCTCACGGCTGTAAAAGGCGTGCGTACAGTTGTAACCGCAGCAACGCTGTTGCACTGTATCACACTGGATAATTACTACCAGCTTGCTCATTTTATCATACCTGCTGCTTTTAAAGCTGCATCCAGCTTAGCCTCAGCGGCAGCACTGATAGGAGTCAGCGGCAGACGCGGAGCACCTGCTTCAATACCGGTAACCTTGGTAACGGCAGCTTTGATAGGAATCGGGTTGCTTTCTATGAACATAGCCTTAGCCAGCGGCACCATAACCTTGTTGAGGTCAGCGGCATCCTTAACGCGGCCTTCGCTGTAAGCCTGCATCAATTGCTGCAGTATGTTGCCGTTAACATTGGCCAGAACGGAAATCAAGCCGCAGGCACCAACGGACAGGAACGGCAGAATCAGGCCGTCGTCACCGCTGTAGATAGAAAAATCTTCCGGAAGAACGCGATACAGCTCTGCAGTTTGTGCAACATTGCCTGCTGCCTCTTTAATAGCAACAATGTTGCTGAAATCCGCTGCAAGACGTGCAACGGTTTCCGGAGCAATGTTGCCGCCGGTACGTCCGGGAACGTTATAAACGATAATCGGCAGTTTGGTAGCCTTTGCTACGGCTGCAAAATGCTGGTAATAGCCTTCCTGAGTCGGTTTGTTATAGTACGGGCCGACTACGAGCACGCCATCTACACCGCAGGCCTCCATTTTCTTAACCAGATCAATAGTGCTGGCAGTGCAGTTGGTGCCTGCACCGGCAACAATTTTAGCACGGCCGTTGACACGAGCAACGATGGTCTGCATGAATTTAATTTTTTCATCCATGTCCATGGTTGCAGCTTCACCGGTAGAGCCTTCTACTACCAGGCCGTCACTGCCGTTAGCCAGCAGCCAGTCAGCAAAATCTGCACCGGCTTCATAATTAATGCTGCCATCAGCGTTGAACGGCGTAACCATAGCCGTTAATAATCTGCCAAAATACGGTTTTTTCATTGTAATTCCACCTCTTAAAACTAATAGAAACTAAAATTCTCTATGATATATTGTTTATTATCTAAATGATTTTATATTTTTTACGGCATACTTCACGTACGTCTAGGAGACATAACGACGCAGACGGTGCTTTATACACAGACTACACTACAGCTTGAAGGCTTCGTGGAGCGCCTTCACAGCCTCCACCAAATGTTCCTCTTTAACAATCGCGGAAATCGTGGTATCGCTGTCCACGGTCTGCAGAATAGCGATATTGTGGCTGGCAAGCGCAGTTACAAAGGTAGCCATAATGCCGGGCACGCCACGCATAGCACTGCCGACAACGGAAACCTTACCGCAGCCCTCGTTCAGCGTATATTTAAAGCCTGTTGCATCAAGCACCTTACAGGTATGCTCTACGTCCGGAGAGAATACAGCAAACATTGCTTCCTTCTCCGACAGGTTCAAACAGCCTACGCTGATGCCTGCATCTGCCAAATCCTCGAACAGATTGCGACCTGCGGTAATATCCTGCGGATTCAGATCAATGCGAAACTGTGCCAAATCATTAAGATGAGCAACACCGCTGGCGCAGGATTCGTTAATCGCAATTTCGCCGCCGTTACCCTGACCGATGCGTTCGCTGGTAATCAAAGTGCCGGGAGCATCGCTGAAGGTGGATTTTACATACATGGGAATATTGCTGCCCATAGCAATTTCCACGGCACGCGGATGAATAACCTTAGCACCGTTCTGTGCCATCTGGCAAACCTCAGCATAGGAAATCTGCTGCAGAATATTAGCCTTCTCGACAATACGCGGGTCGGCAGTCATAATGCCCTCAACGTCTGTATAAATTTCAACAAAATCAGCCTTGAGCGCAGCGCCCAGTGCAGCAGCAGAGGTATCGCTGCCACCGCGACCTAAAGTAGTAAATTTATAGTTGTTTTCCGTCATACCCTGGAAGCCGCAGACAACTGGAATGATGCCTGCCTCCAGCAAACGGATAAGACCGGAGGTATTGATGTTTTTGATGCGTGCGGCACCAAACTGGGAATCAGTGATGATGCCTGCTTGACCGCCGGTGAGCGCCATAGCGTTGATGCCGAATTTTTGCAGAGTTGCTGCCATTACGCAGGCGGAAATGATTTCGCCGCAGCACATCATCATATCCATCTCGCGCACATTAACGGAAAGGTTAACGTCCTTCAGGGCGCCGATAAGCGTATCGGTTGCGTAGGGAGCGCCCTTGCGTCCCATAGCCGAAACTACAACTACCGGGGAGTAACCGTTGCGGATAGCCTGCTGTACCTTATTTTTAACTGCAACGCGGGCTTCCTCACTCGCGACGGAGGTGCCGCCGAATTTCTGTACAATGATTTTCATGTAAATTGCTCCTCATCTGTTTAAATTAAAATGCAAAATGTACCGGATGCCGGAAAGGCTGTGGCGTACAGGCTGTACGCCGGTAGTCTTTACACCGCAGAGGTGCATTATTATTTTTCTAACCAGCCGTTTTTAATCATAACCTCAGCAATCTGCAGCGTGTTCAGCGCAGCACCCTTGCGGATCTGGTCGCCTACTACCCACAGGTTGAAGGTATTCGGATTGGACTCATCGCGGCGCAGACGGCCAACGAAGCAGTCATATTTTTCCGAGGTATATAAAGGCATCGGATAAATCTGGTTGGACGGATCATCCATCATCTGAATGCCGGGGAAAGCATTAATGGCAGCTGCCATATCCTTCAGCTCCAGATCATGCCCAAACTCAATGTTTACCGATTCGCTGTGGCTGCGGTATACAGGCACGCGCACGGTAGTAGCGGTGATGCGCATTTCGTCATCATGCATAATTTTTCTGGTTTCGTTGATCATCTTCATCTCTTCTTTGGTGTAGAGATTGTCAAGGAAAACATCAATCTGCGGAATCAGGTTAAACGCAATCGGATAATGCTTCGGCAGACTTGCAGACGGAAGAATGTGTGCCTCCATCTCACGGCCCTCGCTGTAAGCCTTGGTCTGGTCGGTGAGCTCGTCAATGCCCTCCTTGCCCGCGCCGGAAACAGCCTGATAGGTAGAAACGACGATACGTTTAATGCGTGCCAGGTCATACAGCGGTTTCAATGCCATAACCATAATAATTGTAGAGCAGTTAGGGTTGGCAATAATGCCCTTGTGCTTCAGGATGTCCTCGGGGTTAACCTCCGGCACAACCAGCGGCACTTCGGGATCCATACGGAAGGTGCTGGAGTTATCAATAACAACGGCACCGGCTTTCACAGCGTAAGGAGCAAACTCCTTAGAAACGCTGCCGCCAGCGAACAGAGCAATATCAATGCCCTCGAAGGAGTCCTTGGTGGCCTCCTGCACAGTATATGTCTTACCCATAAATTCAATCTGCTTGCCTGCGCTGCGCTTGGAAGCCAGCAGACGCAGTTCTGCAAACGGGAAGTTTCTTTCTTCGATAAGCTTCAGAAATTCAGTACCAACAGCACCGGTAGCGCCCAAAATAGCAACGTTATACTTTTTCATAAAATTCTCCCCCTCACTATTTAGAGTAATTTATCTAAGCCGTATACCAGGCCTACTTGGTCAACAATTTTGCGGCAGCCAAGCGCAACGCCCGGCATATAGCATTCGCGGTTAATCGGGTCGGTACTGATTTTCAAAGTTTCGCCCTGACCGCCGAAGATAACCTCCTGGGAAGCAACGTAACCGGGAAGGCGGACGCTATGAATCTTCATGCCCTCGTAATCCGCACCGCGCGCACCTGCCATGGTTTCCTTTTCATCAGGATTGCCTTGGTGCATTGCCTTGCGCACCTCAGCAATTTTTTGTGCGGTGATAATAGCAGTACCGCTCGGAGCGTCCAGCTTATTATCGTGATGCTTTTCGATGATTTCCACATGCGGGAAGTATTTGGCAGCCTCGCACGCCAGCTTCATCATTACAACTGCGCCAAGCGCAAAGTTCGGAGCAATCAGCAGGCTGGTGTTGTGCTTGCGTGCCAGCTCATCAACCTCTTTTAAATCTGCATCGCTGAAGCCTGTTGTGCCAACTACAGCATGCACGCCAAGCGGCAGCATTTTGCGCAGGTTGCCCATAACAACATCGGGACGGGTGAAGTCAACAACAACATCCGGTTTGGCAGCCTCAATCGCAGCAACCAGGTCAGTAGTTACCTTAACGCCGTCACCCAGAGGCACGGTGCCTTCCTTAATATCTACAGCACCTACAAGCTCCAAATCAGCTTCGCTATATACCTTTTTACATACCTCGCTGCCCATGCGGCCCAGCGCACCATTTACCAAAACACGAATCATGTTGTCAACTCCTTAATCATAAAAATAACCGTTGAGATATTTCCTTTGGATCCTATCTCAACGGTTAGCATGCTAAATAAATCTTCACACCCATAGCCGAGATAGCCCTCCGCTGCAGATGCAGCGACAGTCCGGCAGCTTTCACTGACGGCCCAGCACAACGACACGGCTGCCATTGCACTTCGGCGTTAGCCCTTTTGTGATGCTTCTCAGCTCCCGCTCCACAACCTACTCATGCTTTCCGCGCCTCTATCTTAATGGTTTGCTATTAGAAAAATTATATTACTGTTACTGCTATTTGTCAACGAAGAAAATTATTAGCCTGTTCTTATAGCGGCAAGTGTAAAGATTTTACAAAAAGAGAAAGTGAGAGTGATTCTATTACGAGAATTGGGCACTTTCTCACTTTTCTCGTAATAGAATTGCCTTTTTGCTGTATCAACGCCACTTTCTATTACGAGATTCAGGCATTTTCTCACTTTTCTCGTAATATATCTTTACTCAAGGAACTCTGATTTTCTACCATAACTTGTAATATAAACACCTTTTTGTGCACGAGTCATTGCTACATACAACAAGCATTTTTCGGAGGTAATAGATTCCTCCTCAGAAACGGCGTCAGCCTTATTGATTGCAGAAGAAAGAGGGATAATCCTGTTGTTCACAGCAGCAATAAATACATATTTAAATTCCAACCCCTTCACTCGGTGCATAGTAGCAACTCTTAGCCCATCAAAACTACGATCATCAGCTTTGTTCCTCTTTATTGCATAGGAGCGAATTCCGGCTTTTGTAAAAAGCGCAATGTAATCGTCAACCAACTTTTTGGTACGAGCTACAACACATATATCAGTAAGAGAAACACCGTTGTCTTTTAGCTTCTTCACTTCACGGAGGAGAAAATCGAATTCATCATTAGCATTCCCGAAATTCTCAACTATCGGTTTTTCTCCATGCGTGAGGGATTGACACTTATCTCCAAGATCAAAACCTTTGTCCAAGTCATCAAAAGAAATCCCCTTCAACAACAGTAGAGCCTGTTTGCGAATTTCCTCCGTAGTACGATAGTTGATTTTTAATATACTACTACGACCACGGACATTTATTCCACACTTAGAGAGGATAGGGTGATTTCGATATATTCTCTGGTGAGAGTCACCAACTATGAAAATATCGTTAGGATGTTCTTCTCCTGCCAACGCTCTAATCAGGCGATATGCATTGTCACTGAAATCTTGTCCCTCGTCGATAATAATACTTGCATACCGTGGTTTTCTACCCGCAGATTGAAGCAACTTGGTGCTTTCATACATGGCGGTATTTATATCACGTATTTGGTTTTCTTTCATTAGATTTTGATAGTTTTCAAAGACCTTCCAAATATGCATCCTTTTTTTTCGATCAAGTCTGGTGCCTCGACCATTTCTGGTTGCCTTCACATATTTTTCAAGTGTAAGAGCTTCTTGTGCTATCACTATCCTGTTCCACTCTTCTTCATAGAATGAAGTCTCAAACGGCAGGTCAATGTTGGCCAACAAAACAGCTCTCTCCCAAAGAGGCTTTATAACATCGTCATACCCAATCTGAGCAGAAAAACCGGACTCACGAAGAAACTGATTCACCCACGCATCCAAATGAATGACTTCTATTCTTCTGAGTTCTTCCAAGGTACAAATCTTGCGCAAATTCTCTCTAATATCAGCTGCGAGATTTGCTGTAAAGGTGGTCATCAGAATTCTCTGCTGCCCTTCACATTTAGATGCTAAATACTTAGCTCTATGCATAGCAACTACAGTTTTACCAGTACCAGCACCGCCAAGCACTCTTGCAGAACCAGAATACTCTTTCCGGGCAATTTTTCTCTGCGTCGGATGAAGAAAAACACGCCATTTTTCCAATGGTTCTGCCATAATCCGACGCAATTCATCTTCTCCATCGACCACAACAAAAGATTTCAGTGTTGTAGGAACATCCAATGCAGCCGCCAAATTCTCGTTGGCAGAAGAAGCGTTCTGTTCTTCTAAAACAAGCTCCAGAACTTCTTCCATAGGAAAGCCTTCCGCTAACCAAGAAAGATGCTCATAAGCATCATGCGGCATAGATTGTTCCGCTTTGTAAAAATCCTCTTTACTAATAAAACTTCTAACAAAATCAAGTTGAATCTCAGGTACGCCGAGTTTAAGCAATTCGTCATCCTTAGCAAGAGCAAATAAAGCGACTTTATCAGGTGCAGATACCTTTTCCACCATGGTCTTAACATCAAACACCTGAATAGCACCCGTTTTCGGGTTGACTTCACATTTTTTACGAGCGGCCCATTGATATGCCTCATCATGATGATCTACCCACAAAAGCAGGTATACCCCAACTTCTTGCTGACGGACAACTATACCACGATATGTATCATCAATACGTACAGAAAAAATCTTCTTATCTATTCCTGAATTAAGTTTCTCATAGTTAATTCCGGGAGACATAGGATTGTTTCGGAATTTATTCACGAACTCTGTTACTTTACCTTGAACTTGTCTCGGAAGACGAGCAAATGCCGTTAAAAAATCTGATGATATTGCCACTTTAACATTATCCGTCATCAGTTGTCACCTCCAAAATAGCTTGCGATATCAATATCTGCAGCATCAAGTAAACTCAGTATTCGCCATCCCAATTTTTCGAGCTTCTCTTTATCTTCAGCTTGTTCAGCAGTCATGAAACCAACTCGTCTGTCTGGCCATGCAATTTCTACAGTAGCAACCACTTCTCCATCATCGCCTTCAACTTCGTAACCGACATCATCTTCATTAGGAGCAGGTACACCAGCACCTTTTGCAAGTTCAACAAATGCCTTTGCATCATCATCGAACAGAAGCTCCTTAATTGCATTCCAAGTATCATCACCTGCGCTCATAGATATAATAGAATCATCAGCAGCTTCTCCAACAACAGGCAATGCGAGGTAATCCATGTGGCTTATACCTACAGATGACACTGCAATAAACTCTTCCGAGAATTGCAGCAAGTTATAGAATCTCCAAAGTCCATTCCACTCCTGTTCATATTTATCTGTTCTATCATCTTTTTCGTCATTGAGAACAGCGCAAACAGCAACCGCCCCTTCAGCTTTAAGTTTCGATGCAAGAACAGCTGAATAAATTGCCAGATGTGCATTAGAACTTCTTGGAATCCAGCTACCAAATATGGTTCCAGGGAACACAAAATCAACATCAGTAAAGTGTGTCTGTTCATTTACAGCTTTTACATTCTTCTCCCAATTATTGAAAGCAAGATTGTTTTTCATCAAGACAGGTTCTAACAAGGACAGAGAATATGCATACGCTTGTCCCTTAAAAACTCTTTCTGCATCAGGTAGTTTAAGATATTCCAAAAGCAAATCAAATGAAGATAACTTTGCCGGTTCAATGGCATCTGCTTTTTGCTTCTTAATCATATTCTGATACATAGTCTTGCCAGAAGGCATTTTTTCTGCCTCAAGTGAATTTGTATAGAAATCTCCCTGTGGTGCAAATACACTTTGAACATCCTTGAAACTCAGCGACCAAACACGGAATTTACCACTTCTGCGAATAGCCTCTCGCTTAATTGTATCATCAGAAACAATATCTTTATGATATAAAAAACCATCTGTGAATACAGCCACAGGCTTGTGTTCCGGTGCGGAAACCGGCCAAAACACAAAATCCGGTTTGCAAGCTACCGAAACACCAGAGGCAGCATCCAGAAGAACTTGCGGTTCGATTTCCCAAGCAAAATTCTCCAACTTTATATAATAACTATGCTTGCCATTGCGAATCGTATCACTTACATTAGCCGTACCAACCTTAGTACGAATCGCTTCCATAAAACGCTGTTCCAACTCACTATCAAACAACGGATTAACAGGAATATCATTGATTCTATCAATCTTCTGAACATTATCTTTACCTGAAAGAATAGACTTCAAAATTCTGATAGCCGTAGACCTTGAAATATTACCTATCTGCTGACTCTGACGATAAGCATACAAGCAATGGTAACAACCATCTTTCTGCGGATCATCCTTGCAAGAGCAATTCTCCATTACATGAAGCGCCTTATCAAAAATTTCAATCAGAGCGTCCTTTTCGTGCATTAACTGCTTAAGATAGCCGGTACCACCCGGAACAGAGTCATAAATGACCAAATACTGCTTTCGATAATCTGCATCCGGAACAGGCACTTCACTGACAGTAGCCCTTAGATGATCAACATTACCGAAATATTCTTTCATACCCAACATAAATGCAGCTACAAATGATTCCACCTTCACAGAAGAAGAATCCATTGTAGTCGCCGGAACAAGAAGTCGGAGAATCTCTGTACTAAACTCACGGTACAGGAACAAGCATTCTTCATAAGCGTCAGCTTGCATCAAATTAGGCATCTTTCTTGTTTTGCAGGCAAAGCTATGATTAGGTTTTCCGTTTTCCGGTTGGATTTTTCCGCAGTACTTACAAATTTTAAAGCCCTTGCGTACTTCTTCAATACCGGAAACAGACAGTTTTTCACCGATCATGTCACTCTCACCAAAGTTAATTTCTCGTAGAGTTGCTTTGCGAACAAACTCATATCCAAACGGGAAATCTTCGTTGTCCATACGATATGCACTGGAAATATCGTGATCTTCATCTACATCAACCAAAAGTTGTTTACAATAGAATACATTATTTCTATCATCGCTCTCATCGTTAATCAAGCTCTTGGTATAATCCATGTTAGAGTAGACCATTTGAACCTTCAGCATTGTTCTAACCTGTCCGGAATCAGCCCAGGCAGGACTACCACACTGAGGGCAAGCCGACGTATTCTTGCCGGTTTCTTCAATTTGAGCATGAGAACAATTCGGGCAAAGTCTCCATCTTGCAGTATGAGCAGTAGTCAAATCAACCTGATCTATAGTCAGCTTGCGACCGTCAACATAAAAGCTGTTATTAGGAGCAAACTCGCTGATAGCGGAGGATGCACTACGGCTATATTCATAGACCAATTTCTCATATTTTTTCTTCTTAACCGATGTTTCTTCGTCCTCTTTACGATAGAGAACCGCTCGCAGGATAATACCAGCTTCAGGGAAAGCATAATTCGGAAGTAATCCCTCGTCAGACAGGAAATTAAAGATATTTTTCTTGCCAATTTCCTGAAGGACTGTAAGCAACGCTGCTTCTTCACGCTTTAGCTCTTTGATTTCTTCATCATAGGAACTGTCCTTGGGCTTATCTTCCAAATCCCGAATCATTATTTTTAGTGCATCAACACTCGCTCGCAACGCATCCTGTTGTTTTTTCAAATCCTCGAATGCATCCAGAATTTTTACATACATAGGACTGTTGTTAGCATCCTTTCCTCTGGCGAACATTTGCAGTTCTTCTCTTGCACTATCATCGAGATACGCTGCAAACATTTGCATGAAAGAGTTTAACTGACGAGATAATGTACTTTGTACATAATTCAAAAAATTGAACGGAAACATGTCATCCTGGCGGGCATCCAATTTTTTCAGAACAACACCAACTTTATCAGGAATAGCACCATCCGGAATTCCCTTTTTAACCCAAGAATCCATGCAGAAAGCTACGAACTGCCTTTCCAGAACTGCAGATGCTCGAAGGAAAATTTTAGGTGGAGTTACCTCTCCCGCAATCATATCCATAGGATCAGAATAAAAATATAAATCGTGAGGTCTTGCATTAGCAACAGCCAAGGTCAATGCATTACCATCCTTACGACCTGCACGTCCAGCTCGCTGTAAGAATTGACTCTGAGCTGGCGGCATGCTACACAGGATAACAGTAGACAAATCACCAATATCAATACCCATTTCCAGAGTTGGAGTACACGATAATACATTAGGGTCCCAAATCTCCTGAGTATCTTTGCCACGTTTAAAATCAATTTCAATCTGATCTCTATCTTGGCGCTCTAACAAACCAGTGTGCTCCCTTGCGTTGATACGAACTAAATCACCGGCATTGTAAAGACGACCATAATAATTAATTTCACCTGTATCATATTCTTCGAGGAATCCACTACAAGCAGTCCTTGGACAAGGCGCACCAATCCAAAGCTCTGCATTCTCTGCTGCGACAGCATATACAGAACCACACTTATCACACCGCATTTGCATCACATCATCAGTGATAAAGACACGTTCCTTATTTAATCCGTAAATTTTATAGTTAGCAGAAGAAGGAACCAGAGATATTACATTCAGCTTCACCGCTTCGTCTAAAATAAATCTGCTGATTGCTTGGAAAATACTGTCATCCACCAGCAATTCGCTACAACAAGAAGAAATCCAGTCTACATACTTATTAGCAGCAGGTGAATCAAACTCAAAAGAAGATCGGCCATTACCAATATGCTCGGCAATAAAGTGAGGAGTATTTCGACCCGATTGACGACCGGGAAGCCAACGATTCCTGTCGTTTGACAGCATATAGCCATTACCGTCGCCTATAGTATATTCGTCAAACACTTTATCCCGAAAAGCTCCATTTGTGCGCATTAAGTTCAAGTATCCGATAACCATACGTTTGAACGAGTCTATGTTTTCTGCTGTCAATACCCCAAGCTCATTGATGGTTCTTTCCTGTACAGCCTCAGTAATCTGAATAATATCTTCCACAGCAAAGGAAATAACAGAGCAATTAGACTTTTCAAGAGTTCGTCCAATCTTACCGGCAAGACCAAATTCAAGCATAATTTCATATTTGATACGCTGTTCAATTTCATACATAAGAATTTGTGCTTGTTTATCTTTGCCCAAGTTACGCTTTTCAACCATATCTTCATAAGCTTGCTTCCAAGTAAGATTTGGTGCAATGAAAAAGCTCACAAACTGTTCATCAGTCATATGTTCATGCCAATACTTTATAAAACCATTCTGAAAATCTGCAATGGTTTGACCGGATCCCATCTCAGTGCAGTATTTTTGAATAGCGGTTCTAAGGCCAAAACGCCATGTTCTTGAGTTGAAAAAACCGGCTCTATGCGCAGCGTCCTGAACATTATCAGAGAATGCCAATGTCTTCTTATCATCATTAAACTTGGACGCAAACATTTGAGAAATGCTTGCGCTAATTTCTGTTGCGCTGCGAAGACCCATCAACGAAAGACCGCGACGACTACCACAGCAGGGGCAAACGTATTGCCTATGGTTCTTAGTGCCAGAAGTCTTAATCGGATTCGGAATCAGTATATCAACCATTTCGGCACCGCAATTAACGCACTCATCTGTCCCATACTCACCAACTTTTACTTGCAGACAGTCTGGACAAATCCTTGCAGGAACCATGCCCGGAATACGTTCCTCATGAGAATGAGGGAACATCATCACAATTTTTTCGTCTGCACGGAAATATAGATTATAGAAGGACTCAAGATTTGTCATTGTAGCATTGTTACGTTCATTGAGTACGGATACCCAACCTGTAATACCACAATCACGACAATTTACAACCGGAAGATACTGCTTTGCCTGTTGCTTGTTCAAATCGTGAGCAATCTCATAATTGATTTCATCTGAATCTACTTTGGCAACCAAACGACGCAACTCGCGCATCCAAAGCTGAACCTGAACATTCAAAAACGGACGCAGCTTTCCTACCTTGCCGGTTCTCGCATGAGAAATTAAAGCAAAGAGTGAATTGATAACAACAGTTGCATCAGGCAAAGTTTTCAAATCCGGATAATGGATAGCCAAATCTTCTGCGATTTTAGAAACTTTATAATATGTACCACCTGTCAGATTGATAACCGATTGCATAAAGCTGTGATGCATCAGTTCATATCCAAGACGGATTCTGCCTTCATCTTCAAGGACGTCAAAAGAGAAATCCGGAAGCCAGTCTTTTACCGCACTCTGCAAATAAGCAGAAGGCTCATCCTCCGCAGACAGCTTTTCCAATTCCACAGCCTGCTCCGCTGTCGGCATCGCAAATTCCGTTACATCAGCACCCGCAAAGAACTCTTGAGCGCTCAGACGATCTTCTGTGATAATTGCATCCTTATCGAACGGTTCGCCGAAAATTTCTTCTGCATAATTCAGAATGTTACTGTTGTTTTCCTTAGAACCCATTGTTGCAGATGTACCAATACAGCACAAGTATCCATCATAGATGCCCAGGCGTCGCTTCAAACGGCGAAGCAAACAAGCTAAATCTGTGCCTTGCGCTCCATCGAATGTATGCAGCTCATCAACTGCGATATATTTCAGAGTTTCAGAGTCATTATCCTGCCATAAAAGAGCATCTTTCGGACGCACCAGCAGATAGTCCAACATTTTATAGTTGGTCATCAGAATATCAGGTGCGTTGTTCAGCATTGTTTCGTGGTCTGTAATAACACCATTTTCACTCATAGTACGGGCAGGTGTATGTTCTTGACCACCAACATACATACCGACAGTAACATTTCCGCGAAGTTCATCACTTCCATGAATCAGCTCCGCAATACGTTTTGCCTGATCCGTTGCCAAGGCATTCATAGGGTAAATAATAAGTGCTTTTATTCCTCGCTCGCCACGGTGCTGATAGCAATACTCCAGAATAGGATAGAGGAAGCACTCGGTTTTACCAGAACCAGTACCCGTTGCGACCAACGTGGAGCGACCATCATCTCCGGTCAGTCGCTCAAAGGCTCTTTGTTGATGCACATAAGGAAGATATGCAGGATGAATTGCTTCAAAGCAAGTCGGCATTTCCGCAGCCACACGGAAAGGCAGACGTACAGCAATATAAGGCTCATGGTAAACAGAGCCTTTATTTGCCAGCATTTTTTGAACTGATCCTTTGAAGGGTTCGTTGGTCATTGGGAATGTTGTTTCAATATAATCCCCTATGCCTTTCTGTAATTGTTTAGCAAGTATGGATGGTAGCATACTGCAATCCTCCTAACATTCAATGAATTAATGACTGAATATCAGCATTACATTCTTCAATAATATATTGCGGAATGGTTTCGAATTCACTTGGATTTAGCTGGAACAAGAAATCATTCTCAACATGGAATGTTTCATTAACAAATTTCTTTACTACAGCATTTTCATGATTCTCATTATACAAAATCCTATAAATCTGTAGCTTTTCATAATTGCTTCTACTGTTGTGATACGCATCGATTAGCGTTTGAATGTTCTGTGTTCTTAAGTATTGCTGATTATAGTCAAAACCAGTAATGTATTGACAGATTTCTACTGTTGCATTAGCTATTTCAGAAACGGTCATATTTCGGGAACCATTATCGTCTGTTATTGTTGGCACTTCTCGCTTATGAAATAAATTAGAAAGTAAATTCCACCCTAGACCTTTGTTGCCCTCTGCTTCATACAACCGTCTTAAAAAAACAGCCTTATTCAATACATCTATATCTGCCCCTATGTTCAAAAGGGCTATCTGTTTGAAAGACAGTATATTGGTTTTGAAAATCTCTTTCTCCTCAAGCACTCCATTTATTGTTGACAAAAATGCACCGTGTGGAGCAGGATTGAAATTGTAGGGCATAGTTGCAATAACATCGATAACCGTATTGAAATCATGTGTCAGCAGCAAAACCGTCCTATTCCTAAGACATCTTTCGGACAGAAACAACATATTTAGTAATGCAAATTTCTTATTTCCATCAAATGAGGTTATTGGATCATCCAAGATAACCATATCTGGATTCTCTTTAAGCGCACTGAACATAAACAACGCAAGTGCAAGAGCATTACGTTCGCCATAGCTAAGATGACTTTTTGCTGAAGATACCTCAGCATCTACTGAAGTCGGCCGTAGCAAAAGTTTATATTTGTGTTCTGCTGTTTCTTCTATGGAAACAGCATACTTGTAACCTGCACATTTCAAAAAATCATTGATGGCAGTACTGTTTTCTTCAATTGTTCTTTGTATTAGCCGATTCTGCTGATTGACTTCACCTTGCAATCTTCCTGCTTTTTCGACAATGTGACGAAGCGATGCATTTATTACATCAATTTTGCTTCGCATCTGATCAGACTGGAGATGTCCAAACAGTTCCAAATTAATTTCGTAGCTTCGCAACTGATCAACTACTTTATTAACATCCTTCAAAGAATTGAAGCCCAATTTCTTAATGCTTTGCAACAGTACAAGCACCGAATTCACTTGATCTTTTATTTCAAATAAATATCTTTTCTGTTGGCCTGTCATATCGCCAGCGTTGTTGGTAATCAATACAAGTTGTTCTCGTGTTGCTTCGCTAAAGTAAGGATATAACTGTTCAAACAACACGAGCATTTTATTGAGATGCTCTATAGCTTTTGAATCATATTCTTCTGTGATTCGCAGGATCTTCTCCTTTGAATGCTCGATAGAGCCAGAACAATAAGGGCACTGGTCTGCTATTTCAAGGAATTTTTTTCCATCTACCTGCCACTTAAGCCACTTCACATTAGATGCTTCTTGAGTGTTACTCAAGTATGGCGAAAACACCTCTAAACCAGCCGGAATATTGTTGATTCTGTTTCCTTTTCCAAAAGCCTTATATATTGATCCAGATGCAGCAATACTGGTTTGGCTTTTTCCACAACCCTCGAGAAAACTTGAGAACGCTTGGATTAGTGAATCAATTTCTGGGTTGCTTTGAAAGGATTCATTTATCTCTGAAAGTAATTGTCCTATTTCAGCCATGTGACGGTCATAATCCGGAGTTCTTACAAGGATCTCAAAGCTATCTTTTAGAAGATCATCTGCTTGATACATATATTGGTCAATATATGCTTCATCAAAGGTCATCACCTTGTGAATCTCATCTATCCCCATCACTTTCGGGCGATGATCAGAGTTATTAACGAACTGATAGGGCACTAACAGGTCTAATGCTCTATTATCTTGATTGACCACTGCCGTAATCGCTTTTGATATAGTAGATTTTCCTGTACCGTTTATTGCGTATTTTATGTTCAGGGCGCCTTCAACAATGTTTACTCGTCCCTGCATAATATTGTTACAGTTTTCAAGAATAATGTCCAATCTGTTCACCTCCATTTCAATTTGAAACGCTTTGGACTTAAAGTATGTGTGTATCCATTATTCTATTTTCTTGTACTTCTCCTCAAAGAACTTCCATGCAGTTTCGTAATCCTGTTCACGGTCGCAGCGGTCAAAGGGAGCTACGTACTCAATGATGCGCTCCACCGGGCCGCCAGGCATAGTATCATCTGAAATGGTTCTCTTAAACACAGTGCCTGCCGGTGCAGTCTTCATACCATTTTCAAATTCTGTACGTGAGAAGCCAACACCGGAAAGTGATCTGTTAGTTGTAAATGCAATACGACCATTTGCATCATACCAGGTATCCACTTCATAATCCTGCATAACTGGGAATTGTATTCTGTACAGGTTCTTCAATATACTCAACGAAATCCCCATTGCCATTGCAACAAGAACATCGATTTCAACTTGCAACTGTCTTCGCTGAAAATCTCCCCTACAAGCAGAAGCGTACGACCATGATGAATTTGTAAAAGCGCTGTCCTGTAATCTTGCGTCCTTCTTTGCCCAATGAACATATTCAGCGTCAGAATCAACACAAGAATTCCATAATTGCGCATATTGTTTTGTTAGGCAGTTGAGCATTAGTGTACGAATTATGATGTCTGTCGCTTGTTCACTTTCGTACAATAATGGCATTTTGCTAACGCCTTCAAAGTACAAATCATCTTTCTTTAGGATTTTTATATATCCATCAAAAATGAGCGAAGATAATTGACCTTGCAACAGAATCAAATCCTTAAGATTTTGGAAAGTAACACCAGTTACGGTGTTTACGTGTGTTACACCCGGAGTAAAGATTGCTGATAAAAGTGTACGCTCCTGATTTTGCCCCAATCGTCTTCTTAACAATATTTTATAGGTATCTGCATAGCTTGTTCCCCAGTTTAGCTTTGGAACAAGCTGATTAAACTCTTCCTTAGTCATCGCTGGCCTATATTTGCAACGAGTGAAAAATTCTTCGGGGATGGCAGTTAAATCTACATTATCAAAAGCTCTGTGTGTATCACATACTCGCTTAGCTGACTGATAGACAGGGTTTGACAGGCCGATTAACGGACCTGTAATAATGCTGTCGTAACCATTTTCAGGGAAATGGCTATCAGTAACTATCAAACCAGATTCAACAGAATCTGTTTCCGACCACATAGTTGTTCCAAACGCCTTTTCTTTCAAATCAAAAACATGGGTCATACACTTTTGGAACCCACGGAGAACATTAAGTAACGAAGAATCCTTCAACGAAGGAATTCTTGCTTCTTTATACTGTTCCGAGTTATCAAAAATTGCTGCAAAGAGTTTTAATTCCAAAATGTCAACGTGCATTAGGCGAGTGTTATCCTGATCGTATGCTTCCTCTATTTCATTTGGCCTATGAATCTCACAAATCAAATCAAATCCTTTGGTCGGTTTATTTGAATATATACAAAGTGAATATTTCACTGTGTTTCCGACTTCAGCAAATAATTTTGCTTCATTAACAAATTTATAGCATTTTCTCAATTTGGTATATAGTACGCTCCTCGCAGTACCACCTTTAGCTTCATCATAAATGGCTGAAGGATGTACAAATGCAAAGATACCTTCTGAATTGGAAAATTGCCAAGATTGTGGCAGGAAATATTTGTAAAGGTTCACCTCAGAGCCTTTTAATGCAGAATAATTCTGTGTAGCATTAAGATAGTTCTGCATACCACCCACTTCAGCATATTCAGAATAATAGTGTTCAGCAAACACCAAGTTCTCCAAACACGTAGAACGTATTTTTGAGACTTCAGATGCCTTGAGCTTTCTGATTGCTGAAAGCGGATAATGATCAGAAATTAGACTCTGCTCATTCCACCAAACTTTAACCCAAGGAGGATTACCAACAATCAAGTCAAACCCACCACGCTCTGCAAACAAATCTGCAAATTCAAGCTCCCAATGCATGAACTTATTCTGTTCAGCAATTCTTGCAGCTAAATCCAGTCGTGGATTTTCCTTACGCAGACGTGGAATATCCACGATTGTGTCCGTACCGTAAGTATCGATAATACCCATTGCCATCTGCTCTATTTCAGTTGGGAACATAGAAAGCTGACCACCCTTGACAGAATCCGTAACATTCACAGATTCCATAGTTCCTTCAAGAATCAGACCCATATCAAACAAGAACTCACTTCTCGTAGGAAGCAAATCCGCTTTATCAATAGGCCAGAACCACAGTGCACACCAATAGTCCATAGCAAACTTCAATCTTGCATACGGGCCGGCATTCTTCATATGTTCGCTCTTATATAATTCGCTAAAGATTTTATCTTTCTGGCGAATCGTAGTATGCGAATCCTCTGCATCATCAGTATAGCCAAAGATAGAAAGAGAATCCTGTGTCTTAGCATCTACTTCTTTGCGTAACCGAATTTGCGCTTCCCACAGCTCATCAATCGCCGCAGAGAGTCGCAATAAAGTAACAATATCATCATCATTAACGGGACTGGTAAACTTCTTGTTCCAATCTTTCATAGCCTTGATGTTTGCAGGCTCCAACTGTTTGATGACTTTATCGGAATAGCTGCACATTCCCGGATCGCCAAGCAGGAAGTGATAGACCTGTTTTTTCGGCATACGTTTTGTTCCCAAAGGCACTCGCTCCGGTTCCAACTCATACCAACGCATACCTTTAGAGGTGGATTGTGCATTTTCGATACGGTATACCTGTCTCCGTGCACCAATCAGGGAATTTCCGTTCACCAGCTGCGTGCCAAACCAAGGCACAAAGCCGCCCTCATAAATGGTGTTCAGCCACAGAGAAACCTCTGCCAGCTCAACAGCTACAGGGTTCAGGTCGATGCCATAAACATTGCGGTCGGCAATGAACATCTTGACCTTCTGCAACTCATTAAATCTCTTTTCATAGCTTATAATCTCACCGGTTTCTTTCTCCTTGCGAGAGATATAGGCTTCTGCCAACTGATTTATAGCTTCGTTCAAGAACGCAGCACTACCCATAGCAGGCTCGCAGATAGTCAGTTTAAGAATTTCATCCGCAGTTTTTCCCTCAAGAAGCTCCTTCAGGGCATATTTAACCAGGCACTTGGTCAAAACCTCCGGTGTATAGTAGGATGCAGATTTCTCACGCTCTCTACCTGCCAGACGATAAATGAAAGTGCCTTTTTCATACATACGGAGCTTGCCCGCTTTTTCACCATGTTCGTAACGAACACGTTCATCTTCGGTATATTGGTCAAGCTCAGATTCAGATACAAAGTAACCGACGTCCAGTTCGTTGAAGCTGTCACCGGCTCTCTTTACTTCATAGAGGTCATGTTCGGCAATAAAACCTCGATAGGAAAGAAGTGCCTCGTACACCGCACCCATCTGGTTGATTCCCAGGTTTGCATAGGAAATACGGCCACGGCGACTATTTCTTCTGCTCGTAGCCCTTGTCAAGCTCATAAGATCAATTATACGCAGCATACAGCGATTACGCAGCTTGGCCGCAGTAATCATCTTTGTATATTCCGGATCGAAGATATGTGCCTTCAGCGGAGCAATCAAAAACATATCATGCAGGCTGTCGGACCCTGTCGCTTTTTTCAGTTCATCTTCCGTTTTCGGATAGCCGTTATAAATCAGCTCGTAAAGCTTTGCCAGAGTCTCATGCAGGTAATAACCATCACCGACTTCATTTACATCATCACGAATGTTATCCGCAATATCACGCAAGCTTTCCAGAGAATATCCGGAGTAATAGCTCTGTGCTTTAATTGGTGCATAGCCAAGTTCCGGTCTGGACTCAATAAAGAGTACAAACAGCATACGATACATATAACGCAGACATTCTAAAGTTAACTGTCCTGCATCTACCGGCTCTGCATCAAGATCACGACCAAGGCGTGTCTTCATATCGTAAAGGACTTCATTTCCGAGCAATTCAATGCTTTCACGAAGAGCATACTTCAAGTCTTGTGATACACCGGAAGCATTCTTCTGGCTCTGTTCATCTAATTCATCCAACAAAATTTTTCCATCATCAGGGCAAAGAGAATCCTTATGGAGAAGAACAGCCATTGCCTGCAAAGTTGTGTTTTCCAGTCGAGAGAAAATCTCCTCAAGATCAAACTGAAGATAGCGCTTTTCATTCCACTTGTTGCGGTCAATAAGAGCAATCTGATTCATGCCTATAAGCATGATAAAACGAGGAGGTTCAGCAGAGGCAAATAGGATTTTGGTAACCAAATCCTCATTTGCCAGCTCACCAAGAACGCCCTTGTTAAGCGCACCGGCAGCATCGTCATCTATATCGCCGGCATTAAACACAAAGCTCTCCATAATGCCTGCATCCGATTCTTTAGATGCTGACAACAATACCCACAGCAATGGTGCGCCATTGCTCTTTGTCATTTCAAGATAAACAGGAACCGACAAAGATTCATCCACTGTTACAACTTCAGGCTTTGCTTCCGGATAGCCCAAAGATTTTAGATAACTATCTGCCAACACCTTGATATTGGCAAAAACTTGCAAGTTTACAGAAGAACGGACAAATTTATCATGTGCCGTATAATACTGTCGGGCATTCTGACGCAGAAGCGACCAGGGAGTTTTGATTTCTTCGGACTCTCTTGCAGCTGCATTCCAACCACTGATAGTAGCACTCGTATTTTCTTCAAACACAGTGGAAAAATAATGATTGGTATAGTATTCGTTTTTATTGGTGATACCTGTTAAATCTATGCTCATTGCGATACCCCTATCAGCACAGATACAACTCTGATGTATGGGTTGTTCTGTATTGTCAAAGTGTCTTTCACCCAGCTCATAAACTGATCAAAGAGTTCATCTACCCGGCGCTCCTGTTCCTGCAACTTTCGTTCATGTTCGAACAGGGTCTGCTGGTAGTATTCCTTATGCTTCTCCTGAAGCTCAATCAGCTTACTAACTTCTTCTTCCAGTAACGGACTCATTTCCGACTGGTATCTCTTGTAATGTTCATTCAAATGCATTTTTGCATGGGAAATTACATCTCTCAGCAAGAAGCTTGCTGCAGAAATTTCATCTTCACCGATGCAATTCGTATTCGGAATCTTGGGATTGCTTAATCCTGTTTTCTGCACAACTTCATTCATGGATAGCACCTTAACAAATTTACCATCCTGATACAGTAAGCCAAACCATTCATCAACCAAAGACTAACTATAAAAAGTCAAGGGGGTGAAGGTAAAAAATCTTAAACCACAT